>Ga0272442_10002427_pt1 | contig 27049 bp, 25 predicted proteins | sample SSMForm2O_FD_200262 | JGI IMG/M metagenome (GOLD analysis project Ga0272442, IMG submission 200262) | Marine sediment archaeal communities from Little Sippewissett salt marsh, Falmouth, MA, United States - SSM-Form-2O | ecosystem: Environmental > Aquatic > Marine > Wetlands > Sediment ... | reverse complement strand
AACTGCAATATGTTTCCCATCAGGGCAGAACGCCACCCATTTTGAAAGCCAATCTGCATAATCCTCAGCAAGCTGCTCCAGCTTCCTGCGAACTTGATAGGGGAATTCCTCTCCTGTCACACGGTCTCGGACAATCAGTTTGCCATTGTCAAGGAATGTCCCCAGCTTCGAGCCATCAGGACTGATGTCAATTGAGATAACATTGGCTTCGAATACAAGCGACCTTGTTTCCTCAAAGTGGCACTTACGATAGAGATAGCGCCATTCCCAGTTGCGTAGCTCCTCAGGGCACTTTCCCAGCAAATTAAGAGCATGTACGGGTCGATTCTTGTTAGATTCCTGATGAGCCAGTTTAATGTGGTTGAAGTACAGGTCCTCTTCTTGTTTCTTGGAAAGATCTTCAGCCGACTTTTGGGCTCTTTCTGCCTTCTGTCGTTGTATAGCCTCAGCCTTTTCAGCTCTGGCCGCTCTAATCGCCAGGACTGTGCTAATCATAGCCGCCAGAACTACAGTCAAAGCGATTGCCGCAGTCGATACGAATAGGGCTTTGTTCCGTATCGCGAACTTGCGCAGCTTGTAGGCCGCACTGGGAGGACCAGCTAAGACCGGTTCCTCGTTGAGATACCGCTGGATATCCTCGGCTAGCGCGTGGGCGGTCTGGTAACGACGGGTGCGGTCCTTGTCCATGGCCTTGAGTGTGATCCAGTCGAGTTCGCCGTGGAGGTGGCGGTGCCATGTCCGGATATCGGTGCGACGGTGTTGAGCCAGACTCAGTGATTCTTTCTGCTCGGTTGTGCTCAGGCGGGCGCTGGGCGTTTGCGGGTCTTGCTCACGGATCAGGCGGCGCATTTGCTCCGGACCGCCTTCGCGAAGCGCTTGTGGGTCGAAGGGGAGCGTGCCGGTAAGCAGTTCGTACAGCAGGACGCCCAGCGAGTAGACGTCCGTGCGGGTGTCGATGTCCTGGCTGGTCATCTCGGCCTGCTCGGGACTCATATACTCCGGCGTGCCGATCATCTGCGCCTGTTCGGTCACCAGCGTCCGTTCCGTTAGCGATTGGGTCAGGGCTTTGGCGACGCCGAAGTCGATAATCATCGGGACGGCCTGTTCAGCTTCGTAGGCGATCAGGATGTTCGAGGGCTTGATGTCGCGATGGATGATAGCCTTCTGATGAGCGTGCTGCACCGCCTCGCAGACGGTCAGAAACAGCTTGAGTCGCTCCTCGATAGTCAGCTTGTACCGGTCGCAGTGCTCGGTGATGGGAACGCCCTTGACGTACTCCATCGCAAAATACGGCCGCCCCGCGTCTGTGGTCCCGGCGTTAAACACATGCGCGATATTGGGATGATCCAGCAGCGCCAACGCTTGCCGCTCGGCCTCGAACCGTGCAATCACCTGCTTGCTATCCATCCCCGGCTTGATAACCTTCAAAGCCACCCGCCGCTTCACCGGCCGCTGCTGCTCGGCCAGGTAAACAATCCCATACCCACCTTCCCCCAGAATGCGCAGCAGCTTATACCGCCCAATCTGAGTTCCTGGCCCGATCTTCACGCCGTCATAGTCACCCGTGGGAAGCCCTTCGGACGACCTCCCGTGACTACCAGCTCCGTTCTCGGTGTCGGCCATGTTTTCTCCCAAAGACAACGAGGAATCGCTCGCCTAATTATACTCGCCCCGATAGCCTCGGCAACCCCTCTTTGACCAAGCGACACTTCTGTCAGCGCAAGGTCTTCACTGAATCTTGCCAGACCGAAAGAATTGGGCCACAACGGCGATGACCCCGAATTGACCAAACCGATCGCAACCAACACCCCCAGCCGGTGCGTTCTGTAGCTCATGCACAAATCACATTCATTTCTCTGTGACCTGAGACGGGCTCCTAAAGCCGTGGTCACTTGCAGCCGATGGAGATACTGGTCGTTCAACGTCGCCCCTCACCCCACCGCTGGCACCGCAGCTCAAAGGCATCTGGCTCCATGGGATTCTCTCGGCCAAAGCATCAATATCAACCACTCAGAATGTCTGGCGATCAAAGGGGAAGAAATGGACATGAACTCAAGCGCAGCTTCAGGATACCCCGAACTCATGACGCAATGCGAGCTTATCGAGTATCTTCGAATTCCCGAGGTCTCAACGGCCACCCACCACGGCAATGTGATCGACAACCTCAAACGCTTTCATCAATTGCCCTGCATACATATCAGCAAGAAACCGCTCTACCCGCTCGCCGCTGTACGGCGGTGGGTCGAGGAGAAACTCCAAAAGGAGCGATCCGTATGATTCGCAATTCACATTCCGAGCGACACGTGTTATCATCGCCACCGGACCGGTCTTGCCAGCTAAGGCCAGAAAGGAGGTAATCCCATGAAACAGCTGGTAAGACTCAGAATGCGACCGTCGCGCGACGGTAAGAGCTTCGCGTACTTCCTCGATTACAAGAGCAATGACGGTAAACGAAAGCGTATCTCGTTAGGCCATGCCGACAGGCGTAAGGCGAAACGTCAACAGGCCGAAAAGGAACGCGAACTGCGAATGGGCATCGTAGCCCCGGAATCCATGAGGCTCAGTGAGTTTGTGATGGACAGTCTGGCAAGAACTGGAGATCAGATTCGCGAAAGCACGCGCGATGGATACCTTTCTACCATGGCAGACTTCATTGAAGTCATTGGTGATAAGCATTTCCAACGCGTGGGCATCCAGGATGGTGAATACTATCGGCAAGTCTGTCTCGAGCGTGGTAATCGCCCGGCTACCGTAGTCAAGAAGCTCAAGCAGATCAAGTGTGTCTTCGAGACTGGAGTGAAACGTCGCCAATTGGACGAGAATCCACTGGCACACATCAAGATGCCCAAGTATCCGATGGCGGAGATCAATGTCTTCAGCGAAGCCGAGTGTAACCGCATCATTGGCACGGCCGAAGATCTCGTCAGACGACGTGAGCGCAACACGGTCGTACGATGGGATCTGCTGATACTCGTCGCCTTGTGTACCGGTATGCGACGGGGCGAACTGCTCAACTGCACTTGGTCAGACATCGATCTGGCAACCCAGACTGTCACCGTGTCCCCGAAAGAGGATACCAAGGAGACGTGGGCGTGGCTCATCAAGGATTTGGATCGAAGGACCCTGCCGTTGACTGACGAGGTGGTTCAGATGCTGGCCGACCACCAGAGCCAGCAACCGGAGAAGCATCCGTATGTCTTCGTTTTGCCAGCGCGCTATGCCTACATCCAAGACGAGCTAAGAACCCGGGGCAGATGGAGACTCTCCGACTCAAGCCAGAAGGTCGTGCCCATCTTCAACCGGACATTCCGCAAGATCCTCCGAGGTGCCGACATCGAACGGGGTACGTTCCACGATCTGAGGCGGACGGCCATCAGCAACTGGCTGGCCAAGGGGCTCAGCGAGTTTGAGGTCATGAAGCTCGCCGGTCACGCGAATTTCAGCACCACGCACAGATTCTACCTGCGTGTCCGCGATGACCTGATCGACCGTGCACGGCAAGCCAGTACCAGAGCGACAAGCACGAATCTGGCACGCATTTGGCACGCGCCCCCTTTGGCGAGGAAGTGCCCAGGAGGTCAGCCGCCGCAATACCCTGCAAATGCAGAAGTTACGAGTCGGTCGCGATGAGCACACTGAGAAAGTCATAGGACCCCAAGTCCGATTTCCCGACCGATAAATCATTGAAACGGCATTTTTTGCTCTTGACAGGGGGTGTGAATATGTCGGCTCTGGCCGAAATCCATCAGACTGGAGACATTTTGGAGACACGATTTCCCGGGCAATTGTAGTCGCCCTCTTCCTCTCCACAGGGCCAAATCCTTCGCGGTCTCTGGGAGATGCGTCAGCAATCTGGGAGGATTCAGTCAACGCCTGCGACATCATTCAAGAGGACGTGCCCGTATCAATGTCACTCGCCCACATTCTCTTCCCCATCAACTCCCATCAAAGCCTCGGATAGTCCTGGCCTTCGAGAATCCACCAGAGGTCGTCCGTGCCGTTAGCCATCTCTCAGAATCCCCTTCCCAACGGTGAGAGTCCCAAGGCCGCTCTTGCTCTGTTAAGTTGCTGCCTTGTGCATTCCGAGTGTTCAAGAACCATAGCCACTGAAGTTAAGCTTTCGTCTTGTCGGGATCCGTAATTCCATGGGCTAACAACTCAACGTACTCGGCAAACGTATTGGCCAGACGCAGGGCTCTCAGGCACGCCTCAAGGGGCAGACCATGCGCACCAACGACGAATTGCACCCAAACATCCTCCTTGAGACAACTGAATGCTTCTTGGCCGACCATTCCGCACTTGCGGATCTGACTCGCAGATGTCCTTGGTCACGCTTTGTCGAGAGACCGGGCTCCTTCTGATTGTGCGTCTTTGGCCCCATGTTGGCGGAGCAGATGGACGATTCCGGCATGATCATTACCCTGTTCAGCTAGAGACAAGCCAGTCTGTCCATCCCTATCCACAGCATTGGCGTCAGCACCTTGGGCGAGAAGGAATTCCACGATGCTGCCATGGCCCTGAAGTGCCGCCGAATGGAGTGCGGTTCGACCTTTGAAATCCACGGCATCAAGGGGAACGCCACTCTTGAGTAGGTTCTTGACCCTTTTTAGATTTCCTGCAATCGCCGCATCATGTAAGGTAGTCGGCTGCCTCCTGTGAAGCGGTTCAGATACGAGTCGCACAAGGCCAACAGTCGTTCCGACCACACCATACATGAAATAGACGAAGCCAAGAAAGGGTAGTGTACCGACAATGATGACTCTCACAAGGTAGTAGTGAATGATTTGGTACACACTGTCAAAGGGATCGTATTCTGGTAGAATGCGACCGGTGCAGTGATAAGCCAGTGCAATAACCACAACGCCTACGACGAAAACCAACGGCCCCAAGATCAAAGCCTTGAGGGCACTCTTGAATTCCTTTCTATGTTCAAGTTTCTTCTGTTCCCAGAGCCTCTCTTCCATAGAGTCTCGTCGTTCCCAAGCTCGCCGCTCCTGGGCAGCAGCATTGCGTGAATTCACCAACTCCTGGTACTTTCCCCAAAAGTCAGGTCCTTCTTAGCACGCAACGCATCGAAACAATCTCTGCACAGCTTAACGCCTTGCACGCTAGCAGTGGCTATCTTCTGCCGGCATACTTCACACAAAGTCACCATAACTCTTCCCCACGTTGTCTTCTCAGCCGTTGAGAATACCTGTTAGAATCATAATCACCGCCCGGTCAAAGACGCGGTTGCCCGGCAGATTCGGGTCGAGGTCGATGTCGGCCGTCAGCACGAAGTGCTTGTCGTAGTCGGCGGGTGTCTCGCCCAGGGCGATCAGGTCGGCGGCCGTGGTGATCTGGTATGGGTCCTGGGCCGTGCCGCTGCCGCCGGAGTATCGGGCTTGGACAGGTACGACGATGAAGCAGACAACCATCAGGAAAGGAATTACAGGAACGGTTCGGGGCGGTCTGACGAGTCCCATGCTACGGTCCTCCAGCCCCCCAAGTCCGGTCGTACGCGAAGGAATCCGATCCCCAGGATTCCTCCTGCGTGGGAGACATTGTACCAAATGTGTGGCTGTGACGTCAATTCGAGGCTGTAGCTGGCCGCATAGGTGGTGAGCCGCTCCAGGACGCCACCCAAAGGCCACACTGTGTCCACACTACTCATACATACTGCATCTGCCTCAGATACTGCGCGCAAACGCCGAAAAAGCAGCCCCAAATCTCAGCAAAAGAAGGTCGCTCCTCTCCCAATAGCGTCGCGACGCAAGAAAAGGCCGACGGCTCCGTTGACACCGCGGCCTACGCACACTTGCTCGGCGTGTTGCTATGCGAACTCCTGACGAACACACTGCCATTTGATCTGCAGACTCTGCGCGACGGTGGTCGATCAATTCTTCTGGGCTGACCCTTGTCCCATTATTTGGTCATAATTGTTTTTCTAATTTCATGGTCTTCTAGAAAAGGATAGGCCTGCTTAATCAGGGGGATGTCCTTTTCGCTTCTATCAGAAATCGTGACGTCGAAGGTGCTCTCGGAGAAACCACTGACAGCTTGTTCAATTAAGGGGATCTTTCCACCAGATCGTCGCTCTCCGTTTTTCGCTTTGCGGTTGACCATCTCTACGTGTCCCAGATAAACTGCCGTATTTGGAGGTAAATCAAAGCCGCCTTCTATGGGGAATGCAAACCATCCTTTCATGGGCCACGTGCCGCCTACCCCCTGCACGCCGGCAGGTTTACAGGCCAAATCTGAGCCCACTCTTCCGTCAAGTCGATATGAGCCTGCGGGCAACCGGACACTGATAATATACTCAAAGTATTCATTCTTTCTCTTTGCATACGGCTGATCCACCTTAAAATTGATCACTTTGTTCTCACCCGTTTCGGATTTCACACAAACAAGGGTCACCTTGGGTTGATAACTTGGTCTAAACTGATTGGTGGTACGCAATGTGAATATCCCAATCGAGTCTTTCTCAAGCTTCATTGATTTAGGTCCGGCATCGAGTGCCATGCCTTGCTGGCAACCAGATAAGAGCATTACGCCTGCCGCGCAAATGCCAGAGATAGCAAGCAAGACAACATGGCTAGGCTTTCTGTTCATTTTCTGTCCTTTCCGAATCTAATTCACATCATGGTTCGTTAATAGGCACATGGAAGTTGTGCCTGTCGTCGTGGAAAAGCCCTTGCGGCAGGGCATATTCACCTATCATACTCCGTAACACAACGGTTACAGCCTGTCAACCTCGGCGCCGGCCGGGCCTCGCCACTTATTACCCCGATATCGATGAGAACTTGCGCGCCGATTGACATTTTTGTATGTAGACTCAGTCTCCGATCCAGGTATGCCGTCCATCATTTAGGGAAGATTGCTGACCACACAGCGTAGCGACATTTGTTGTGAGCGATCAAGTTCGCATCGGAACCACTTGCGATTCTGTGATTGCAGCAGAGAGCGAAATATGGTAAGGTAGTATCCGATATGGATGTCCTGCAAATGCCTTGCATTGCATTGAGCACCGCCTGGATCGAAGCGAAGTGATTGATGCGCTTGTTGGGTGAGGCCCGTGCGATATTCGGATAGGACAAGTATGGGGGGGATGAGCAGTAAGCTACCGGAGACCTCGTGGTCTTTGCTTCTGGCAGCTCGCACCCAGAATCAGGCCCGCCGTCAATCCGCCGTCGAGAATCTCGTCCACACCTACTGGAAACCCGTCTACTGCTACCTGCGGCGTCGGGGCTACGGCAATGAGGAAGCAAAAGACCTGACGCAGGAGTTCTTCCGTAGATTCATTCTCGAGGACAAGTTGGTGCAAGCGGCCGACCGGGAACTGGGTTCCTTCCGGCAATTGCTAACCACAGCTCTCAAGCGCTTCGTCAGTAGCTACCAACGGGATCGGACAAGAAAAAAGCGAACTCCTGAAGGAGGCATAATTTCCCTCCCATCTGTCGAATTAATTGGCGCCAAGGGCCCGATATCTGAAGCCGCTCCCGAAGATGCTCTCTACTACGCCTGGGTCACAAATTTGTTGGATCAGACCCTCGCGGAGACCAAACGACAGTGCTGTGATGCCGGTATGGCAAAGCACTGGCAGGTATTCCATAGCAAGGTTTTGGCCCCCATCCTGGAAGGTAACGACGACTTATCTCTGAAGGAAATCTGCCACAGATATGGGGTAGAGAGCGAGGCCAGGGCTAGTAACATGCTGGTCACGGTGAAGCGTTGTTTCAAGCGTACCCTGAAACGGCGTCTTCGTGATTTGGCCCGTTCGGATTCTCAGGCAGAAGCGGAGTTTAGGGAAATCCTGGCGTTTCTTTCCTAAAAACAGCGCAAGAATGTGATTGGTTCGGTGTAAGACCAGATAAGGTGCCTGCACTGTTCCTATAGCCACATGCTCAAGGAGAACGATTCTGTGGAAGGTGAGTCCTCGACCTTTGGGTTGCATCGTGAGAAACTGGCTAAGCTCTGGAAGATGGGTGAGGACACGCCCAACAACCAGGAAGCCGACAACGCCGAGTCGCCAAAGGTTGAATTGCTTCAGGCTCTGCTCGCCGAATCTCTGTCTCTAGACGCTGGGATAACCCGCATGCTGCCCGATATTGTCAGTGTGGTCTTTGAGAAGCTCAAGCCCTTCACGGGCTGCTCCTATAGAGAGATTCTTCTGAACCCAGAAGCCGATCCATCGGTCTTAGAAACCATCAAGAATCTGCACAAAAGACGGGCTGAATCCGCCTCAGGCCCGGCACAGGAAGTGGCCGCGATCATCTACTATGCATCCATTGCCGGCGCTCTGGTGCATCATGATACCAGGATCACCAAGCTCTCCTACGAAGGCCTGAGCCAGTCCTTCGAGAACCTGGCCAGAAGCGACTGGCTGCCAACAAATATACGGCAGCTTTTTGATAGGGCCCACAAATATTGCATCCGGCGCATGAAACAGAGGGAGAAATGACATGAGCGACGGGGATGACGCCAACAGGCCTGTGCTGCCCCTGAGCGGGCCAGGGAAACCGCGGCCCGAGCCGCCCAAGATCAAGGGCTATGCGATCATCCGGGAGCTTGGCGTAGGGGGCATGGGGGTCGTGTACTTGGCCAAACAGACGGTGCCCATCAAGCGTTTGGTGGCGGTCAAGGTCATCAGGCCCGGCCTGGACTCCAGGCAAGTCATCGCCCGGTTTGAGGCCGAACGGCAAACCCTGGCGCTGTTGGATCACCCCAACATCGCTCACGTCTTGGATGCCGGTACGACTTCGGACGGACGGCCTTTTTTCGTCATGGAGTATGTCGCCGGTAAGCCCGTGACTGATTTCTGTGACGAGCACAGCCTCCGCGTTGAAGCTCGGCTGAAACTCTTTCTGCGGATATGCGACGCCGTGCAATACGCGCACCACAAGGGCGTGATCCATCGAGATATCAAACCCTCGAACATCCTCGTAATGAACCTTCGAGGACGGGCTGTTCCCAAGGTCATCGACTTCGGAGTGGCAAAGGCTCTGCGCCGGTCCCTGACGGATCGCGCAGTGTTCACCGAACAGGGGCAGTTGCTTGGCACTCCGGAATACATGAGCCCCGAGCAGGCGGGGGTGACGCACCAGGATGTAGATACAAGATCAGACATCTATTCGCTGGGTGTTGTTCTGTATGAGCTTCTGGTGGGCCGGTTGCCTTTCGATCGCAAGAGTCTGGAGGTCGCAGCTTATGTCGAGCTCTTGAGGATCATTCGCGAGCAGGATCCGCCCCGTCCCAGTGCACGACTATCGAGCCTTGGACAAGGCGGTGCAGCAATTGCAGCGAAACGATCCACCCAGATCGGTGTACTGGTTAGACGCCTCCAACGCGAGCTGGAGTGGATTCCGCTGATGGCTATGCGCAGAGAGCCTCACCGCCGCTACCGAACGGCCGCGGATCTCGCCGATGACATCCGCAACTACCTGCGTGGGATGCCACTGATTGCAGGTCCTGAGTCAGGAATGTATAGGATCAGAAAAATCGCGAGGCGCCACCGAGCAGTTGTTGTAGGTACGAGTGCCGTCTTGGTAACGCTTATTGCCGGTATTGTGGTATCGCTGCTTTTTGCCGTTGGCCAAGCGCGCGCCCTGAGAGATGTCGAGAAGGCACGCGGTGAGATAGAGCAAGCCAGAAACTCGGCAGAGCAAGCCAGAGACTCGGCAGAGCAAGCCAGAGACTCGGCAGAGCAAGCCAGAGACTCGGCAGAGGAGAAGGCTGAGGCACACCGTCGCTCCCTTTATTTTAGCCGCATCCATCTAGCAGAGGCGAAATACCGTGCACGAGATCTCAGATCCGCACGACAATGGCTGGCGCGCTGTCCTGAGGACTTGCGTCACTGGGAGTGGGGACATCTGTGGGATCTAACAGACCAATCCATCGGGACTATTGAGCCCCGGAAGACAAAGGCTCATAACGTGCTTACTGTCGACATAACATGTCTTGCAATAAGTCCAGATGGGCGCCTAATCCTGTTGGGGAACGGAGATGGAACAATCAATATGTATAGTGCTGAAACGGGCCGGGAAGTTATGACCTTTGCGGGGCACGAAAAGAAGATCACGGGGTTCGCAGTCAGTCCGGATGGCGCGCGCATTCTCTCTGCAAGTCGTGACAAAACGGTGCGACTGTGGGACACTTCCACAGGCCGTGAGATGATGGTTCACCGATACAAAGATGGCACCGCCGGCCCCCTGGCCTTCAGTCCAGATGGGCGGCATATGGCTTGTGTGATGAGAAGGAACATGGTGTTGTGGGATTCGCAATCTGCCAGTGAGTTGATGACGGTCCCTATTGGGGATAAGGAACCTGGGGGCATTGTCGCCATTGTATTCAGCGCGGACAGTCGTAGAGTCGCTGTCGGAGGTAGCTACGGATGGATAAAGCTGGTGGATACCCAATCCGGCCAGGTAACCAGCGTTCCGTCTGCGGATCTATTGAGAACACGTCCAGAAACCGAAAATCGATTCAGGGTGGAGATGTTTCATGTGGGTCACCCGATGCTATCCATGGCCTTCACCTCCAACAGAGACGAGCTCGTTCTGGTAGGAAACAGTCGTGTTGCGATCCTCAATGTTCAAACATGCGACATAGACATAGTATCGAGCCTCTACATTGACCGCGAGCAGGTCGCCTGTGCCGCAATTAGCCCTGATCGCGAGTATCTCGCCTCGGGACATCCGCATGGAATCATTCGGGTATGGAACATCAAAACCAAGCAGAAAGTTCGATTGCTTCAAGGCGCTACCTCCACTCCACATTTCATCACATTTAGTGGTGATGGGAAACGGATTGTCTCTGCTAATTCTAATGGGCCAGTCAAATTATGGAACGTCGAGCCCGAAGAAGAAACGCCGACATTGATGGGGTGTGGGCACATGGTAAATTGCGTTGCCTTTTATCCAGATGGCGTCCGAACCGTCTCTGGCGCTATGGATGCGACCGTTCGGGTGTGGGATGTCACCAATGGCAGCGAGATGATGGTGTTGCGCGGGCACGAGAAAGGGGTCACGTCGGTGGCTCTTAGTTCGGATGGTAGGTACATCGCCTCCGGGTCCTTGGATACCACGACCAAAATCTGGAACGCAGAAACTGGGTCTGAAATCATGACCCTCTGTGGCCATGAGAGCCCTGTTCTGTCCGTAGCATTCAGCCCGGATGGGAAACAGATCGCATCGGGAAGCTCCGACGGAACTGCCAGGCTATGGGACACCGTGAGTGCGTCTGAAGTAATGGTGTTGCTGAACGAGCTGGATCACCCTCTAGCTTGTGTAAGAGTAGCGTTTAGCCCAGACAGTACGCAGATTGTCACCGGTAGTGACGACGTAACCGATAGCCTTAGGCTTTGGGACTGCGAATCTGGCGTTGAACTGCGGGTCTTTCGCACTTACGCGGACGTCGCGTCGGTGAGTTCCGTGGCTTTCAGCCCGGATGGTAGACATATTGTGTCTACGCATCGGAATCACATGATATTGTGGGACGCCGAATCGGGTGAGGCACTGTGGTGGTCTGTCCAGTGCATGGGCGATCTGGGGAGCGCGAACTTCAGCCCGGACGGAAGACGTATCATTTCGGGCGGCGGTTATTACCCCCATGGGCCGCCCATGGAGGAGACTGCAATCAGACTGTGGGATACGGAGACCGGGATTGAGCTGCTAGCTCTTCACGGACATACAAATGATGTGACCGGAGTGGTGTTCAGCCCAGACGGCAAACGCATCGCGTCAAGCAGTCTGGACGGGACGGTTAGGATCTGGGAGAACTAAAGGAGGTGGAATACCACAGGCTGTCATCCGAGGTGCAACGTGTTCCGCACGTGGGGACGTAGGCTTTCGGGGAACCTGCAGAGTCTAAGGTCGTGAACGTGATCGGTGGCGATAAGACTGGGGATCAGATAGGTAGAAAGATAGCCTGCCCGACGAGTGTATCCGGGTACGTTCAGGGCATCCAGTCGGGCGGGTGAGCTAGCAACCATCGTCTGGAATATCGATCCCACAACAGATTAACCATCTTCAAAGAGCATAGCCAAGATATCTGCTTTGTGAGATTTAGTCACGACGGCCAGCGAATCCTGTCCTCAAGTGTTGACGGCAGTAATCGTATGTGGGATGCTGTCTCAGGTACGGAGCTAGCACGACATGGCAAGGAGGGTATCATATATGCCTCTGCAGGTTTCTCTCCCGATGGTGCATATGTCGTGTGTGCATCTGGAAACCTCTTGGAGTTGCGGGATATTGACTCGGGGAAGCTGTTTAGCCCGCATTTCTCACAGGGTGGTCAATTTCGTTCGGCGAAGAGGTTGGGTGTGTGACCGGGCAGTCGGGCTGGCTGCTGGGTGACTGTCAGTGGGTTGGGATGGTGCAGTGGACCGGGATTTCGGGGGCCGAGTCGTGGATCGGGGCAATCCCGCACCGTGAGGGCAGGTTGGCGGCGCGGTCGTCGAGCGTCGTCGGATCGAATTCAGACGTGTCAGAGGGTAGGAGATCGGCAGGAACGTCGGGCGCGAGACTATCCGCTGTCCAACGTCGGCGTGGGGATCCGCCAGCGCGTCAGTTGCTCGTAGACGTGGGCAAACACATCCCGCCAGGGATAGGCATTTGACAACGCGATCCATACCTTGCGAACCGTCACCCGCACCACGGCCCCGATCTTCAGCAGCCGCAGACGAATCGTATCGACCTGGGCGGCCTGAAGCGGTGTGCCCTGGAGCCCGAATTCGCGGAGAGCTCGCAGCAGCACGTACGCCACCGTCGAAAACGCCAGGCGTAGCTGATTGGCACGCAAGCTCTGGCAACTCGTTCGGTCGGCAAACAGAAAGAGCTGCTGTTCCTTGATCCGATTCTCCATATCGCCTCGCCCGCAGTACTCCTGCTCGTAGAGCGACGCCGCATCGAAGGACTCGGCCGACAACGACGTGACCACAAAGCGGGGATTGGCCCCCTTGGGCAAGTGCTCGGCCTTGCCGATCACCCGGCGGATGCGGGACCAACTTTTCCGCGTACGATACGTGAAGTCTTTAAACACCCGGGACGGCAGGCCGGTGCGTTCGAAGAGTTTCTTCGCTTCGTGCAGTTCCTTGCCCAGAATCCTCTGCAAACGCTTGTTCTTCGACAATCCGAACACGTAGTCCACACCGTGTTCTTCACACCAACGCATCAGTGGCTCTCGGCAGAAACCACTGTCGCCCCGCAGGACGATGGGTACGTCCGGCCACTGTTGACGAATCCTCGCGATGATCCGCGACATGTGTTTGACCGCGCCGGCCGCCCCGTCAATATTCGAAGGACGCAACAACGCCAACAGTGGATGGTCCCCGCAGAACACATACAGCGGCAGGAAACAGTACTCGTCATAATAGCCGTGGAAGAACCGACCCAATTGATGGCCGTGGATCGGATCGTTGGTGGCATCCAGATCCAGTACGAGACGCGCCGGGGCGGTCGTGTGCTGGATCAGAAAGGCGTCCACCAGGAAATCGTGGATCTGGTGCAGATGGGCCACGATCTTCTTGTAGCGGTGCGTTCCGTTCGAGCCAACCGGTGTCAACTCGAGCCGGTTTAAGGTGCTCTTGCCGGCCAGGGCTTTGCCACGGTCACGCCGCTGTAGTCGGTCGTGGCCTTCGGGCTCTTCTTTCCCAACCAGCACCGCCAACATCGCGTCGTGTCGGAGCCAGTCGTGGTCGTTGAGATCTTCGTACCCGAGGCAGAGCCCGAACAGTCGCTGCTTGAGCAAATCGACCAGAGAGTGCTCAACCAACTCTGGATCGCGATGATCGGTGAAACAGGCGGCGAATCGTTCGATGAAGCCGAACCGCTCTTCGATCTCCCGCAACAGAATCCCGCCTCCATCGGAGGTGACCCGTCCCCCATCGAATCGAGCAACGATCTCCCGCCGACCGACCTGTTGAAATCCGAAGGTGTGCTGGTTACACTGTGTTTCCATAAAACCGTCTCCACCAGAAGGCGTAAGATGTAGTTCTCACCATCACTTACGCGGTCGAGACGGTTTTGTTGTATCCACGCGGTGAGAAATGCGGGTTAGGACCCTGGAGGGACACAAGAGCAAAGTCACCTCGGCAGCGTTCAGTCCAGACGGGAAGCGCATCATCTCAGGCGATGTAGGTGGCGCGATTCGGCTCTGGGACGGGGAGTCATACAGGGAAGTGATCGCACTGCAGACAGAAGGTGATGGGATGAGACAAGTTGCGTTTAGCTCTGACGGTAGGAACGTAGTCGCCGTATCAGAATCGGCGGTAGTGCTCTGGAAGGCCGAAAGCCAAAAAGCGGCAAAGGAAGACAATCAGCCGGAGCAGTCAGATGGGTTCCTGGTCGAGTAGACATTGCACCGCCGACACGCGGATATTGGGGTATCATTGACAATGTGGGTGCAGGAACGCCGGTTATGAAGTCAAATGGCAAATCTCGGCTGAGACTTTGACGCGGCATCTTTGGATATGCGGTAGACACACAATTCGCGGACCAGACTCCTGTCAGCCAGTGTGGGTGCAGGGCCTTGACAACATGGAAAAGAAAAAGGAGAAGGATAGAAGTAGGTGACTTTCCCGGATGGCATTCCAAGCCAGTTAGGAGAACGTTTAGGAGGTAATGACTATGCGACTATTATTGTCTCTGTTGGGTTTATGTTTCATAGCAGTCCGGACGCTTCCTTCGCAGGCCGAGGTGTTCACCGACAGAAATGGTTTGTTCGCGGCAACTCCTCCTGTGGGGTGGACGAAACAGACTTATCCGGAGGAAACCAGTCGTGGAAAGATCGCTTTTCATGATCCCCTGAGGAATGGAGTTAGCATCCGCGTTATCGCATCCCCAACACTGAAATCGAGCATTCATGAACTGCTTCCTGAGACACTGCAGAAACTGCCACTCTTGAGGCAGAAGCTCCCAGGTGCCACGGTCAATGCAAGTATTCAGAAGGTAGGAGAGGACGACGCAATTGTCCAAGTCCTCTCAATGCCAGGCAATACTTACCAGAGAATCACAATGTTCATCGAGAACGGTGTTCTCTACTCAATAGCGTGCAGTGCGAAATCCCTTACACAGTTCCAGAGCGCATCCGGGGACTTTGATTCATTCATTGCTTCGTTTGTTCGTCTTTCCCCTGGAAGAAAAATGAGCGAGGATGAGGTAAAGAAGGCACAGGCCGCACGAGCCAAGCGACTCGCGAATCTCTACTCGGAGGATGGAAATAAGCAGGAGGCTTTGGGTTGGGTGAACCAAGGTCTGGAGTTTGACCCGAATGATCCTGAATTGGATCAAATGAAGAAGAATCAGGGACAATCAAAACAATCCCAGGCGGGTGACTCTCCGGAAGGAGATGAGGAAGATTTTCCGTGGTGGGCGGCGATTGTATTGATTGTGGGAGGCTTAGCTATCATGGGCATCGGCGCCTTTTTCAGGTCGTAACACTGGGAGAATGCCGTAGACATACTTGCGAATACTAGACGGAACACAAGCTGTATTGGAGAGTGCACATGTACATTTGTAACACGTGTGGCAAAGACTGGCCGACGGACTACTGTCCTGAATGTGCACACACGATTGTTGCCGTGCCTCGCGGCGAGGGTTCTCTAAACAACAAAGGAGTAAATCAAAAAACCAATGGTCTCGCGAGCGGCCCAAAAGTACCTGACACTATTGATTTTACCAAGCTTCCAGGTATATTAAATGTCCCGTCAGAGCACAGGGAAGCTACTATGGAAGATTCATTCAGAAGAGAATTTGATGAAATCAAGGCCCAAATCCCGACGACAGTAAAGGATGATCCCCAATCACTTCTCTATGGCGGACTGTTTGTGTTTCTCGGCGTCTGGCTTGTAAACCTCGAAGCAAGGGGCCTTGGGATAGTCATGATCTCAGTTGGCGTTATTGGCACCTTGACAGGGGTAGCTACATTTGTGTGGAAATCTCCGAAAGTAAAAGTAATCCAGGCGATTAACAGTTTCTTGGCGCTTCTTCTATTGGTGCCGTTGACAACACGCGACAGACATGGTGCAATAATAGGGAATCCGCTGGTATTTCTTGGGCTAGCCGGACTCATGGTGTGGTCAGGGATCCATGACATAAGTGAATATTCACGCTTGAGAAAGATCGAGAACGAACGATCTCAAGTCAAGTAGGAGAGGCATCGTTATGATTCCGACTTGGATTATTTTTATACCTGGCCTGATCGCCATCGTGATCTGCTTTATCCTGTGGGCACGTGCCTCGATTTCACGGACCCTGGAGACAAACAAACATCTACGAAGGGCTCGAGAATGTGCATCTGAAGGAGATTGGGAAGAGGCGTCTCTTTCCTACAAACTCGCTATCCTCAGCGGACTGGACTCTGATGACAAGCTTCGTGAGCTTGTTCCTGAGCTTGTCGAACTCTATAAAGGCAATGGTATTGATGTGGACCTTAGTAAAGTCTATGAGTGCCCAGAAATTCTCAGAGATCTTTCTGTTGATACGAAAGATTTGAAGAAGCAAGTTGAACTTGGTCTTGAGCTCCATGTGAAGATCGCAGAGTTTCTTGACAGCCTACCTGGACCAAAGCTGGCGGAGAGTACGGGAACTCATGCGGACGTGCCGTGAGCGTCTGACCTGCTCCCGGATTGTCAATGGGCGCGTTAAAACCGGCCAGTAAAGGGCGCGTTAAAACCAGCCAGTGATTTCTTCTCTTGTATACCGATTGTCGGCCACGGTTCAAGGGAAATATTTCCGTTCTTTCGTTCGACTTGGGAAGGAACGAGGCCTGTATCGCTCGGACCGGCGGCGCTGCGAGATGGGCCTTACAGGAGCTCGTCGGAGCCTCGCCGCCGCATGCCGAGCGGGGCAGGCCGGGCGGAGTTTACTCTGAGGGTTTCTTTTTGTCGGTGTGCTCATCATCATCTTTGCCTTTTCGTGGCTTTTCCGTTTTGCCCTGGGTACCTTTATCTTTGAGCCGATAGCTGCGGCCGGTAAGGGTGATGATCTCGGCATGGTGTAGGAACCTATCCAGTATAGCCGTAGCCGATGGAACATCGCCGAGTAGCTTTCCCCAGTCCTCCAAAGGTCTGTTAGAGGTCATAATCGTCGGTTTGTTCTCGTACCGCCTCATGATGATTTCAAAGAGGTACTCGCCGGAGCGTTTGGGCAGTTGCTTGATTCCCATATCGTCGATGATCAGAAGATCGGGCTTGAGGTATTGGGCCATGACATTCTCCTGGCCGGCGAATGCCTCATCCTGGAGGAAGTCCCGTATCGCATCGAAGATTGAACGGTATCGAACCGTGAAGTTGCTCTTGATGGCCTGGTATCCAATCGCCTGGACCAGATGACTCTTCCCAGTACCGGGTGGCCCCAAAAACAGGCAGTCCCGACATTCATGGATAAACCGGCAGCTTGCCAGATCGAAGATCTGCTTCTTCTTGATCGATGGATTGAACTGCCAGTCGAAGTCCTCCAATGTCTTCAGCTCCCGGAACATCGCTGCTTTTATGCGTCGCTTGATCTGCCGTTCCTGGCGCACGAGCAGCTCGTCCTGGAGCACCAATTCTAGGAACTCGCTGTGCGTCAGACCATGGCCTGCGGCCTCTTGCAGACGCACCTCCAGCGACTGTGCCATCCCGGAGAGCCGCAATTGCTTTAACGCGGTTCGCAGTGCTTCGTTCATCATATGTCGTCTCCTTCAATAGATGTTTTTCCGTTATCTGAGAGATTCCTTCACTATCGCTTCGTAATCCGACATGCTTCGAATGATCGGGTGTTCGTCGATGAACTCCCATTCCGCCTGTTTGGGGCCGCCTCGTTTGATCAACTGCCGGATCGTTTTGAGCCTAAACGCATCGTGGGTCAGTGCGATCTCACAAGCCTGATCGATGTGGTCGCTATCGTAACGATGGGTGAGACTCAGGAGCCCAACCAGCACGCGTACACCCTGGATTCCCCGGGCCTTGAGCATAGCCCGAGCCCATCGATCCGTGTTGGGTCCTATCAGGGAAGCCTTGCCAAGCAGCCAGACCGCGCCCTTTTCAACACTGGATCGCTTCTTGGAGTGAATATGCTCCTGCAGGATCTGAAATTTGCCCGGCTCGACCTGAACGTGCACAATAAGCTGTTCCATCCGGCGATTGAAGATCCGAACCAGATGGCCGTCCCAGCGCGCCCATACCTCGCTTCCGGTATATTCCGGCGGGACCGAATAGTACGACTTTTGCACCTCGATGTGCCCATCGCGGTGGACCGATCGTTTGGCTTCCTGGAAACACGGGAATCGAGTGGCTGGCAAGGGAAGCAGGTTGGGTTTTTCTTCCTCTCTAAAGAGCCTGCCGACCTGTTTCCGAGTAGTCCCGTGAATACGGGTGTCAGCGATACACGTTTCCCAGTTCAGCAAATGCTCGTTTTCTGCCTGGAGGCTATCGAACGTACGGCCCTTGAGGGCGTTGTCTTTGACGTATCCTATACCCCTTTCGACTTTGCCCTTGTGACGCGGCGTATAGGGCCTCGTGGGCATAATCACCGTGCCATAGTGCTCGCAGAACGATTGGATCTTGGGATGGATCTCCGGATCATACCAGTCGGCTCTTTTTACCGCAGCCTTGAGATTATCAATCGTCAGGATTCTCGGAACGCCACCAAAATGCCAGAAGGCGTTTTCCAGACAACGAAGGAAGGAATCGGTGTCTTGGTGAAAGATCGCTTCGCTGTACCCCTTGCGTGAGAAGCTTAGCACAATCCGCAGGACGTGTGTGCGCCTGCGCCTGCGATCCGGCCTGATGATAGGTGCGCCGGCGCCGAAATCGATCTGAGACTCTTGCCCTGGCAGACATTCCATCCGGCGAAACGGGATCGCCTTATCTTCTCTGAGGCGTTTGACAAACCTGCGGATACTGTAATAGCTGCCGTGGTATCCATATTCATCTCGCAGGTCCTGGTAGATCCTCTGGCCGGAGAGTCCTTCTTCGAGTTTGTCTTCAACAATCGCGCGGTACGGCTCACACTGACTCTCCGGACCGGGTCTGGCGGTAGCGGGATCAACAGACCCGAGGGGCGCGTTCGTGGCTGGATTTGGAACCTCTGACCCGGTGGGCGCGTTACTGGCTGGTTTTGACTCAGTATTGTGAAGATGAACGTACCGGGCTACTGTCTCACGGTCGATTCCAAACGCTCGGGCGATCCGCCGCTGAGACCAGCCACGTTCCTTCAACATCCTTATTGCGTTTACCATAGCCATCTTGAGCTGGTTTGCCATGACCGCTCTCCTTAAATCCCGACATTGTCAGGATTGGAGAGTCTCCAAGGCAAACTACACTGTCCTCAAAGTGGCTGGTTTTGAACGCGCCCCTCGTGGCTGGTTTTAAGCGCCCCCTGACACCCGGATCGGGCTCGCGATGTCACTTCTGGACCCGTGTTGCACTTACGATGTGAATTCGCGCGGGTGTGACGGACCGTAGCAAAGCGGAGTCCACGTCAAGGAAGATCGGAGGCTGGGGTGTTCGTAATCAAACTCTGGAAATTCTGAATACTCAAGCATGAGGTTGAAATTGGATAGACCGATGCTGAAAACAAAGGCGGATCTTCTCTGAGGGACATGGATGCAGTTGCCCACACCCAACCAGGTGCCATCTGCCATCTCACTGCCCTCAGCGACAGTAGAGCGGGGCTCCATGACGCCGATGACGCGAACGTAGATGTTGCCGCCGGCAAGCATGCTGCTGCATTTTATCCCTGCACATCCATCACAAACGTCTGTGTCTCCGCAGCCACCTCACGACTCCCACCCCAACGGCACCGAGCAGCAGGGCACCAGGGGCGGGAATGACGCCCTCGCTGGTCCTGACATTGTCCACGCCAAGAATAGACTCGAAAGAACCGTCGTGATCTGTGACGGTGAACGCCAGCGTATAGGTATCAGTGGCCGGCAATGCGTAGGAAATGGCTGTCCAGCCCACGTTTACGTCATCACCGAGTTCGTGACCGGCAGTGTTATGTTCGAAGAGCATTGCGCTACCGCTTGACCACTCCAACGTGGCCATGGCCATATCATAGAAGGGCGCCATATCGCCAAAATCGAAGAAGTAATCGAACCACAGCGTCTCTCCGGCCTCGGCACTGAACGTCTGGCTGAGCCTCGACTCGGTCTCCACGCCATTGGTGGTCCACAGCGAGGCAAAGTAGTCTCCTTGAGTCGCAGTCCAGTCGGGTGCCACCGGGGCGAGAAAGTCACGTGACGTTTCGAACGTGACGGCGCCAGGGTCGCCCAACGGATCAAGGCTGTAGTCCGGGCCGGACCCGCTGAACAACCAGCCGGTCAGATCACCGCCCTCGAAAGTCCCGTTGCTGATGCCGCCTAACACAATGGAACACCAATACAGCGTAACAACCAGCGTCAATACATGTATCCTTCGACCGTTCTTCATGATCCATCCTCCTCCTGTTCAGTTGCTTAGCCAGACGCATGTCAATGTCTACCGACGCGCCGATTCTTGCGGAGATCTCGTTCACGGGTCAAGGCATAACCACAACAGAATCGCTGCCTTTAACAGCAATTCCGTCCGCCGTCAATCCCGTCAACCAACCCAGGGTGTCACCCATCTGAAAGTCGCACGAGAACGTCAGGAACCCGCATAGGGCATCCGTGATTCCGTCGTTGTTCAGGTCCCGGAGAGTCCGCGGCGAGACGGGACCAGCCTCCGTTCCGCTCCGGCCGAACCGCACCGTGGTGAAGTCAAGAGTCGTTACATCAAAATCCTCACTGCCCAGGACGGCGACGTAGATTGTGTAGTTCCTGCTCAGATATACTGGATTGGGTATGCGGTTCGGATAAATGTCTATCCCTACCTCGCATGGAGGTGGGCTCGTTATAGTAACAGTGGCGGTGTCCGTAGCTGTCAGGCCGTCATCATCGGTTACCCTGAGGGTAATAGTACCGTTGTAGGCGGTGTCCCATGTGTATGGCAGTTGGGCCGAGGATGTGATGTGGTCATATTCACCGTCGCCGTTGTAATCCCACTCATAGCTGACGATAACGCCGTCTGGATCATAGGAGCCACTGGCATCCAGAGTGACCGGCAAACCTACATCTCCTGAATAAGGACCGCCAGCGTCGGCCACCGGTGCGGCAGTTTGGGACAGGAAGAAATTCACGGTGGTGATCGACTGGGCCACGACTTCGGCGGGCTTGGTCTCCGCATCAGCCACGTATCCGTCTGGCACGCGAATATGCACCTGATACGTCCCTGCGGGAAGGTTAGTAAACAGGTAGTACCCGCCATTATTAGTAATTGTGCTTTCGATCAATATCGTATCGTCAGCATCATAAAGATCCATGATGACATCATCGACGCCTCCCAATGCCTCTCGAACCTGTCCTTCAATGGCGCCCCAGGGGTACCCCAGGTCTCCGACAACGATGGCTCGGGTGGCGGCGTTATTCAACATGTTTTGCTCGCTGTAGCTGGGATCCACCTCTACTTCGATAATATAGATTCCCTCGCGATTAGCCTTCCAGGTGGTGAACACGTATTGCGAGCCAAAATCGGGCCAGCCTACGGTCAGCTCGTTAACCAGGGTCGAGCCAATCTTCGTTTTCGCCTCTCCCGGGAAGGTGGCATAGATATTGATGGGTACATTATGGGCTATAAGATCCGTACTCTGTGCCCAGTAGTGGATCTCGGCAAAGATGGTGATTTCCTGTTCTGGATCCGGATGGTTTATGGAAAAGTGTATGTCTTCGGAATAGACGTACACATCGGCTGTAGGGACATTCGAGGGGGGCGTTGTCCATACCCAATGCCATTCGCTTGAGCCTCCTCCTCCTGATCCAGGAGGAACCCAGTACCCTGAGCCTCCACCACCGCCACTGCCACCGCCACCGGGCCCATAGGGTGGTCCGGGCGGCGGAGTAGACGATGAACATTCCTTGACCTCAAAGACCAGCGAACGCTCGCTAATGAAGGTGCTGTCAGTAACGGTGATAATAAGGCGGTAGATGCCAAGTGCTACAGGTGCCTGGAGTGCCTGGGAAAAGGTCCCGTAGATGTCGGTGTGATCACCGCCATAATGCCATTCTTCTCCACTCGGGCCTATGACGGTCATTTCCACCATGCCTCCTTTGACGGCGTAGTCGGTGTAACGGACGCCATCCACATACAGATCATAGACCGCTGTACCCGTCACCGAGAAAGAACTGCCGCTGCACACGGAAGACGGCACGTTGCCGGTAATCAGGATGTACCCCTCGGTGATATCGCCTGTATTGATAAGCAGGATCTGCGTGGCCTCATTATTGGTCTCATCCAGCTCTTCAACGGTATCAAGTGGGTCGAGGATAACCTGGATCAGTCGCTCTCCTGCTGCAGGCATGGGTATGGTTATCGGCACGCTGCGCATATCCCCGGCAGGAATTTCCACGACTTCGGCTTCGGCCAGGAGAGTGTTGAATTCGTAGAAACGGACAGTAACGGCAGAGGCTGTTGCAGTGCCAACATTGTGAATCGCCGCGTCAATGGTGATCGTACTGTCACTAGCATCATACGGGAGCAACTGGATGTCATCGGCGGCGATAGCCAGATCCGGAAATTGGTTGCACGCTTCGCTGGTCACGGGTATTGTGAGCACCACCGGCTGAGTCCCATCCACATCTGCAACAACGATCGTTATCAGGTTTGCCCCAGCGGCCAGGCTAATCTCATGGCTGAAGTGGACCGGCTTCTCCGTGGGATCGAATGGGACTTCTTCTCCGTTGATCGTAATCGAAGCGATGCCAAAATCATCCGTCGCAGTCCCCTCCACAGTGACCTTGTTGCCACAGATGATCTCGTTGTTCGTAGGATTGGTGATCTGCACAGTAGGACAATCCGTCCCCCCGATCACCACGACATCGCCTTCCTCCACCGTCACATCGACACTCCCAAACTCCGTGTTGGAGCCATTGACATAGGCGAACGCCTCGATCGTGTATGTCCCCGGCAGCAGAAGCGTCACGATTGCCTGCCCTTCCGTGGTCGCGGAATAGGAACCCAAGCCGCTCGCCTGCGAATAAGGTAACTCGTGGCGGATGGCTTGGATGGACGGGCGGCTCAGCATGCCCCCGCCCGCTACGTAGAACAGTCGCCGGACCGTGATCGTCCCATAGGTGAGACTCATGCTCGGCGCCGTCTGCCCCGCCGCGATCGTCTTCAGATCCGCACCACTGCTACGTCGCTGCCAGACAGTGGAGGACAACGATGTGTCCGGATCGTCCGGGTAATCGAAACTCAGGTACTGATAATAGTCGACTTGCCAGTCCCCGGGCGAGCATGCCAGCAGGAATGCCCCATCGTCGGGGGCTACGTAGCTGTATGCGTACCTCCCAACGCCGTACTGGTATGCTCCAACTCGAGCGCTGCTGAAGTCCGTATTGGCGCCCCAGAGGCTCAGGGTCCCGGGAATAAAACCGGGGTCCACGATGAAATCCACATCCGTGAGATGGTCCCCCGCCTGCACGTCTATCGGGGCGCAGTACGGGAGTCCGAGAGAGCCCGTCAGGCCGCTGAGATCGCCTGGCAAACGAAAGTAGAAGTAGGGAGAGAGGCGCCATGCGCCTGCATCGACATCCAGGGTATACAAGCCGGTGGCCACATCTGATATCAAAGTGGAACTCGACCGGGAAGGAGAACTCGCGCTTCCATACACCCGCGCGTCGGTAACATCGAGTCCGAGGAGGCGGGCCGTCCCCGAAATACTCGCAGCCGTTACATCGATCGTGTAATCACGGTTGCTGGTTTCCCCGGCCGGCGGGGCGACGATACCGTAGTCATAGAAGCTGTATGAGACGTCATCTACAGTGATGGATGCATACACGTTGCACTCGATCCCAGGCGCCAGGAGCAGAGTATACGTCCTGCCCACGTCGCCCGGGACGCTGAGGCCGCTCGCACGTGTGGTGTCGTAGTAGCCGGTGCCGAATTCGGGGATCGTCACATATGCGCGGATGGTGAAACCCTCTATCGTGTGGTCACTCGATCTGGTAGAGATGGTTCCGGAGATGCTTCCGGGCTCCATCGACAGGTCCAAGGGCACATCTCCCCCGATGGCGACATGCACAGGACCGGCCACCGGCAGATAGGCATAGGTATGGTCCGTGGTCGATACCGTGGCGCTCGCCATCAGGTAGTAGTCCCGGTCTCCCTCAAGAGTCAGCACATAGTCGATACTGTCCGCGCCAGCGGAAACATCTACTGTCGTGGTCGCAGAGTAGACTTGGACAGTGTCTATCGCATAGATAGTTATCGATGTGATCTGGTAGCCCGTAACCGATACCGAGCCGGATATCGTACCCGGGTTCAGAATGACAGGGTCGTCTCCTGCGAAGCTCGGCACAGCAATACCGAACACCGCACCCAGTATTAAGACCAGCATCGAACGTCTCATCTTCGCACTCCTTTCAAGCTAATTCAACGGCTCCCGGCTACTCTGGCCACAGCTCTCTCATTGCTCGCTACACGACCACGGGCTTCTTCGCCGAATATTTCGATGCGACTCTCGCACATTACTAGTCTGCTCACACGTCGGCGCTATGTGACCTCCAGCTCCACCACCTGCGCGATTGGTATACCCACCATTGCCGCCCACCGCGATAACGGAGCCATTTCCCGAAACCGTGAGGGCGTTGATATTGACCGTGCCACCCGAACCGCCACCACCGGAATAATAGATGTGGCGGTTTGGCATACCGCCGCTCCTCGTGTGAACCGCCTGGCCATTTGCTCCGTTCGCGCTGATCACGCCCTCCAGTCGCAACTCTCCGTCCACTGAGATTTGCACCAGACCTCCACCGGCGCCACCGGCAGCATAATAACTTCCCCAATACGGCCTGTATATTCCGACGCCCCCCCCACTGCCTGGCATCGATGGATTGTCGACCACGTCGTAAGCTGCACCGCCAGCGGCGCTTCCATCTCCTCCTTTGCCCCCGTGACCCCCCCCCCCGGCATTTGACCCATTCTCACCTCTCCCCAGACCGGAGCCCGAGGCATAGCCCTTTCCGTCGACATTGATAGACGCACCAGCCTCGATAACCACATCGCCGCTGATCGTAAGTACCAAACCAGCCGAGGGAGAATGCGTGACAGCACCGCCGTTGACCACCTCAAAATTGCTGAATCCGTGCGCTCCGTCGATTGTTAGCATACAGGAGTCGACGGTGACGTCAGCCCCATCATAGGCATAGTCGTCCACAGAAATTAGCGTGGCCTCAGTGAAAACGACGGCTTGTCCAGTAGCAACCACGATTAGACTGAGTATTATCCCACAGACTCCGACTCGTCGGCTCATTGTGCTCACCTCCAACCATTAGCAGTACTGAATGAAGAAGCAAGGACATGATCGACTCGCCGCTCCATTGGCAAGAAATGCGTTTGGTGACACCTCCTGTGTCCTGCCGCTGTCCAGGGGAGATTATACCGCTCCGCGCACGAAATGCAACAGCGAAAACAAATATTTCTTGCTGGAAATCGTCATGCGTTTCCACTCCGCGCATGGCGTCCGGCGTATTCCTCGTCCAGAACAACTGCCTAGGTGAAAGGTGTGAAGGGTGGAGTCAAAGTGCGGGGGGTCGCAGCCTAATGCGTCGCCTCAATTCTGCTTATACCGCCTGTCGCGGGGTGTCAATTGGACATGGTTCAGAACAGGGTAACACTCTCTATGCAAGGGTGAGCCGCGTCCAAATCCGTAAAGCGTTGCGATAAAAGGCCTTACAGTCTCCGAGGCCGCATATCACATGCTGCACAAGTGTTACCCCGGCCCTTCCACAGTTGAACCAAGCCGTCAATTGGGTTTAAGACCGTTGCTAAGCGCTTTCGTTTCAGGTAATTACGGCTCTTCCGTGAAATGGATTAGGTAGCGTTGCGTGAAAAAGGACATTACCTTACCATCAGAGGAAATAGATATGGTTTTTCCCGTCGCGGAGCCGATGGGTAAAACCAGATTGGACTGAGCGCGGGCCTGAGGTGGGTGCCTTGGAAGAGTTTTTGGAAGCCTTTTCAGGGATGGTTGGCAGTTTTGACGTCGTAAGCAGTGTTGTGAAACGTAGAGGACAGCGAAAGAGTCCGTAGCGCTACCGTGGGCTTACGGCGATGACCGAAAACACGATGGGTTGACAGCGTGGTTCGAGGATATCCATCACGCCGTCATTGAGCGTACGATGGATGAGGGGCCAACAGAGAGCAGAATCGTCACTGCCTGCCCTTGGGTCATTGGACAACCATGGGATTTCTCCGGCGGATGGTATCGATCCGATAAACGTTCATGCTACCACACGTTGGACATTGGACTGCGTGGTCCTGAGATGCCAGGCCACTTTGTTCGAGCGCCTCGTCGACAATATCAGCGATGAGGACCGCAGCGCTGTGTGTAGCAGGCGTCGTCGTCAGTTTCAGCAGCAGGCGGGCCCGGGCTTGCCGATCTCGTTTACAGGGATGCCAGAGGCCGTAGTAACGTACCTTATGGAAGCCTTTGGGCAGTACATGAAAGAAGAAACGCCGCAGAAACGGCACACCTTCTAGGCGTACGGTCCGCCATTGGGCCGTTTTATGGTCCTTGTACCGAAAGGTCACGTGGGTTTCGTCCATGGCAACCAGCCGGCGATTGGTCAGAGCAATGCGAAAGACGTAGCGGGCCAGGTAATTGAGGACCGCGTCCTGGCCTTTTCCATAGGGTTTGCAGTACGAACACCACTCTCGACGCCAGAGCGTATCGGGGATCTGCTCGAAGAGTTCGGGATGATCCTTCTGCAGCGTCGCCGCCAACCGTGTAGCAATCATGGGTGAGAGTTTTCGTACCGGTACCAGAAAGTCCTTCGGTGCCTCGTGCCAGGCGGTTCCGTCAGCGGTGACACCACCGCCGGTCACCAGCATATGCACATGGGGATGGTGATGGAGCTGACCGGTCCAGGTGTGCAAGACCGCCAGGATGCCTACCTCGGCACCAACAAAGCGTTTCTCGGCGGCCAGATCACGCACGCTCTCGGCGGCCGTCTTCATGAGCAGACCATAGAGCGTTTTCTGATGGCGTAGAAACAGGCTGCGTACCTCGCTGGG
>Ga0272442_10002425_pt1 | contig 27073 bp, 23 predicted proteins | sample SSMForm2O_FD_200262 | JGI IMG/M metagenome (GOLD analysis project Ga0272442, IMG submission 200262) | Marine sediment archaeal communities from Little Sippewissett salt marsh, Falmouth, MA, United States - SSM-Form-2O | ecosystem: Environmental > Aquatic > Marine > Wetlands > Sediment ... | reverse complement strand
CCAGCAGGCGGTCGACGCGAGCCACGAGCTGGTCGTGCTCGCCCCCGCGCGTTGGAAGGCCAGGGAGACCCTCGCCCACGTCGAGACCGCGTTGCCCTACGTCGATGCCGCCGTCCGTGACTGCCGCGTCCTGGCCCGCCAGGCCTTGACAGCGATCCAGGGTAGGGACGCGATCCCGCCCGGGCTCGACTCCGCGCTGGACGAGTGCGCGGTCGCCGTGCTCGCCCTGCAGCGGGCCGTGGACTCCTCCGAGGACCTCGCTTCTGCGAGAGCCGCATCCGTGCGCGCGGCCCAGGCCGCTACCGAGGCCGTCGAGCACACCGCTGGGATGCTGGCGCAGACCGTGGCGGCGCAGGTGAGGTTCGTCGCCGCGGACCTGCTCTACGCCACGGGGCTGACGGGCGACGACGTGGACGACATGCTTCCCGACCTGCCCGAGCCCGTCAGTCGTCGCTCACGTCGTCGACCCACCGGCGAGCAGGTCTCCGTGCGCAGCGACACGAGCCAGGACGTCCTGGGGGGCGAACCGTAGGTCGTCGGCCGCCTCCGCTGCCTCCACCTGCTCCCACGACACCGGGGTGGCCACGCGGGGGACGGGCAGGCCGCGCAGCGAGTAGGGCGAGATCGTCGTCTTCCCCCCGTGGTTCTGGCTCCAGTCGAGAAATACCTTGCCGCGGCGCGCCCTGGTGTCCATGGACGACAGAACCAGCGCGGGGTGGGAGGACTCCAGGCGCTGCGCGACCTCGTGCGCCAGGCGCCGCGTCTGCTGCCAGTCCAGCGTGCCGTCGAGACCCGCGTAGAGCTGCATCCCCTTGTTCCCGCTCGTGCACGGTGAGGTTGCCAGTCCGATCGAGTCCAGCATCTCGCGCACGAGCACGGCCACCCGGCAGCACGCGACGATGTCGGCCGGGGGCCCGGGGTCCAGGTCGATGACCAGCCGATCGGGCGGCGCCGGCTCGCCGGAGGGGGTCAGCCGCCACTGAGGGACGTGCAGCTCCAGGCCGGCGAGGTTGGCCACCCACACCAGCGTGGGCAGGTCGTCGACCGTGACGAACCGGATCGTGTCGCGGTCGCGCGAGCTGCCGGGCACCGGCAGGTCGACCTGGCGTACCCAGTCAGGCGCCGTCCGGGCCACGTTCTTCTCGAAGAAGCCGCTGGTCGCCGTCCCGTTCGGCCATCGGCGCAGAGTCAGAGGTCGACCGGCCAGGTGGGGAAGCAGGGCCGGGGCGACGGCGGAGTAGTAGGCGATGACGTCGCCCTTGGTGGTGCCGTCGGAGTACAGCGGTTTGTCGAGGTTGGACAGCGACAGCTGGCGTCCGCCCACTGTCACGGTCACCCTCTCCGGCTGCCCGGCCACGTCGTCCTCATCACCTCGTCGTCATCACGGCGCCCGCTCTTGGGGGACGGTAGCCGGAGAACCTGGCGAATCGCCCGTACCCTGACAGACGTGGGAAGCCGCGACGCGCCTGGGCTGCGCATCACGCGTCGCGGACGCCTGGTGGCCACCCTGGCGGCCACCACGGCTGTCGCCACCCTCGCCGTCGGCGGTGTCGTGATCGCGACCAGAGCGATCCCCTCGGCCGACCCCGGCCCTCCCGAACGCCCGACCGCCGCCGTCGATGCGCTTGCCGGTGTGGCCGTGGTGCAGCCGACCGATGCTGATCCAGCCGACTCGCCCAGCCCGGCCCCGACCCCGACTGCTTCGCAGGCCGTAGCGGTGCCGGAAGAGGTCGTCACCGAGGCTGCGTCCGGCGTGCTGGAGACCGTGTCCGGAACCCAGGGGCCCACCGACGGCGACGGACGGGTCGTTCGGTACCGCGTGCGGGTCGAGCAGGGGCTCTCGGTGGACGGCCAGCCGGCAGACGGGCCGACGTTCGCCGAGGTCGTCCACAGCGTGCTCACCGACGGTCGCGGCTGGGAACCCATCGACGCCGTGCGGTTCGCCCGGGTCGACTCCGACGAGTACGACGTCGACGTCGTACTCGCCTCGCCCGCGACCACAGACTCCCTGTGCGCACCGCTCGGAACCGAGGGGTGGCTGTCGTGCTTCAACGGCAGCGCCACCGTGCTCAACGCCCGGCGATGGTTCGCCGGCGTCGAGACCTACGGCGACGACCTGGTCGGCTACCGCCGCTACCTCGTCTCGCACGAGATGGGCCACTACCTGGGGCACCAGCACATCCCCTGTCCCGCCCCCGGGGCAGTGGCCCCGGTCATGGTGCAGCAGACGAAGTCGCTCCAGGGCTGCCAGCCGGGCCCCTGGCCCTCCGGTTCGCCCTGACGATGTGACCGTTGTCACTCCTCTAGCGTGCCCACAACACCCCCGGGGGACGACTCACGGGCGACGGGGGGCAGACATGGCGCCGCCGATCGGCCATACTGGCCAGTAACATCCGGCGCCCTGACGCCGGCTGGAGGTCAGCGCAAGACGTTCTACGGAGGTGCTGACAGTGTCGTTGGTCATCGTGGGCCTGGACGGGTCACAGCAGTCGCAGCGAGCGTTGGAGTGGGCGCTGCAGTACGGGGCGGCGCGGTCGCTCGCCGTACAGGCCGTGACGGTGGTGAACACGAAGAACCTGGATGACCGCGCTCGCACCGCGCGCCTGGCGGAGGCCGAGCGCTCGGCCTCGGCGATGGTGCGCGACGCCGTCGATGCCTGTTGCTGCGCGCCGACGGTCACCTACGAGGTGCTCGACGGCGACCCTGCCATCGCGCTCGTCGACGCGACGCAGCGTGCCGAGCTGGTCGTGCTGGGTAGCCACCCGATGTCGTCGTTGCGCAACGCAGCCCTGGGGACGGTGACGCTGGCGTGCATCCGCCTCGGGTCGTGCCCGGTCCTGGTGATACCCGTCGACTCCCCGAAGGCCGCTCTGTGCGGCGACCTCGTGCCGGTCTGACCTGCGGTCGCTCGTCCTCGCGACCGCGGCCACCACGGCGTGGTCAGAACTGCTCGATGGCCACCGAGCACAGCTCGGCACCGCACCACCGGTCCTGAGCCATCGTTCCGAGAATGAGAACCGCGAGCACCGATACCGCCACGAGGACGGCGAGCCATCCCATCGACTGCCGATGAGTCGACAGGCTCGGCCCGGAGGTCGTGGCTGAGGTGAAGCCGCCAGTCTGAGTCGTTGTCATCGACGTTTCCCCCTTCGCCAGCCCAGCGTGCTGACCCGTCCTCATTCTCGGCGTCGACACCGAGCAGAGGTAGGGCCGTCCGGCCGTCGGTCGGTGAATGCGCGTCAGGGGTGACACGGGGTGTCCCATGTCCCCTAGATTGTGCGTCTTCCGCCGACTGGGGGTCGACGATGCACACTCCGCACACGTCGCACACGCCAAGGCCACCGACGCTCTGGCAGGCGCTCATCCCGCTGGGCTTCCTCGTCGTCTCGCTGGGTGCAGCGGTCCTGATCTACGGTGACGAGGCCATCCTCGGACCGGTGCAGGTCGGGCTGTTCATGTCCGCCGCTGTGGCAGCCCAGGTGGGGTACTTCAACGGCCACTCGATCCCCGACCTGTCCAAGGCGGCGGTCGACAGCGTGGCCGCGGCCATGGGGGCCATCTTCATCCTGTTCACCGTGGGTGCGCTCATCGGTGTGTGGAACATGTCCGGCACGATCGCGACGCTCACCGACTGGGGCATCCAGGTGCTGAGCCCGGACTTCCTCTACGTCACCGCCGCCGTGATCTGCGCCGTCGTAGCGTTGGCGGTCGGGTCCTCCTGGACGGTGATGGGGACGATCGGCGTCGCGCTGGTCGCCATCTCGGAGGCCCTCGGCCTCAGCCCCGCGATCGCTGCCGGGGCGGTGATCTCTGGCGCCTACTTCGGCGACAAGATGTCGCCGCTGTCGGAGACGACCAACCTGGCGGCCGCCGTTGCCGGAACCGACCTCTACCGGCACATCCGCGCCATGACGGCAACCACTGTGCCGTCGATTCTGATCGCGCTGGGCATCTACCTCGTCATCGGCCTCAACTCACGACCCGAGGGCGCGATCAGGATCGACTCGGGCCTTGATGCGATCAGGGACAGCTACGTGATCGGCGTGGTGCCTGTCCTGCCGTTGGTCGTGGTCATCATCCTGGCGCTGCGAAAGGTCCCGCCCACACTCGCCATCCTCGCCGGTGCGCTGACCGGGGGACTGGTCGCCGTCACCCTGCAGACGCAGGAGGTGCTCGACTTCGTCGACGACTCGTCGTTGTCGACACCCGTCGCCCTGCTCAAGGGCGTGTGGGACGCCATGGCCACCGGGTACGTCGCCGACACCGGCTCGCCGGCGGTGGACGACCTGCTGACCGGCGGGGGCATGGAGAGCCTGCTGGTCACCATCTGGCTGATCATCACCGCGCTCGGCTTCGGCGGGATCATGAACCACTGCGGCTTCCTCGCCAAGCTCATCGAGCCGCTGCGGCGGCGCGCGAAGTCCGACCGCGGGGTGATGGGCGCCACAGGAACCACGGCCATCGGCATCAACGTCGTGGCGGCCGACCAGTACCTGGCGCTCGTGCTGACCGGCAACGTGTACAAGGAGGAGTTCGCTCGGCGGGGCATCGCCCCACGGACGCTGTCGCGCCAGATCGAGGACACCGCCACCGTCACGTCGCCGCTGATCCCCTGGAACTCGTGCGGAGCATATGCAGCCGGCGTTCTCGGTGTCGCCACACTGGCCTACCTGCCGTTCGCGTTCTTCAACCTCATCAACCCCGTGATCTCGTTCGCCTACGCCGCCCTCGGGCTGCAGATCAAGAAGGTCGAGCCGGACGAAGGATTCGCCGAGTCGCCCCACGACACCCAGTTCTACGGCGTGGACGGCGCACACGCTGACGAGGTGCCCAGCGACGGACGCAGCTGACCGCTGGACGTAGGCCCGCCAGCCCGTCAGTACGACGCCACTCCGACAGCCAGCCGGGCCAGGCTCGACGGGCCGAATGCTGGCGCGGCTACTTCGCCCTCGGCGGCACCCTCAAGAAGGCGAAGGTCGGCTGGTGCGGCACTAGCCGTGTGGCATTCTCGCGCGCCATGACCGCGACACCCGAACCGTGGCGTGACCCGGCGCTGGACACGTGCGAGCGGGTGGACGCCCTTCTGGAGCAGATGAGCCTGGCCGAGAAGGTGGCCCAGCTCGGCAGCTACTGGCCGCAGCCGGACCGTACCCCCGACGCCGGTGGTGTCGCCCCGATGGAGCACGCGTTCCCCGTCGGCCAGCGCTCGCCGCAGGAGGCGCTGGCCGAGGGGCTGGGGCACGTCACGCGCGTCTTCGGTACGGCACCGATCGACCCGGTGGACGGGATGGCGCAGGTGCGAGCCCTGCAAGGTCTGGCGACGGCGAGCCGGCTGGGCATCCCGGCGATCATGCACGAGGAGTGCCTCACCGGGTTCACGACCCACGGCGCGACGACGTACCCGGCTCCGATCGCGTGGGGCGCGACGTTCGACGACGACCTCGTGCGCGAGATGGCCGCGGCCATCGGCGCCGATATGGCGGCCGTGGGCGTTCAGCAGGGACTTGCCCCGGTGCTCGACGTCGTGCGCGACTACCGGTGGGGCCGCGTGGAAGAGGCCATCGGCGAAGACCCCCACCTCGTGGCGACCCTGGCCACCGCCTACGTCGAGGGGTTGCAGAGCGCCGGCGTGATCGCCACTCTCAAGCACTTCGCCGGCTACTCGGCCTCACGGGCCGGACGCAACCACGCACCGGTGTCGATCGGGGCGCGCGAGCTCAGTGATGTCATCCTGCCGCCGTTCGAGATGGCGGTCAGGAGCGGGCACGCGGGCTCGGTGATGAACTCCTACACCGACCTTGACGGAGTACCGGCGGCCATCCACGAGTACCTGCTCAGCACGGTGCTGCGAGAGCAGTGGGGCTTCGTGGGCACCGTCGTCTCCGACTACTGGTCGATACCGTTCCTTGACCTGATGCACCGGGTCACGCCAGACCGTGAGGCCTCCGGCGAGGCTGCGTTGCACGCCGGCATCGACCTCGAGCTGCCCGAGACCAACGCCTTCGACGGGTTGACGGGCCTGGTCGAGTCGGAACGGCTCGACGAGCAGGTGGTCGACCGCGCCGTACGCAGGGTGCTCCGGCAGAAGATCGAGCTCGGCATGCTCGACCCCGGCTGGTCGGCGGTGCCGGTACCTGAGCCCGACAGCGAGGTCGACCTGGACTCCCCACGCAACCGCCGCATCGCGCGAACCCTGGCGCAGGAGTCGATCGTGCTACTCAGCAACGACGGCCTGCTGCCGCTGCCGCCCACGGTCGAACGCGTCGCCGTCGTCGGCCCGACCGCCCACGACGCGCGCACGATGCTCGGCTGCTACTCGTTCGCCAACCACGTACTGGCGCACTACCCCGACACAGCCCTCGGCATCGACGTGCCCACGCTGCTCGACGGCCTGCACGCCGCGCTGCCCGCCGCGACGATCGAGCATGCACCCGGGGTGCCGATCGTGGACGACGACCGGTCGGGGCTCCCCGCGGCCGTGGCTGCCGCCGAGGCTGCCGATGTCTGCGTCGTCGCGGTCGGCGACGTGGCGGGACTCTTCGGCGGAGGCACGTCCGGTGAGGGCAGCGACGCTGCAGACCTGTCGTTGCCCGGCGTCCAGGGCGATCTCGTCGAGGCCGTGCTGGCCACCGGCACACCGGTCGTTCTCGTCGTGGTCTCCGGCAGGCCCTACGCGCTCGGCCCCTTCGCCGACCGATGCGCCGCGATCGTCCAGGCGTTCATGCCCGGCGAAGAAGGGGCCGGCGCGATCGCAGGCGTGCTGGGCGGATCGGTGACGCCGTCCGGGCGTCTTCCGGTGGGCATCCCGGCTACCGCGGGTGGCCAGCCCGGCACCTACCTCGCTGCGCCGCTGGGGCAGCACAACGCGAGCATCTCCAGCCTCGACCCGCGGCCGTTGTTCCCCTTCGGCCACGGCCTCACCTATGCCGACTTCGAGTACGACGGCATCGCTGTCGACCAGGTGCAGATCGGCACGGATGGCCAGGTCACGCTGTCGGTGACCGTGCGCAACACCGGTGCCGTGGACGCCACGGAGGTCGTCCAGGTCTACCTCAGCGACGACGTCGCTCAGGTAGTCCGCCCGGTGCGCGAACTCGTCGGCTACCTGCGCGTGCCGGTGCCTGCGCGGGCGTCACGGCGGGCGAGCTTCGTCGTGCACGCGGAGCGGACGTCGTTCACCGGCCTGTCCGGCGAGCGCATCGTGGAACCGGGATGGTTCACGCTGGCCGTCGGACGCTCGTGCGAGGACATCCGCCTGACGGCTCGCATCGAGGTCACGGGCGAGGTGCGCACGGTCTCCGGGCCGCGGGTGATGACGACGCCAGCCAGCTCACGGTGACCGCACAGGCCGCCGCCCGGCGACGCCAGGGCTACGGCCTCGAGCCCTTGCCCTCTGGGCGACTCGCCGGGCCGGGGGCGCGACCTACCAGCGTCCACACGGCGTGCGGCACCTGCTGGCCGGCTACGACCTGTGCACCGACCGGCTCGACGGGCACGCAGTTGCCCGCCAGGGGCGCACCCCGACCTAGGGAGATGTGCGCCGTCAGGGACTCGAACCCCGAACCCGCTGATTAAGAGTCAGCTGCTCTGCCAATTGAGCTAACGGCGCGTGGGCGGCAAGGCTACTCCTGCCTCGTTCGGGTGAGTGACGGGACTTGAACACGTCGCATCTCCCGCTGAGAATCATACCCTGACCTGGGCAAACGTGCTAATCCGCTGGTCAGCCCGGCTTTGCGGGTTGGTCAGCAATGGACCCAAGCGGACGGCAGAAGACAGGAAGTGTTCCCGCGGGGAACATCCTGATAAGGACCCTGCCGTCCTGAACAACTACCTACGTCTCGCAGCCCCTGGAACGGCTACAGGTCTGGTCCATGTCCTCTTGGACGGCCCCCATGGGACGCCTCCGCGCTGCCCACGTCGCCGCTCCGCGGCCAGCGCGGTCTCCAGGACCTTCTTGGTCAGCCCGCCCAGCAGCCCACCAGGCCCGGTCAGCGGGACCTCGTCGGTGCGGGCCTTCTCGACCAGCCGGTCAGCCACCGCGCCGAGGTCGTGACGGCCCGGGTTCACCGCCGTCGTTGCAGTCGTTGTGGTCGGTTCGGAAGTCATGCGTGATCCTCCAAGCACCACGGCCCCAAGCCGTGGAGGTCACGCCGACCCGTCCATAAAGAATCTGACAGGCCCGAACCGACGAACCGGTGGCCTCGTCTTCGAACGTCGCATCGGCCTCATATTCGAGCGTTGCCGACATGCCCGTGGCCGTGCGGTGGGGCGGGCTGCTCTTGACGTGGCTGGGGGGTAGGAGGACGGTCGAAGGGAGTGCCCGAGAGGGAGTGGTCGGTATGGCTCCCCGCGTCGCGGGTGGTGGGCGATGGTGCGTCTTAGGGGCCTCGTCTCGGGTATCCGTCGGTCGATTGCGGTGAGGACATGATGCGTGCCTTGGTTGCCGCGGTTGCGGTGGTGACGGCGGTTGGTGTTGTCGGGCCGGTTGCGCTGGCGCAGGAGGTGAGCGCTGCCTCTGGTGATCCTGAGGTGATCAGGGTCGCCGGTCTACTCACTGCTGGCTCGCCCGAGGGCGATGCCTTGCAGGCCGAGTTCGACGCCTACGCCGCGGATCGCAAGGTCACGATCGAGTACGAGGAGTCCGACTGGGAGGACCTGGTCGAGATGATCACCGGGCCGAATCCGCCGGACTTGGTGATGGTGCCGCAGCCGGGTGCCGTTCAGGGTTTGGCGGACTATCTGGTGGACCTGGGGGAGTTCCGGGAGCCGAGCAAGTTGCGCCGCGACTACGGCGATCACCTCATCGACCTGGTCACCGTGGACGGGCGGGTGCTCGGCGTGCCGACGGGCGCCTCCTTGAAGAGCCTGGTCTGGTACCAGCCAGCCGAGTTCGCAGAATGGGGCTACGAGGTGCCGACAACGTTCACCGAACTGGTGGCCCTCAGCGACCAGATGGTCGCGAACGGGCAGACACCATGGTGTGCGTGGATGTTCTCCGGCCCGGCCACCGGTTGGATGGGGACCGACTGGGTGGAGGACCTCGTGCTGGGGGCGGAGGGTCCCGAGGTGTATGACCAGTGGGTCGCCCACGACGTGCCCTTCACGGATCCCCGGGTCGAGCAGGCGTTCGACCGCTTCCAGATGGTCATGGACACGCCCGGCTACGTCTACGAGCGGAACCTGCTCCTGAGCGAGCACTTCATCAACAACGCGTATCCACTCGCAGCGGGCGACTGCCTGATGCACAAGCAGGGCGACTTCTTCGCATACGCTCTCAACTGGGAGTACTGGGATTTCGCCGTGTTCGAGTTCCCGGCGGTCACACCGGCCTACGCCGACGCCGCCACCGGTGCCGCCAAGTACGTCGCTGCGATCACCGACAGCAATGAGGTCCGCCAACTGGTGAAGTTCCTGGCCAGCCCACGCTTCGGCACGCACGCCATCGCCAGCAGCGACACCCGCTGGGTCCTGCCCAACACCCGCTTCGACGTCAGCCTCTACAGCCACGATCTGACCCGGTCCTATGCCGAAACGGTGCAGGCCGCGCTCGAAGCGAACCAGTTCCGGTTCGATGGCTCCGACTCCATGCCAGTGTCGGTGAACTGGACGTTCTGGGAAGGGGTTCGCAGCCTCATGGATGGCAGCAAGACTGTGCCCCAGGTACTCGCAGACATCGACGCCTCCTGGCCCACCTGACCGCACGCTGGTAGGGGATTGCGGCGTGGCCGGGGGAGCCGCCGCCATGCGTGCACCTGCACCAAGTCGGCGCAGTGCACGAACTCAAGGGTCACAGACGCCTTCTATCGTGAGGGTCTGGCTCCCCGTCACAGAGGCCGAGTGAGCGACGAACGTCACTGTCAGACTCCAGTTGGAGGGGTCTGGATCGATGCCACTCCACTCATCGCGTAGGCGCGCAGGCAGCACCTGTCGCAGCGTGGCGGGCTGACTGTCGACGTATGCCTGGCTGAGCCGACCACCGTGTGCTTCATAGGCGTGGACGTGCTTCGTGAGCGCGGACGGTGGGCGCAGCGCCTCCACGCCTGCGCTCGCGGCAGACTCGACCACTGCCGAGGACGTCGCGAAGTTCGCCTAGTCGGTCAGCCCGATATGGCTGCCGTCCGCGTGCGAGCGGAAGGGGCGACAGCAGCCCTTGAAGCCGTACCTACTGCTTGGCCTCGCCGAACTGTACGGCGTAGCGGTGAGCGCCCAGGGAGGTCGGATACGGGCGACTACAGGTGATTCCAAAGGCGTTCTGCGGCCCCTTGTTCCCAAGAGTGTTCCCAAAGAGGCCTCGGAAACCACAGAACCCCAGGTCAACCTAGGGTGAGTGACGGGACTTGAACCCGCGACATCCTGGACCACAACCAGGTGCTCTACCGGACTGAGCTACACCCACCATGTGCGCAGCCGGCGTGACTGCGCAGCCACCGAGTGTACCGGCGGGTGGCCCGTGCCTACGACTGCACGAGGCCGTCGACGACGGCAGCCGCCACGGCCCGGGCCGACTCGGTGTCCAGGCCGGGCTCGTCGACGAAGACGGCGCGACGGTAGTAGCGAAGCTCCCGGATGGAGTCCTGGATGTCACCGAGGGCCCGGTGGTTGCCGGTCTTCGCCGGGCTCGCGTAGTAGGTGCGCGGGTACCAGCGCCGGGCAAGCTCCTTGACCGTCGAGACGTCCACGTTGCGGTAGTGCAGCGCGTTCTCGAACGCTGGCATGTCGCGGGCGAGAAACCCCCGGTCGACGTGCACCGAGTTGCCCGCCAGCGGCGCCTTGCGCAGATCAGGGACGTGCTCGCGCACGTAGGCCAGCACCTGCTCGGTTGCATCGTCCAGCGTGGTTCCGTGCTGGAGTCGCTCCAGCAGCCCCGACTCCGTGTGCATGGTGCGCACCCGGTCCTGCATCGTCGTCAGGGCCCCGTCCGGAGGCGCGATGACCAGGTCGACGCCGTCGCCGAGCACCGTGAGCTCGAAGTCGGTGACCAGCACCGCGATCTCGATCAGTGCGTCGCTGGTGAGGTCCAGGCCGGTCATCTCGCAGTCCACCCAGACGAGTCGGTCCGCGCTCACCCCATCACCCTACGTGGCAGCAGGCAGGTGGCCGTGGCGACGGGGCTGGGCGCTCGGCAGCCGATCGACACCTCGACCTTGTGCTCAGACGTGTCCCGATCGGCCCTACTGGGAGCCGTTCTCGGCGACTAGACAGGAGACAGAGGGGAGATGGTCTCTCGTGATCGCTCAGCGCGAGCTCTCCGGCTACCTCGACAGGTGGGCAGGCCTCGGCCTGATCACCCCAGACCAGGCGGCGGCCATCCGCGCCCATGAGGTCGACGCGGACGTCGCGCCGCTGCCCCGGTGGGTGGAGCCTGTCGCCTATCTCGGCGCTGCCCTCGTCGCCGTCGCCCTGGTGCTGTTCGGCGTCCAGGTCTGGGACCAGCTCGCCACGTGGAGCCGGGTCGGCCTCGCCGGGCTCGTCACGCTGGTGCTGCTGGTGACCGGATGGGCGCTGTTCCGTTCGGATGCTGCACCCGCCCAGCGCGCTGCGTCGTTCGCGTGGCTGCTGGCCATCGCGGGTGTCGGCGCAACAGCAGGGCTGGTGCTGTTCGACGTCCTGGACCTGGACGACGACACCGCGATCATGCTCTGCGCGGTCGGTGTGCTGGTGTCTGCTGCCTTGCTGTACCTGCTGGCGCGCAGGGCACTGCAGCAGATCGGGCTGGCAGCCGGCATCGTGTTCCTCGCGACCACATCGAGTGCGGTCCTCGGGCTCGAGGAGCCCTGGATCTTCAGCGTGACGTTCCTCGCCCTTGGCGCCATCTGGCTCCTGCTCACCTGGGGCGGCATCCTGCGCCCGGCCGGCACCGGATGGGTGCTCGGAGGGCTGCTGGCCCTCGCTGTGGGCTTCGGCGGGTTCGCCGGCCTGCCGCTCTGGTCCGGCTTGGGGGTGGCCGTCGGGCTCGGCCTCGTCGTGCTGTCGGCAGCGCTGGAGATGCGCTCACTGCTGGTCATCGGCGTGGTCGGACTCGTGGCCTGGATTCCCACGACCGTCATCACGCTGTTCGAGGGGAGCATCGCCGTGCCGGTCGCCATTCTCGTCACCGGCGTGGTGACCCTCACCGTCGTCGTGGCTGCCGTCCGCCACGGCGCACGCGGCGCGGACCCGGACGAGGTCGACCCGTCCGAGTCCACCGAGCAGCGCGAGGTGAGCATCGGTGCGTGACCGCAGACTGCTGGCCGTCCTCGGCGCCGGCGCGGTGGCCGTCGCCGCCATCCTGGCGGTCGTGCTCATCGGCATCACTCCGCTCCCAGAGTTCGACGAGCTCGCCGGCAGCGGCGAGTCCGGCTACGTCGCCTACGTCCCCGACGGTGACGGACCGCCGAGGTCGGTCCACATCGTCGACCTCGCCACGGCGCAGACGACCGAGGTGCGGTTCGGCCAGGACGGTGAGGCCGTCGGGTGGGACGACGACGGCAACCTGATCGTCGTCCAATGGGGTCCGACCCCGCTGATGAAGCACCTCGACCCGCGCACCGGTGAGCAGGTCGGAGAGGCCGACGTCGCAGGTGAGTTCGCCGGCCCGGAGGGCCGCGATGACGTGTGGATCGAGCATCGGGACGGTCGCGTCGTGCTGGAGCGTCCCGACGGTGCGGCCGCCTCGTTCCCCGCGCCGGACTCCTACGACGTGACCGCGGCGTCGTCCATGGGGGACAGCCGCGTGGTGTTCGTCGACGAGAGAGGCCGGGTCGCGGTCTGCGACATCGGGGAGGACGTGACACCCGTCCAGGTCGCCGATGACGCCCAGCCGTGGATGTGGGTGACGGCGAGGTCCTGATGCCGTGAGACGGCGCGGTCGCCGATGTCCTGAGACATCACACTGGCGCGCCCGGCAGGACTCGAACCTGCGACCAAGTGCTTAGAAGGCACCTGCTCTATCCGCTGAGCTACGGGCGCTCAGGGTTGCTGAGTGACGGTGTAGGTCGCCGTCGTCTCGCTTCCATCGCCGGCGACGAGAACCAGGACGGTCAGGTCGTCCTTCTCGGCCAGGATCGTGCCGCCGAGGGCGTCCGCACCGCTGAACTCGCTGGCTTCCTCCACCGTGAAGCCGTTGCCGGTGAGTTCACCGCGGATCTCATCGGCCAGCGCCGCTGGGTCGGCGTCGGAGGCCACGATCAGGCTCCAGCTGAACCCATCGGCACTCTCGAGCCGCTGGGCGAACGCCACGTCGCCGTCGGGGAGCGGGACGTCGGTCGGGAAGTCGTCCGGAACCGAGCCGGCCCCGGCCGTGATGCTGCCCTCCTCGGTGTCGACGGAGAAGCTGTCTTCGCCGATCTCGACGTCTGCCGACTCACCGAGCTCGTTCTCGATGGCCCGTTCGACGTTGCCCTCGACGATGTTCTCCACCGCGCCACCACACCCGGTGAGAGCGACAGCGACGGCCGAGGCGAGAACTCCCGTGCGGACGGCGAGTGAAGTGCGAGACATGCGGCCGAGTATGACACCGTTGGCACTCCGTCCGATGGCAGGTCGCGCGGTGACACGTCGAGCGCGACAGACACGCGCTCGTGTCACCGCCACGATGGCAAGGCGGGAGAGGAGCAGACGCCGTGTCCGAGGCCCCCGCGCTGCTGGTCGTCGTCGGCGGCCCGACAGGAGTCGGGAAGTCGACACTCGTGAACACGGTCGTCGGTCGGCAGGTGAGCGACGTCGGCGTGCTCCGACCGACCACCCGGGCTCCCGTGGTCATCCACCACCCGGGCGACGTGCCGCCACCGATGTCACATGTGGACGAGGCGACGCGGGTCGTTCCGGACGAGGGATGTCCCCCGGGCGTCATTCTCATCGACTCGCCCGACCTCGACTCCGTGGAGTCCGGCAACCGCGAGATCGCCGAGGCCCTGCTCGACATCGCCGACGTGTGGATCGCCGTGCTCTCGCCCCCGCGCTACGGCGACGACGCCGCGTGGCAGGTGCTTCGGCGCGCGGTGGCTCGGGGGCGGGCCACGGCCGTCGTGCTCGCCAGGGTCACCGACGAGACGGCCGAGGTGTCGACAGACCTGGCGCGGCTCATGCGTGAGGAGGGGCTGGGCCAGGCTCCACTGCTGGTCGTTCCACATGTGGACCAGGCGGCGGGGCAGCTGCCCGACGAGGCCATCGACGAGGTCCGCCGGCTGCTGATGACCCTGTCGGAGTACCCCGAGGCGCGTGCCGAGATCAGGGCGAGCCGGGCGTGACCGACCTCGACGCCCGACTGGACGGCCTTCGCGCGGCCGTCGAGGCGGCAGCGAGGTTCATCAGCCCGGCCCTGGCGACCGAGGCGAACGACCTGCTCACGAAGGCGGGCGAGCGGTCGGCTGCCGGCGCTGAGCTGACAGCCGTTGCCTTGGCAGGCTCGACGGGCTCGGGCAAGTCGTCACTGTTCAACGCCCTCACCGAGCTCGAGCTCGCATCCACCGGAGTCAAGCGTCCGACGACGCTGACGACGACGGCATGCGTCTACGGAGACGTGGATGCCACCCAGCTGCTCGACTGGCTCGGCATCGTCGCAACTCGTCGTCTCTCGCATGGGAGCCCGCTGGACGAGCGGCCCGACGATGCGCCCGGCCTCGTCCTGCTCGACCTGCCCGACCACGACTCCGTCGTCACGGCTCACCGCGACGAGGTCGAGCGGCTGACCGCGCTCGCCGACGTGCTCGTGTGGGTGACCGACCCGGTCAAGTACGCCGACGCCCTGCTCCACCTGGATCACCTTCGCCGGCTCACCCACCACGACGCCGTCGTGCTCGTCGTGCTGAACCAGGCCGACCGGCTCTCCCCGGACGACGTCGACCGCTGCGCGGCAGACCTGTCACGCCTGCTCGACGACGACGGCATCGGTGGGTCGATGGTGCTGGCGACGTCCGCAACGACGGGGCAAGGGGTGGACGTGCTCCGCGATCGTCTGGTGAGCACCGCGCGCGAGCAGCAGGCGGCAGCCGAGCGCCTCGGCGGGGATGCGGCTGCGCTCGCTGATCGGATCCGCGAGGAGCTCGACCTGGGACCAGAAGGGCGTGACGAGAAGCCGACGACCGATGTGGCGCAGGTCGTCCTGGCGCACCTGCAGCTCGACCGGCGAGAGGACGAGCTGGCGCGACGTCGACGGCACGAGGCCGAGGCCGCGCTGCGGTGGCCACTACCGGGAGCCGACGCCTCTGGTCCGTCACCGGCCCAGGGCGACTTGGCGGCTGCGCCGTCGGAGAAGTCGAGCCTCGAGGCTGCCGTCGGCGACCATGTGGAGGCATCGGTGCAGGCCATGCCCGTGCCGTGGCGGCCGGAGGTCCGGACGGCGGTGGACGTGCCAGGCCTCGTCGACGACTGGTGGCAGGCCGCGGACAGTCTCGAGCGGCGCACCGACGAGCATCCGAAGCCCTGGCGCGACCTGCGAACCCTCCAGTGGGTGGTGCTCGGCGTCGGAGCTGCTTCGGCGCTGGCGCTCCTGGTGCTCGTCGTCCTGGTGATGGCGGGGCAGTCCGTCGAACCCGTGGCGTGGCTCCCACCGGTCGTGGGGGGTCTGCTTGCCGGCGGTGGGACGGTGCTTGTGAACCGTCGTCGGTCCCGGATGGTCGACGAGTGGTCGCACGACGGGGCCTCGTCCGCGCGGGAGGAGGTCGAGACCGCGGTGCGGCAGTCTGTGCAGGCCGATGTCGAGGCACCCCTCGACGCGGCCCACCAGGACGCTGCGCAGGTGGCCGACGCGCTGGACGCTGCCCTGGCGTGACCATCCCCACCTCGGCCGAGGCCGGTGTGTCGTCCACCGCGGCTCGTCCCGGCCGCCCGCATCCGTGCCCTCAGGAGACGCTGGGCGCTCGCGAGCCGAGGAGATGCGCATGAACGACTTCCAGGCATGGGTCACCGGAAACGTCGCCACCCCGATCCGACATCGGGTCACCCCGGGAGGCAGCCACGTCGCCGACTTCCGTCTCGCCTCGAGCCGCAGGTGGACAGGCCGGGACGGCCGGGCGCGGGAGTCCACCTCCTTCCTGACGGTGCGATGCTTCGGGCCGCTCGCGGACAACACGGCTGCCAGCCTCGACGTCGGTCAGCCCGTCGTGGTGTCGGGACGTCTCGAGGTGGACGAGAACGAACGCGACGGCCAGCGCTACCGCGACACCGTGCTGCTGGCATCCGCCGTGGGTCCCAACTTGTCCCTGGGCACGACGACGTTTCGCCGCACCGTCGGTGTGTCGCGTCAGACGTCTGCGGCGTAGGGAGCAGGGGTACGCCGCGCCTACCCTTGTCGCATGGCTGAGTTCATCTATGTGATGCGCAAGGCGCGCAAGGCCCACGGCGACAAGGTGATCCTCGACGACGTGACGCTGGCGTTCCTTCCGGGCGCGAAGATCGGGGTCGTCGGCCCCAACGGCGCCGGCAAGTCCAGTGTTCTGCGCATCATGGCGGGCCTTGACCATCCCTCCAACGGCGACGCCACCCTCAGCCCCGGCTACTCGGTGGGCATCCTCGAGCAGGAGCCCGAGCTGGACGAGTCCCTCACCGTGCTCGGCAACGTCGAGCTCGGCGTGGCCGAGACCAAGACCATGCTCGCTCGCTTCAACGAGATCAGCGAGGCGCTTGCCGACCCGGAGGCCGACTACGACACCCTGCTCGACGAGATGGGTCGCCTGCAGGAGCAGCTCGACCACCGCAACGCCTGGGACCTCGACTCCCAGCTCGAGCAGGCCATGGACGCGCTGCGCTGCCCGCCGCGCGATGCCGATGTCACCGTGCTGTCCGGTGGGGAGCGGCGTCGCGTCGCGTTGTGCCGCCTGCTGCTGGAGCAGCCCGACCTCCTGCTGCTCGACGAGCCCACCAACCATCTCGACGCCGAGAGCGTCCTGTGGCTCGAGCAGCACCTGGAGAAGTACCCCGGAACGGTCGTCGCGGTCACCCACGACCGGTACTTCCTCGACAACGTCGCCGAGTGGATCCTCGAGCTCGACCGAGGCCGCGCCTACCCCTACGAGGGCAACTACTCCACCTACCTGGAGACCAAGCAGTCGCGGCTCAAGGTCGAGGGCCAGAAGGACGCCAAGCTGCGCAAGCGGCTCGCTGACGAGCTGGCGTGGGTCCGTTCGAACGCCAAGGGTCGCCAGGCCAAGCAGCAGGCCCGGCTGAAGCGCTACGAGGAGATGGCGGCCGAGGCCGAGCGCCACCGCAAGCTCGACATGGACGAGATCCAGATCCCGCCCGGCCCCCGGCTCGGCGACGTCGTGGTCGAGATCGACGACCTGTGGAAGTCGTTCGGCGACCGCACGCTGTTCGACGGCCTGTCGTTCACGCTGCCGCGCAACGGCATCGTGGGTGTCGTGGGGCCGAACGGTGTCGGCAAGACCACGCTGTTCCGCATGCTTCTCGATGACGAGGAACCCGACGACGGCAGCATCAAGGTCGGCAAGACTGTGCAGATCTCCTACGTCGACCAGAACCGGTCGGGCATCGACGGCTCGCAGAACGTCTGGCAGGTGGTCTCCGACGGCCTCGACTACATCAAGGTGGGCAGCGTGGAGATGCCGTCGCGGGCGTACGTGGCGGCTTTCGGCTTCAAGGGACCCGACCAGCAGAAGCCGGCTGGGGTGCTCTCCGGTGGGGAGCGCAACCGGCTCAACCTGGCGCTGACGCTCAAGCAGGGCGGCAACCTGATCCTGCTCGACGAGCCCACCAACGACCTCGACGTCGAGACGCTCCAGTCGCTGGAGAACGCGCTGCTGGAGTTCCCCGGCTGCGCCGTGGTCGTCAGCCACGACCGCTGGTTCCTGGACCGCACGGCCACCCACATCCTCGCCTACGAGGGCGACGAGGAGGACCCGGCCCGCTGGTTCTGGTTCGAGGGCAACTTCGAGGCCTACGAGAAGAACAAGGTCGAACGGCTCGGGGCCGAAGCGGCACGTCCACACCGGGTGACCTACCGCAAGCTCACCCGCGCCTGATCGTGACCGACCGGGACGCCGACGGGCCCGAGCAGGACGGCATCCGGCTCGCCGCGTCGTCGCGCGACCTGGCCGTCTTCGCCGAGCGGGCCGCCCGGCACGACCCGGCGACGCCGGTGCGGCTGGTGGGTGTGGGTGACGTACTCGCCGCTTTCGTCACGACCCCCTTCGACTGCCTGGGGCTGCGTGCCACGCGGCTGGCCGGGCCGCTGGCCCATGACATCGACGCGGTCGTCGAGGCCGTCGGACTGGCCGCGCGGGCCCGCGCAGCCCGCGACGGGCTGCTTCGGCTGCCACCGCGTCTGCCGGACATCACCTGGGTGCAGCCCCTGCCGCCCCGTGCGGGCTGGTCGGAGGTGGGGCGACTCACCGTGGCGGACGTGGGAGCACGCGTCGCGACCGACACGGAGGAGTTTCGGCTGCGGGCGACTCAGGTGCCGGCCGGCCGCGGGGCGTCGGTGGCGCTCGAAGGCATCGCCGGGCAGCTGTGGGGAGCACCGCTGACGGGCGATGCGCCGGCGAGGCTCGCCCATGCCGCCGACTACCTGGGGTTTCTGCCCGACGATGGGGATGTCGTCGTGCGCTCAGCCGGGCCCTGGCGACGTCTCGACACCGACCTCGGGGTCACCGTCAGCCGGGTCAGCGACCCGCTCGGCCTGTTCGTCAGCTGAGTCGCACCCAGGCTGCCGCACCCGGCGGCAGAAGCCCGTCCTCCGGCGGATGGCTGGCCATGACCACCTCGCCGGGGGGAAGGCGGTAATGGTCCGTGCCCATCGTCACGACGACGTCGAGCGGCCCGTCCGGGTGGGGACGACGCCAGTGCAGCACGTCGGGGGGAGAGCTCACCCACTCCATGGCGGTGGTGTGCAGGGCGGGCTGTGCCCGGCGCACGGCGAGGGCACGGCGGTACAGGGACAGCATCGAGGCGTCGTCACCCTGCTGGACCGAGGCGGCCAGGTCGGCCCAATGGGCGGGTTGGGGCAGCCAGGCGCCGTTCGCGCCGAAACCGAGGGACTCCCCGTCCGGTGCCCAGGGGAGGGGCACACGGCAGCCGTCTCGACCGACCTCGACGCCGGAGCCACGGAAGAACACCGGGTCGTCGCGCAGGTCGTCGGGGATGTCCATGACCTCCTCGAGGCCCAGCTCCTCGCCCTGGTACAGGTAGGCGCTGCCGGGGAGTCCGAGCAGCAGCAGCGCCGCAGCCCGAGCTCGGCTACGGCCCCGATCCAGGTCGAGGCCGTCCATGTCGTACTTCGTGCGTCCGAACCGCTCGCGGGCCTTGGCCGGCCGTCCGTACCGGGAGACGTGGCGGGGGATGTCGTGGTTGCTCAGCGTCCACGTCGGTGCCACGCCGGCCGTCTGCGCCGCGTGGACCCCGCTGGTGATCGCAGCCCGCACGCCGGCCGGTTCCCAGTCGGGGTCGGTCAGCTCGAACGCGAACGACGTGTGCAGCTCGTCCGGGCGTAGGTAGAGGGCCAGCCGCGCTGGGTCGTCCAGCCACACCTCGCCCACGAACATCCGCGGCCGGTCGTAGGAGTCGGCGACCGCACGCCAGCCGCGGTACACCTCGTGCACCTCGTCGCGGTCCCAGTGGGGGTGGCTCGAGCGGTCCGGAGCCTCCATCAGGCCCTCGTCGTCGCTGCCGAGGTCGGGCAGCGCGGGATCCTTGGCCAGCCCGTGCCCGACGTCGATGCGGAAGCCGTCCACGCCCCGGTCGAACCAGAACCGCAGGATGCTCTCGAACTCCGCGACCACCTCGGGGTTCGACCAGTTCAGGTCCGGCTGGGTGCGGTCGAACAGGTGGAGGTAGTACTGCCCCGGCGTGCCGTCTGGCTCGGTCACCCGCTGCCATGCGGGGCCGCCGAAGATGCTGCGCCAGTCGTTGGGCGGCCGTGCCCCGTCCGGCCCTTGGCCGTCGCGAAACCAGTAGCGTTCGCGCTCCGGGCTCCCGGGTGGTGACTGCAGCGCTGCCTGGAACCACGCGTGCTGGTCGGAGGTGTGGTTGGGCACGATGTCGGCGATGACCCGGATGCCACGGGAGTGCGCCTCGTCGATCAGCGCCTCTGCCTCCGCGAGCGTGCCGAACATGGGATTGATGGCCCGGTAGTCGGCGACGTCGTACCCGCCGTCCTTCAGGGGGGAGTCGTACCAGGGGTTGACCCAGATCGCGTCCACACCGAGATCCGCGAGGTAGGGCAGTCGGTCGCGCAACCCGCCGAGGTCACCGGTCGCGTCGCCGTTGCCGTCGGCGAAGGAGCGGATGTAGACCTGGTAGACCACGGCGTCGCGCCACCACTGCGTCACGGGGGCAAGACGCTACCTGCCTACCGGATGCGTTGGGTCCGACCGCTTCGGACCCCCCGCGTCGACGCCGTCGGACGCTCGTGCCGGCGCAAGCGTTGCGTCCGCGCCGCTGCGACCTACTGCCTCGATGCCCTCGGACGTCAGCGACGCATCAGGGGGTGTTGACCATCGACAGGGCTGCCCGCTCCAGGTACGTCCACAGCTCGGCCTCGTGACCCGGGTCCAAGGTGCCATCCGCGACGAGGTCGTCGACGGCGTCGCGCATGTGGGTGAGCCAGCGCAGCCGCGCGTCGTGGTCGATGGGGAAGGGAGCATGCCGCATCCGCAGCCGTGGGTGTCCGCGCTGCTCGGAGTAGGTCGTCGGGCCGCCCCAGTACTGCTCGAGAAACATCAGCAGCCGATGCGCCGCCGGGCCGAGGTCGTCCTCGGGGTACATGGGACGCAGCACGTCGTCCTCGGCGACGCCGGCGTAGAAGCGTTCGACGAGCCGGGCGAACGTGTCGTGACCGCCGACCGCGTCGTAGAACGTCTGCTCCATCACCGACGAGGCTACCGGCCCCGGCACGGACGGCCCGGGCCACTGGCCTCCTGGTGGCGAGCAGCGCCCGTCCGCACCAGGATGAGCAGCCATGACGACACGTACCGCAACTGCGAACTGGCACGGCACGCTGCTCGATGGCTCGGGACGCGTGTCACTCGACTCGTCGGGCATCGGGGCGTACGACGTCTCCTGGCCCGCGAGGTCGGAGGAGCCCAACGGGCTGACCTCGCCGGAGGAGCTCATCGCGGCCGCGCACTCCTCCTGCTACTGCATGGCGCTCTCGCTCGGGCTGACGCAGGCCGGGACGCCTCCGGAGTCGATCCAGGCTCGAGCAGAGGTCACGTTCGTGCCCGGCACGGGGATCACGACCTCCCACCTCACCGTCCGAGCGTCGGTGCCGGGGATCACGGCTGACGACTTCGCCACTGCCGCGGCGGCCGCCAAGGACGGCTGCCCGGTGAGCCAGGCGCTGGCCGGCGTCCAGATCAGCCTGGACGCCGCCCTGGCATGAGGGTCCTCGACCGCCCAGCAGGCTGAGTCAGCGGCGAGGGGTTCCCGACGGCATCCAGCGGCCCGCCGCCTTCTCCCGCTCGAGGCGCTCGGCCTCTCGGGCGATGTTGCGCTGCATCCCCCCGAACACCACGCCATGGAACGGGGCGACGCTCCACCAGTACGCCTGCCCCGAGAGTCCGTGCGGGTAGAAGATCGCGCGCTGGCCGAACACGGTGCGCCCGTGCTCGTCGGTGGAGATGGTGAGCTCCAGCCATGCTCGCCCCGGTACCCGCATCTCGGCTCGCAGGCGCAGCAGCTTGAGGTCGACAACCTCCTCGACACGCCACCAGTCCAGGGCCTCGCCGACGTAGAGGTCGTACGGGTCTCGTCGGCCTCGGCGAAGGCCGGGTCCGCCCGAGAGCCGGTCCATCACACCCCGGATGCCCCACGCCAGGGACCACGAGTACCAGCCGTTGGCTCCGCCGATGCCCACGATCACTTGCCAGAGCGCCTCTGGGCTCGCGTTGACGACGCGGGACCGTTCGTCGACGTACAGGTCACCGCCGGCCCAGTCGGGATCGGAGGGCAGCGGGTCGGACGGCGCACCCCGCACCTCGGCGTTCGCCCAGTGGGTCGGTACGTCGCCGCTACGGACGCGGGCCAGTGCCAGCTCGACGGCATGCTCGAAATCCGTCCGCCCGAGCGGGGGGTCGGGGATGTAGTCGCGGATGTCGTCCTCACGGCAGACGACTGTGTTTCGCAGGCTCTCCACGAGCGGCCGGGCGATCGCGTTGGGGACAGGCGTCACGATCTGCACCCAATGGCTCGACAGGCCCGGCGTGAGCGCCGGAACCCGCACGATCCGGCGTTTGGGCAGCCCGACCACCTTGGCGTAGCGCTGCATCATCTGCTCGTAGGTCAGCACGTCCGGCCCGCCGATGTCGAAGGCACGGTTGACGTCGCTCGGCAGCGATGCCGAGTGCACCAGGTAGTACAGGACGTCGCGAACGGCGATCGGCTGGATCCTGGTCTGCACCCATATCGGGGTCGTCATCACCGGCAGGCGCTCGGTGAGGTAGCGCAGCATCTCGAACGAAGCGCCGCCGCTGCCGATGATGATGGCAGCCTGAAGGACCGTCGTGGGGACGCCACTGGCCAGAAGGATCTCTCCAACCTCCTGGCGGCTGCGCAGGTGTGGGCTGAGCTCCTCGCCCTCGGGCATGAGCCCGCTCAGGTAGACGATGCGCGAGACCCCGGCCTCGCGGGCGGCCGCGGCGAAGGTGCGCGCGGCGCGACGATCGAGCTCTTCGAAGTCGCTGCCTTTGCCGATGGCGTGCACCAGGTAGTAGGCGACGTCGACGTCGGTGAGGGCAGCCCGGATGACGTCGGGGTCCAGCACGTCGGCGTGGGCGAGCTCCACCTGGTCCGCCCAGGGCTGGTCGCGTAGCTGCAGCAGCTGACGAGCCCCGGCCCGCACCGTGAAACCGGCGTCCAGCAGCTCCGGGACGAGTCGTCCGCCGATGTAGCCCGTCGCTCCCGTGACTAGTGCCCGCACAATGGGCCAGTCTGACGGGTCGGCTGTGGCGGGGCACGTCGAGGTGCGTTACCCGTGTGACCGCGGGCGGATCAGCCCTCGTTGCGCATCCACACGGTGCGCTGCGGGAACGGGATCTCCACGCCCTCCGCGTCGAAGCGAGCCTTGATGCGCTGACGCAGCTCGCGGGCCACGCCCCACTGCTCGCCCGGCACCGTCTTGACGACCAGCCGCACGACGATGGCGTCGGCGGCCAGGTCCTCCACACCCCAGACCTCGGGCTCATCGAGGACGAAGCTGGCCAGGTCGGAGTCGTTGGCCACGGCGCTCGCCTCCTCGGCCATGAGCCGCTTGACCTGCTCGACGTCGGAGTCGTAGGCGACGCCGATGTCGAGCAGGGCGCGCGACCAGTTCTGGCTCATGTTGCCGACCCGCACCACCTCGCCGTTGCGGACGTACCAGACGACCCCGTCCACGGCCCGCAGGCGCGTCACGCGCAGGTGGACGTCCTCGACCACCCCGGTGGCCTCGCCGAGGTCGACGATGTCACCGACGCCGTACTGATCCTCCAGGAGCATGAACACCCCGGACAGGAAGTCGGCCACCACCGACTGGGCGCCGAAGCCCAACGCGACGCCGATGACCCCGGCGCCCGCGATCAGGGGCGCGAGGTTGAAGCCGAGCTCGGCGAGCACCATGATCGCGGCGATCACGATGATGATGACGCTGGTCAGGTTCTTGGCGAGCTGTCCCAGGCTCGTGGCCCGGGTCGACCGGCGTTCCTCCCCGACGATGTCGGCGCCGATGACTTCGCGCGCGCTCCGGGTGGTGCGACCCAGCACGCTGGGCTCGTCCCTCGGCTCGGACAGCCGCTTGACGAAGCGGTCGATCAGGTGCAGGAGCACCAGCCGCAGCACGAACGCCCCGACGATGATGGCCACGATGCGCAGCAGGGGCCCGGTGACGAGATCCTCCCACCAGACCAGCTCGGAGGGGTCTCCCTCGAGATCTGGGGGATCGACCTCGACACTCGGCTCCGGGGTCTCGGACGAGGCCAGCAGATGCACGAACCCGTTCACGCCCGCAAGCGTAGGTTGCCGGTCAGCCGGCGCCGGCGCCGAGCCCGTCGGTCGTGAAGGGAGCGCATGATGCGCGATGTGGAGCTCTCGGCGGTCGAGCTCGCCGACGCGGTACGCCGCGGGGAGCTGTCGTGCGTCGACGTAATCGACGACGCGCTGCGACGTGCAGAAGCCCTGGACGCACGTCTCGGTGCGTTCATCACTCGCACGCCGCACCTGGCTCTCGAGCAGGCCCGGCAGACCGACCGGCAGATCCGCGAGACCCGCGACCCGGCGGAGCTGCCCGCCTTGGTCGGGGTGCCGTGCCCGATCAAGGATCTCAACCCCGTCGCGGGCGTGCGCTACACGCTCGGCAGCGCGGCGTTCGCCGAGCAGGTCGCCGACGTCGACGACGGGGTCGTCACCCGACTCCGCGAGGCCGGCACGGTGATGACCGGCAAGACCTCGACGCCGGAGCTGGGCTTCCCCTGCTACACCGAGCCGGACGTCGCGCCGCCGGCCCGCACGCCCTGGGACCTCTCCCGCGGCGCGGGTGGCTCCAGCGGCGGTGCCGCCGTGGCGGTCGCGGCGGGCCTGGCCCCGATCGCCCAAGGCTCGGACGGAGCAGGCTCGATCCGCATCCCCGCGTCCTGCTGCGGCCTCGTCGGGCTCAAGCCGACTCGCGGCCGCATCAGTCCCGGCCCGTACGGCGTGGACGTGACCGGCCTGGCGGTTCTCGGACCCCTGAGCCGTACGGTCGCCGACGCCGCAGCGTTCCTCGACGTGGTCACCGCGCCGTGGCCGGGTGACGTCGCCCTGCTACCGGCGCCGCGCACGACCTTCCTCGACGCAGCCCGACGTCCCCCGGATCGTCCGCTGCGCATCGGACTGCTCACCGAGCCCGTCATCGCCGAGGACGCAGCGGTGCACCCCGCCTGCCGTGCCGCCGCCGAGGACGCCGCTGCGCTGGTCGAGACGCTGGGCCACCATGTCGAGCCCGTGGACCCGCCGTTCCCGGCAGCGATGTGGGACGCGTTCTCCGCCGTGTGGGCCGCCTTGGCAGCGTCGGCCCCCGTCCCGACCGAGGCCGAGCACCTGCTGCGACCCATGACGCGTCACCTGCGGGAGCGGGGCCGCGATGTCAGCGCGGTCGACTACGTCACGGCCAACGCGGGCATGCAGGCACTCGCCCGGCAGGTGGCCACGGCGTGGGCCGGCATCGACGTGGTGCTCAGCCCGACGATCGCCGACCTGCCTGCCCCTGTGGGTGGGCTACGGGACGACGACGACCCACCGGCCGACTTCGCGATGCAGAGCCGGTTCACCCCGTGGACCAGCGTGTGGAACCTCACCGGCCGACCGGCGATCTCGCTGCCGCTGGGCTGGCACGACACCCCGGGTGGAGTACTTCCGGTGGGAGTCATGCTCGGCGCGACGTTCGCCGGCGAGGAGACGCTGCTGGCGCTGTCCGGACAGCTCGAGCAGGCGGCGCCATGGGCCCACCGCTACCCGAGGCTGTGGGCGGGGCTCGACGCCGACGTACCTGCGTGACTGACCCCGCTCGACGGTGACGGTGCGGCAGACTTCGGGCGTGACCGATCCCTGGCCAGAGCTGTACGAGCTGGCGAACAGCTACGGAGTCTCGACAGAGTTCTGGGACTGGCAGGGACGGCACACCGTGGTGTCGGCCGACAGCATCATCACCGTGCTTGCGGCGCTCGGCGTCGACGCCTCGACGCCGGAGGCGACGGGCCTGGCGCTCTACTACCGCTGGCTGCACCGGTGGGAGCGGGTGCTGCCGGCGGTGGTCATCGCCCGTTCAGGCTGGACGCCGTGGTTCTGGGTGCACGTCGAGCACGGCGCGGACGTCGAGGTGTGGATCGAGACCGAGGACGGCTCGCGCCGAGCCGACGTGCACCAGCAGGACCACTGGGTGAACCCCCAGTGGGTCAACGGCAGGCTGATCGGTGAGGCCACGTTCGCCGTACCCGGCGACCTGCCACTGGGCTACCACCGGCTCGTGGCGACGAGCGGCCAGACCCGCGCGGAGTGCCCGCTCATCGTCACACCCGCCTGGGTCGGGCTACCGGCATCGCTGGACGACGCCCGTGCATGGGGCCTCGCGCTCCAGCTGTACAGCGTGCGATCGCAGCGGTCGTGGGGCGTCGGCGACCTGACCGACCTGCTCGACCTCACGACGTGGGCGGGGATGGGCCACGGTGCGGGTTTCGTGCTCGTCAACCCGCTGCACGCGGCCGAGCCGGTGGCCCCGCTCGAGCCGAGCCCGTACCTGCCCTCGACCCGTCGGTTCGTCAACCCGCTGTACCTGCGCGTCGAGGCCATCGAGGAGTACGCCTACCTCGACGATGCCGCCCGCCTCGAGGTCGAGCACCTTCATGCGGGCATCGCCTCCCTCAACGAGGCAGACACCGTGGACCGCGACGCCGCGTGGACGGCGAAGGACGCCGCACTTCGCCTGGTGCACCAGGTGCGACGAAGCCCGGGTCGCGACATCGCCCATCGCGCATTCGTCGAGCAGCAGGGCCAGGGCCTGCTGGACTTCGCCACGTGGAGCGTGCTGTGCACGTTGCACGGACCCGACTGGCGTGAGTGGCCGGTCGACCTGCAGAACCCCCGCTCCGACGCGGTGGCCGCGCTCCGCCGCACCCACAGCGACGAGGTCGACTACTTCTGCTGGCTGCAGTGGGTGCTCGACGAGCAGCTCCGGGCCGTGCAGGACGAGGCCCGCGACTCGGGCATGCCCATCGGGCTCATGCAGGACCTGGCGGTGGGTGTCCACCCGGACGGTGCCGACGCCTGGGGGCTGGCGGACGTGCTCGCCCAGGGCATCAACGTCGGGGCCCCGCCGGACGCCTTCAACCAGCAGGGCCAGAACTGGTCGCAGCCGCCCTGGCGGCCGGACAGGCTGGCCGAGACCGGGTACGCGGCCTACCGAGACCTGCTGCGCACGGTCATGCGGCACGCCGGCGGGCTGCGGGTGGACCACATCATCGGCCTGTTCCGGCTGTGGTGGATCCCGCAGGGCCGCCCGCCCACCGAGGGCACCTACGTGCGCTACGACCACGAGGCTCTCGTGGGCATCCTGGCGCTGGAAGCCGTCCGGGCCGGTGCCGTCCTCGTGGGTGAGGACCTCGGCACGGTCGAGCCCTGGGTGCGGGACTACCTG
>Ga0272442_10002424_pt1 | contig 27075 bp, 19 predicted proteins | sample SSMForm2O_FD_200262 | JGI IMG/M metagenome (GOLD analysis project Ga0272442, IMG submission 200262) | Marine sediment archaeal communities from Little Sippewissett salt marsh, Falmouth, MA, United States - SSM-Form-2O | ecosystem: Environmental > Aquatic > Marine > Wetlands > Sediment ... | reverse complement strand
TTACATCAACACTATTTATTTTTGTACCAAATGGAAAAGTAAATACTTTTGTAACTACTGGTAACTTAGGTTTTCCTACCTCTAAAATCGATGAGGTTTGTCCCTCTATATTTATCTTTAAGTATTGTTCCGAATCTAAAATTTTAGGCTCTGAAAAAACAATTGTTTTTTCAATTAAATTTTCAATATTTTTTTCGTTATTTAAAGCAACAGCACTAATTCCACTAAGAATAAAAATTCCAACAATCAATATTGATAAAATTTTCTTCATTTTTACTACCTCCCTAATTATTAACACATGTTAACTTAAACTGGGTTTTAAATGTTTTGTATAAATCTTTTTAGAATTCTTGATATTTTTATTATAATAAAAATATTAAAGATTTTCCCCTAAAAAAGGTGTTAGATTAAAGGGTGGAAGATAAAAGTTGGTTTTAGACCTAGTCTTTTCATCGAAAATATTTATTTTTGGAAGATTGACTTTTTGATTATAATTATTATTTAAATTATTGATCAAATTAAATAAATTATTTGATTTAGGTTCATTTGAAAATGTTAAAAAGCTAGTTCCCTCTTGATTATTTTCATATGGTTCTTTCAGTGGAAACCAATCATATTTTCGCACCGGAATGTGAGGTATTCCATGCTGTTTATCATCAATAATAATTTTGGTCATTTTTCTGATACTTATAAAACCTCTAATAGATTTGGTAAGTATTTTTGACCAATCGTCCCAATAGTTTCTATTCCAGTTATTAAAAAATGAATCTGCAAAGGTGGCTTGTTGTTTTACTAATCTCATAAAAAACCATTTAAATAGCCCATCTGGAATACGATTAAGTTCTTCATCCCACAATTTACTATTATCAATAAAATTATTATTTTTAATGTTATTAAAATGTGAAATATATAAATAAAGTCCATAAAGCCCATTGTTTACTATGTTATTTTTAGAAAGTAGGTTTTTATTTGAATTCCATATTTGAATTGCAATTAAATAATCTGAGATGTCATTTGCAATTATTTTTGTGTTATGTGATTCTTGAATTAATAGTATTGCATTAGCGCCATATTTGAAAGGAATGCTTGTACTATTTAATGTGCTAAAACTATTTATTATATTGTTGATAATCTTATTATTTTTTGATTCGCTTATCATTATCCCGCCACCATTAAAGTCACAAGATATTGAATTGTTAGAAATTGTATTATTATCACAATGGTACCAAACATAAATACCATAGCAATAAGGAAGGTCCATTGTAACTCGAGTGCAATTGATATTGTTATCTATTATTATATTGTTACTTGATTCAACCATTAATATTCCAATATTATTATTAGATAGATTATTTTTTGAAAATATATTATTATTTGAGTTTTTTTGCCAAATTCCACAAATATTATCTAAAATTATATTGTTTTTTATAATATTTTTATCTGAAAAAAGTATTATCCCTGCGTAATAAATATCATTTTTACTGCTGTTTGTAATATTAAATCCTTCAAAGTAACATTTATCTGATTCTATGCAAACTGCATATTCCCCGGATTCCGCATCAATTATGGGAATTCCTTCTCCATTTTCTTCAACGCCAATTAAAGTGAGTTGTTTATTTAAAATAATATTTTCCTTGTAAAGACCACTATACACCTGGATTGTGTCCCCTTCACTTGCTGCATCTATTGCTTCTTGAATACTTGTATAATTTTCATCCCCGTCGTCATCTACAGTTATGATATTATTATTTGTTATTTGGCAATTAGATGAATTTTGTAGATTTTCATTTGGTTGAGCTATATTTTTATCTAAAAAAATAGCGTTTTGTAAGGGCATTGTATTTAAAAGAAGTAGAAAAGTTGTTATTAACAAAATAATATTTTTTGTAAAGAAATTATTTTTCATTATTTCGCCCCTCCAGTATACGACTCGGTTAGAGGATTTCTATCAAAACAATAACGCCTAGCAATACGTTCTTTTGTAATGGTTATTTTTGATGAAATTAAAAACCATCTTCTGATTAATAATTGTCCTTGTATTAGTTTTGGAAAACACCTTAAACTCTTATATTTCACACCTAACCAGTCGTCCCAATAATTTTCATAAAAGTTGTTATTAGTTGATGGAGGTTTGTAATTATATATATTTTTATTCACAAAATCTAAAATAAAAACTGAATTAAATGAAAAAACAATATTTTCTTGATTTTCTATAAAGTCATTATGATAAATACTATTTTTGCTTGCTTCTTTTAAAGTTATTCCTACAGAATTTTTTATAATTTTATTATTCCTAATAATATTATTTTGAATATTGGGAGTAATTGCAGTAATTGTTCCACATGAACAATAGCTTATTATAAAAATAGGTGGTTCAATTATTATTCCAAATCCCATATGTGGTAAAAAAGGTTCTATGATATTATCTTCAATTGTATTATTACTTGAATATATAAACAGAGAATGACCTTTGGCTATGAGATTAAAACCATGAACAGTTACTTTCTCAGCAAATATACTTATACAACATAATTTTTCTGCACATATTTTTGTGTTATATTTATCTTCACCAAATAACTCTATTGGAGTGTTTATTATAATATCTTCAGAATACGATCCGCTAAAGACATATACTGTATCTCCTTTCCCTGCATTATTGACAGCCTCTTTTATATATTGATAGGGGTGTTCAGGTTTGCCATCCCAAGGGCCATTAATATTATCATCATCTACATAAATGACATTATAATAATTATTTACGATAACCCAGGTCCTATCCTCATAACTTAAATTATTATTTATGACTGTTAATCTTATTGTATATAAACAATATTCATCCAATTTTGTTGTATCCCAAAAAGCAAGTATATCTTCATCAACAGATTCATCAGAGCTAAATATTAATGTCCAATCATCCGGAGAGCTGCTTTTTCTATATTCAACAATATAATCTTGAAATTTTTCTCCAGTTGCTGTACCATTTATTTCTATTAAACCATTAACCTCTTCATTTGGAGAAGGGCAATTTATGTTTGCTATTGAATTTGCAGTCTTATTAATTGAAGTAAATGCATTTATTCTTCCAAATCCTATAAATTTATCTGAAGGATTTAATTCATCTGTGCTTGATTGAATAATAGTTTTAACCATTGATGGATTTAAATTTGGATTTATAGATAAGATTAGCCCTGCTAATCCTGCTGCATATGGGCAGGCCATTGATGTACCAGATTTATTTGAATAATTAGTAATATATGTTGGAATTGTAGAAAGAATATTTACTCCTGGTGCGGCAATATCTATTTGTCTGCCATAGTTTGAAAAACCTGCAATTTCATCATTTTCATCTGTTGCTGCTACAGATATAACGTTTTTATATCCTGCAGGAGTAAAATGATATGGAGTATGATCTAAATCTAAATTATTATTTCCAGCAGCTGCTACAAGAACAACGTTTTTACTATAAGCATAATCCAAAGCATCCTTTAGAATCTGGGATTCTCCAAGGCCACCCCAGCTCATACTAATAATATCTACTCCATTATCTGCTGCATAAATTATTGCATTGGCCCCATCTTCTAAAGAACCACCACCATGTGAACCTAGAAATTTTATTGGCATAATTTTACAATTCCAGCATATACCCGTTATTCCAATGTTATTGTTTCCAACTGCGCTTATTATTCCTGAGCAGTGTGTCCCATGGCTGTTGTCATCAATAGGATCATTATCATTATTGGCAAAGTCCCATCCTTTTGTATCATCAATGTAGCCGTTGTTGTCATCATCTATTCCGTTGTTAGGTATTTCATCATTGTTAGTCCAAATGTTTTCTGATAGGTCAGGGTGATTGTAGTCTACTCCAGTGTCTATTACAGCTATGACAACGTCTGGATTTCCTGTTTCTGTGTCCCATGCCTCTGGTGCATCTATGTCACAGTCTGAGGTTTGGTTTAGTGCCCATTGCATGTTGTATAGTGGATCATTTGGTGTTTGGCAAGTTTGATAGATATAGTTTGGTTCTGCATATTCAACATTTGGATTTTTATTATATTCTATTAATGCATATGGAACAAAGATTTCTTCAGGTAAGATTATTTTATAGACGCTTGACAAGAAAGAATTTGTTTTTTCATATGATAAACTTTTAACAGACTTAACCCTAAATTTTTTATTAATTTTATCTATAGACGGGATACCAAAACTATAAAAATCATCAATTTGTGCTGAATTTATCAGAACATCTTTTTTAATTTTTACAATAATTTCACCAGGAATATATTTTATTTCGTCATTCCAGCTTTTGTCTTCATAGTTATTTAAAGGAGAATTTAATGATAAATCTTCAACGATATCTTCAAAAGTATTTACGTTATTATTTTCTTTATTAAATTTGATATTTTCTGCATTTATTGATATTAATGGATTAAATCCATTAATGATGAATATGGTTGTTATTACTATTATTGATATTTTTATTGTCTTATTTTTCATGGCGACCACTAGATTCATTAAATTAATTTATTAATAAATAAATATTAATTTATTTTTATACTATTTATGTTTTATGGGACATTTATTAACACTTATTCATTTAATTTTGAAAATTATATAAAGCTTTTAGTCCGATTATCCATCTTCACCCAAAATATATTATAAAAAGAAACTATCTAACTCAAAAAATTTTACCTAGCGGTGCAGTATAATGTTCTGTGTTGAATGTGGAAAAGAAGGGCAAATATTCAAAGATGGAGTTTGTATAGATTGCTATGTAAAATCCCATACTTTTACAAATGGACCTGAAATCATTGATCTACCAATTTGTTCACACTGTAGTTCTTTTAAATATAAAAATACCTGGACAAATGATTTATTTAGCGATGTCTTAAGAAGGATAATTAAAAACACATTTCATATAAGTAAAGAATTAAAAAAAGTAGACATTAATACAGAATGCATTGAAAAAAACGAAAAAGTCGATTGTAAAGTTTATATAACTGGTTTTTTAGATGATAAAGAAATTACTGAAGAACATATTATATTAGTTAGAAAAAAAAGAACTGTTTGTGAAGTATGCTCCAGGCGTTTTGGAGGATATCACGAGGCAATAGTACAAATTCGAACTGAAAAAAAGAAGCTTGATGACAATGAAATAAAAGGACTTACAAATCTAGTTGAAGATCTAGTTGAAGAATTGTATAATAAAGGAAACCGTGGATTATTTATAACTGATATTGATGAGGAACATGGAGGAATAGATTTCTATATTAGTGAAAAGGGACCAGCACTTGCAATTGCTAAAAAAATCCAAGAAAAATATGGCGGAGCAATCAAACAATCATCTAAAAACGTTGGTATAAAGGACAGTAAACAAATCTATAAAATGACATACAGCTTAAGACTTCCGTCATATAAAAAAGGAAGCTATTTAGAATATAGAGACGAAATTTACAAAATTTTATCAATTACTGGCAAAAAAGTAAAAATGATAAAACTTTCGAATTGGGAAAAAAAATATTTTGATATAAATTCTATAAAAAAAGTAAATATCCTTGATAAAAAAGACTTAGTTAAGGATATGATTTTGGTAAGCCAAAGCAATAATGAAATTCAAGTTATGGATCCTGACTCGTATAAAATTAAAATTATCAAAAAACCAAAAAATGTTAAATTTAAATCTGAAAAATTAAAAGTACTAAATATTGATAATCACAACCTTTTAATACCAGATAATTATGGTAGTTAGCCATATGGTTAAAACAAAACTTGGACTTGATGAAAATATTGAAGGGGCTTTATGTTATCTGGGTTTCTGGATCACTGGCATTGTTTTTTTAGCATTGGAAGATAATAATAAATTTGTTAGATTTCATGCGGTTCAATCGATTGTGGTTTTTCTACCATTGACAATACTTGGCTGGATATTGGGTGGCTTTTTTGGTTTTGGATATTGGTGGGGACCAAGTCTATATTTCCTACTTTGGATTGGATGGATTTTCAATATTATTGCAATAATCCTATGGCTAATATTGATGCTAAAGGCCTATATGGGTGAAAAATTCAAAATACCAATTGCTGGGGATATCGCTGAACAGAAAGCTTAATTTATCTTTACTAATTTTTTTTTAGTTTGGTAATAACCTTGGGCACCAATCAAATCTGCCAAATAACAAATTTCCTGTTCCAAAAATTTTTTTTGGGAGAATTCTTGGTCTGCCCCAATAATTACTATACCATTTATTAAAAAATCCAGAAATAATAAAAGCTTTTAATAAACATTTTTTAAAATTATTATGATGAATTTTGTTTTGATTGCTATTAATTATTAATATTCCTATCCTTTGTATTTTTTCTATTTTATTTTCAAATATATTATTACTATCACTCTTTTTTGTAATTAAAATTCCAGATTTACTTGATAATATAAGATTGTTATATATTTTTGAATTTTTACAGTTGTTTAAGAATATACAATGTTTATTCACAAAAACAAGATAATTATTATGGATATAATTTCGGTTACTATCTTTTATGTAAATTGCTTTATCTGAAATGCCTATTATCCTATTATTACCAACTTCGTTTTCATTACTATTTTCAATAATATAAATACCATTTTTACAGCCGATAATGCTATTATTAAGTATGCTTTGTTTTTCGCTTTCTTTGATACATATTCCTTGTTTTTTAAAATCAGAGATATTGTTTTTAAATATTTTATTATTCATCCCGGCTTTAGAATATATTCCAATAGAGCCATTTCTAACTTTATTATTACAAATTATATTATCGTCTGAATCCAACAAATAAATACCATCAAATATATTTAAGTCATAAAATTTCCTATGATAACTACTATTAAAAACAACATTTTCTTTTATTTCAATATTTGAAGAGTCACTTAAAAGAATTCCAACTCCAAATTGACTATTATTTTGGCTTATCGTATTTTTAATAATTTTACAATTGGAAGCTTTTTTAAAATGAATACTAAAAAAATTCTCAATAAATATATTATTTTGAATTGTACAGTTGTTTCCATATAAATCTATACCATATGGTTTATATCCTGGAATTGATGCTGCTACTGTACTATTTATTATTGAAAAGCCTGTGACATTAACATTATCTGCATTGATTGTTACAACAACTCCATTTTGTGCTGAATCAATAAATGTATTATCTTTGTTTTCTCCGACTAGACTAATACTTATATCCACAAAGATATTTTCATAATATGTTCCATTAAATACAAAAATTGTATCTCCATTATAGGCATTATCAACAGCATCTTGGATATTTGAATAGTTTCCTTGTCCAACCCCTCCAACATATAATATATTTCCATTTGAAAGAGTTTGAATAGGGTCTGTTTTTTGTTCATTCTTTTTTATTGTTTTTATTGTTATTGCACTAGAGCAACTGCTGGTAATCATAAAAAAAATGATTAATGGCACTAAAGTTGATTTATATTTCATATTTTTTCCACCTTACTGTCCATTTATAACATTTCAATAAATACAATTTTATATTTAGATTATTAAACAACACAGCTTTTGATATTTAAATTTTCTATTCCACTTATCTTAATATTAATTTTTTTTCAAAGTAATATTTCTGGAAATTGTAATGATTTGGGTAATATTTTAAAAATTTTTTGAAGATTTTTGTTTTTTACTTTAATCATATCATAAGCACAAACAAGTCCATGCCCACATTGTGGTCCCAAGTATTTAGCAGTTCCAAAAAGTTTTGCTTTACAATTAGTTTTAAGGCAGTTAGGATTTTGACAAATATAAAGAGCAATTACACCAGCAACATGAGGAGTAGCCATAGATGTACCACTATAGATAGCATACTCATCATACCATATTGTTGAAATAATATTTTCACCAGGTGCAACAAGATCTAGATTAGGACCATGATTGCTCCAGCTACATAAATTTAAATTTTCATCAACTGCACCTACTGATATTACCGATCTAAAACGAGCAGGATAACATAATATGGGCAACTCATCATTTCCTGCAGCCGCCACAATTAAAGTACTTTTAATATAATAAGCATAATCACAAGCAAGATGCACCAAAAGTGATAATCCATAACCGCCAAGACTCATACTAATAACATCTACGCCTCCGGCCATATGAACAATTGCTTTTGCAATATTACTTGAATATCCCATGCCCTGACTGTCAAGAACCTTTCCGTAATGCATGAAAATATTTGCAATTCCTGCAATACCCTTATTGTTGTTTTGAGTAGCTTTTATTATTCCTGCGCAATGAGTTCCATGATTATACCAATTATCATCATTTGGGTTATCATCATTATTTACAAAATCATAATCCAAATAGGAATTTGACGGGTGGAAATCTTCATGTTCATCATTACATCCTGTATCAAGTATTGCTACATCAGCTTCAAAAATATCTCCTCTTTCAATATCCCATGCTTGAGGGCATTTTATTGCTTTAAGGCCCCACTGATTCTCCCAAAGAGGATCATTTGGTATAAAACAAGTTTCATAAACATAATTTAATTCAGCATATTCAACATCTCCATTTTGCTTGACAATATCTATGAATTCTTCAGGATCTATTGCATAGATTTCAACAACAACTGTATTCAATTCAACAATCCAGTCTACAACTGGATAACCTTCTACTTCGTCAATTTCAGTAATGTCTACATATTCCTTAAACCCAACAATAACTTGATCTGGACTATAATATACAATATTTGGCTCACTTGGGGCATCCTTATAATATTTTTTATATTCAATATTATATTTTTCATACTGATTTTCTTCAGCTCTTGCTTTTTTTATAAGAAGATCTAGGTCAAAATCTCTATAATTATTAATATTTTTAGATGTTTTACTTTCAATTTTTTTTAATTTTTCTAAAATTTTTTCTGACAAAGTATAAAATAATTTAACAAACGCACTTTTGAATATATGATTTTTATTAAGAGTTTTTACAAGTAATGGAAAGTTTTCAAAATTAGAATTCATATTTTCTTTAGTCTTTTCCTTCGAAGTAAAATCGATTCCTCCTAATACTCTCAGTGTACCATTTGCAAATGCCCACGAAAAAATCTTCCAGCTATGTATTGATTTTTGTTCTTTATCACTAAAAACTTTAACAGTACAGTCTTTGATTGTCCAAGGATTTTTTTCTCCTTCAATCAACGGAGGTACCTCTAAAGTAAAATCATAAACTTTTTTTCCTGTTCCCCCTTTAGTTTCGCCTCTACAATATACGGTTATTATATCATCCTCACTTCTTGTTTTTACTTTTACTTTTACAGTAATTGGATTTTCCCATGGTTTTGAATTAACCCACTTGTCAAATTTGATTAGATAATTACAAAAATCAATTATAATGTCAACAAGTTCTTGTTCTCCCCAAACTTGTGCTTCTGATTTCATTCTATCTATTGCAGGATTAACAAATGTCACAAAGTTAATTAGTAATTGAAAAAGCCCGAAAGTAATAGGATCACCATTAACAATTGAAGCCATCCAAGTAATTACTTCGTCCAGCCAATATAGAATTATTGTAACATCGTCAGTAACTGAAATTGCAAATTCTGTAAAATCAACAATTATTTCTTTGATTATTTTATTAAATTCAAAAATAAAGACTCCTAGCTCCCAAATGTAGCCTAAGCGATTATTCTTCAGAATGTCTGGATACTCTTCAGGGCTGAACGGTAGATCGTAATACCACAATCCGCTATTTCCTAGAGAGATATTTCTATAGTTGTGTGGACTTGCTACAAGCGTTTCAGAAATTGTTGGTTGATATTGCATACGGTCAAACCAAAACTTGACCTCTCCATAATCAATGTTATTATTTTGATTAGTATCATCACCATTTAATGGGTCAATTTCCAATTTAAAAATTTTTCCAGCTAAATTTCTTTCTTTGTCAATATCAGGATCCCAATTACAGTACGAAGGAATTGAATCTGTAATATCTTTGCTTTCTGAAGTATCAAGATTTACATTTATTATATTATTATGTTGAAATGAATTAAATAATATATCCATTGTTTCAAAATCTACTTTTACGTCTCCAGAATATGGTTCACCATGATTTTTAATTTTATAATTTAGTTTATATCTTGTTATTGCTGGGTCATTCCATTTACCTGTTAAAATTATATTTTCTAAATAACAATTATTTACAATAATTTCTAAGTCGCAATCATTCCCATATGTTTGAGGTTGAATATTTTTTTCAATGTTGGTTTTAACATTATTTGTATTTATTTTATAACTGCTAACTAATGGGCTCATTGCCATTAATAACAATATAACAACTGCTCCAATTCCAAAAATTTTTTTTTCATCCATTTTAATTCACCTCCCCCCAAAATTATTTTAAAGTTATTATAATTCATGTAACAATAATAACAAATGATAAAACTAAAAATTTTTTTCAGAGAGAGTTTATTATGAAATATTATTTTTATACTCTTTTGTTTACAATTTAGACATTCTCAGTTTTATTTGTTATAATATAAAAAAAGTATTTTTTAATTGGTAGATTAGATAGTTAATAATTTATTTGAATATTTTATTTGTAAAATTTAATGCGTATTGCTATTAAATTTGCATATGATGGAAGATTTTTCAATGGATATGCAAGGCAACCTAATCTAAAAACTGTTGAAGGAGATATTATAAATTCTTTAAAAGAGAAAGGATTTATTAAAAATGTAAAAGAAGCATTTTTTATATCTGCAAGTAGGACAGATAAAGGTGTTTCGGCACTTGGAAATGTTGTTGCTTTTAATACAGATTTTCCAAAGGATAATCTTGTAAATTATTTAAAAATTGAAAATTCTTCAATTATAATATACGGCATAAAAGAAGTTGGGTCTGATTTTTATCCTAGATATGCAAAATTAAGACAATATAGATACTATCTTTCTTCAAAAAATTTGGATATTAATAAAATAATATCTTCATCAGATTGCTTTACTGGAAAACATAATTTTTCAAATTTTGCAAAGATGGAATCGTTTAAAAATCCTGTAAGATCAATTGATAATATTATATTTAAAATTGAAAGTGATAGAATTACAATTGATTTCTTTGCTCAAACTTTTTTATGGCATCAAATTAGAAAAATTGTTTCTGCTTTAATTAAAATCGGAAAAGGTAAAATAGAACAAAAACAGATTATCAAAGCACTTAAAAGCCCTGAAAAAAAATTTGATTTTGGTTTAGCTCCAGCTGAAAATTTAATATTAAAAGATATTTTTTATGATTTCATTTTTGAATATATAAAAGATTATTTCAGTAAGGTAAAAAAACTTGAAAAACATATTTTAAATAACAATATTTTTGAAGCTCCAAGGAAAACAAGACTTTAATTTTGCTGTTTTACTTGTAAGCTTTATTCTACCTTGTTCGTTTATTTCAAATACTCTATCACCAAAAATTGGAACAATAAAACTAGGCCCCAGTTTACTTCCCCACCAATTATTTTTGGCATTACCAATAGCTCCATTATAAACAATTCCACCCCAATAATTGTTACAAATGTTATTGAAATTTATTTTTGGAGAAAGCGCTCCAAATAGCTTTATTCCAATATCGTTATTTTTAATATTATTATTGCTTAAAATATTATAATGAGATACGTGAAGGAAAATTCCTATTCTATTTTCAGTAAATGAATTTTTGGTAATTTCATTCCAATTTGATGCATACTCTGTAAAAATTCCTTTTTCATTACAGCAGATAATATTTTTTTGAAAATTGTTTTCGTATGAACGAATTCCGTGAATTCCAATTGTGTTTTCTTTAATTATATTTTCAGAAATCTTGTTTTGGTCTGTTTCGCTCATGTTGATTCCTATATGGTTTTCTATTATTTTGTTATGTGAAATATTGCAACAGAAACTGTCCATAGAAAAATCTGGAACTCCAATTTGTAAACCTGCCTTATCTGTTGAACTGTTTTTTATTGTAAATCTGGAAATATTTGTCATTGGTGCAGTTATATAAATCGTGTTTGATTTTTTTTGCCCATCAATGATTGTAGTATTACAACCTTTTCCAATAATATTTAGATATGGTTTATTTATGACGATATTTTCAAAATATGTACCATTTTCAACAATTATATTATTCCCACATTTTGCGTTATTTATTGCTTGCTGTATTGACTCGCCCTCATTTACATAAATGTCTTTTTTTTCTATTTCTAAGACTTCGATTTCTCTAACAAATGTATCATTTTTCGTCTCGTTAAATATCTTAAGAGTTACATTGTATTTGCCTATAAACAGATATTCATGTGATGTTGTTGCCCCTATTTTTTTTGTATTATCACCAAAGTCCCATTCATATTTCAAGATTTTTTCATCTTCTTCAAATGATAAGAGTCCATTAAAAAAAACTTTTTTGTTTACAATAAGAATTTTTGGAAAATACAAAAACAGTGCAATTAATGTTTTATTCATAATTGCTTTTTTGAGAGGATAACAATCTTTATTATTTCCTGCACCCGGAACTATATATGGATTTGAGGTATTGTGTCCACTCCAGTAATTTCCACCAAATTTTTGTTCATTATCCCAGAAGTTTTTACAGTTATCAGTTGCATGGACTTCGTTGTTCCAAAATACATTATTTGAAATATGGTTATTATGTGATACAGATATTATTTCCAGTCCTTTTTTATTATTTGATATATTGCATCTTATAACTTTTGTATAACGTATACAATGATCCAGACAAATTCCAACATCATTTTCTTTAATTTTACATAAATGTATCAAATTGTTATATGAGCTAGGAAGACAACAAAAATAAATTCCATATTCGCAATTAGAACAAGTGCAATTCCTAATAATGTTGTTATTCGAATGAAGTTTAGAACCACTTGGACAGCCATTAATTGATATTCCAAATCTGTTGTTATAAAAGTCACAATTTTCTGTAGTAGTATTTGAAGAAGAAATAATTAATGCTCCAAAGCTATTTTTTAGATTGTAACAACTAATATTTTTAATAACTCCGTTTGTTACATTAAAAAGCGATATTCCAGCACCAGGGCCAATACCAATAATTGGATTCTTGTTTTTATAAATCTTACAATTTTCTATTATAAAATATTTATCTGTATTGCGAATTTGAATACCGTTTCTTACAATTGGATATATTCTCCAATTTGAAATGACGTAAGGGTCTTCTTTAGTCCCTGTTCCACTTCTCACACCATTTTTTTTTGTAAATTCAGAATCTCCCTCTATTTCAATTGGTAAATGAGGATATAATTTATCTTCTTGGTCTTCATTTTTATATATCTCTCCTTTGATTGCAGGAAGCATTGTAATGTTTATAAGTAATAAAAGAAGCAAAATCACACCTACTTTTTTTATTTTAAAACTTTTCATAAAAATCAAAATCTATTTTTCCCTTCCTCTATATGCTCGAAAAAGGAAGTAAGCAAGCCCACCATATAGTACAACTGCACCAAATATAAGCATTACAATTGCAGATAAAGGTAAACTCATGTTTCTGCATCCTCCCTGTTTCCCTTAATTTTCATAAGAACTAAAGAAAGACCAGTTATTATTAAGAGTGGTGCAATTCCCATTAAAACAATAAGCCAAGGCGGATAATTAGGATATGGATTGTTTGTTACATTTTGTATTATTGTAAAAATTAGTAAAAAGATTAGAATTAATGGAATAATATATTTAATTAGAATGTCCCACCATCTTCCAAGCATTATATCTGACGTTTCATTTGCATGCTCTCGCAGACGATATATTCTGTAAAGCCATCCAAATATTAAACATTCTAAAAGTCCGATTGATACAAGACCAAAGTTTGTGACAAAATGATCAAGTATTTCAAGTAGATAGATACCTCCACCTGTTGTGAAAATTAAACTAAAGAAAAAACCAAGTATGCACATTATTGCTGTTGCCTTTGCTTTTGATATTTTCCATTTGTAATTTACACTTGCAGAGATCGGTTCAATCATTGAAAATGCAGAATCAATCCCAAACGTCAAAAGTGCTATAAAGAAAAATATTCCAAATATTGATGCAGCAAATGGAAGAAGTGAAACAGCAGTCGGATAAGTAATAAATGTAAGGCCTGGTCCTGCCATTGTTAGTGCATCGATTCCAATTCCTTGGGATACTGTTAGATATCCTACAACACTAAATACTGCAAAACCTGCAAGAAATGCAGTTCCTGCATCTGCAAGTGCAACTATAAACGCATTGTTTGTTAGATCTGATTTTTTCTTTAAAAAACTTGCATATGTAATCATAATTCCTTGAGCAAGACTAAACGAGAAAAAGACTTGTGCATATGCTGCAAGCCATACGTTTACATCTCCAAGTTTTGAAAAATCAGGTGTTAAATAATAAGCAATTCCTTCCATCGCACCTGGAAGAGTGAGCCCTCTTATTGCAAGAATTATTAGTAGAATTGTGGGAATTGGAACAGTTAGTGCAACAACCTTTCCTATCCTTTTAACACCTTTGTATAATATTAAAAATATGCTGACCCAGACTGCAACAAGACCTAATAGAATTGGCAAACTAATGCCGCCAATGATAAGTGGAGTTCCAGTATCTCCTAGAAAACTTGAAAAAAAGCTTTCAGCTTGAAGACCCCACCTTAAGTCAAATGAGTAAATCATATATGAAAAACACCAGGCCATTACAACTACATAGTAAGTTGCGACAATAAAAGGTATTAATACTGTCAGCCATCCTGTCCATTCAAATTTTTTTGAAACTTTTTTAAATGCTTTTGGCGGTGTTCCTTGTGACCAATGGCCAACTGAAAATTCAAGAATAAGTAAAGGAATCCCTGCAGAAAAAATTGCTACAAAAAATGGTATTAAGAACGCTCCTCCACCGTTATTATAACATACATAGGGAAATCTCCATACATTTCCTAGACCAACTGCTGATCCAATTGCAGCCATTACGAATGCAAATCTTGAATCCCAGAACTCACTTTTTACGATGGAATCTACCTCTTTTTAATATTTGTTATTTTCATGCCTTATATATTTATCCTATTAAAAATTATATTTATTTTATTTAATAATCTTTTTATTTGCTATTTTTAAGCTTGAGATATGTTCGAATAATCATTGCAAGGCCTAGTAAAAACAGTAATAAGTATATTGCCAATAGAATTAAATCATTATTTGTTTTGTTTTTTTCTGAATTATTGTTTTCACTCTCTAATGTTTGTGCATCTAGAGCATAAATATTTCCTTTTGCTCCCAAATAAACTATTCCATCTTTGACAACTGGTCCTGAAAGTATTGGTGTTGTAAGATAATTATTTGAATCATCTTCCTTAATGTAATATCCGGGTGCATAGCTCCATATCAAATCCCCATTTAACTTATCTAACGCATATAGTTTTCCGTCATCGCATCCGAAGAATACATACTCTCCATAAACATATGGATTTGAATGAATTGCAGCTTTACATGGGAAAAACCACTGTAATTTTCCAGTATCTTCAGAAACTGCATAGAATTTATTGTCAAGTGAACCTACATATACTGTCCCATCTGAGACATAAGGTGTAGAATCTATTCCCCATCCGGTTTGATATTTCCATTTCAAATTTCCATTAGTGGAATCTAATGCATATAAATTTCCATCCCAAGAACCTAAGTAAACAGTATTTCCAGTTGCTATGGGAGATGCTGTAATTAATCCATTTGTTTTGTATTGCCAGACCACTTTTTGATCTTTAATGTTAAAAGAATAACATGATTTTCCAGACCCAATATAAATAATGCTATTTTTTATATTTGAAATATAAATTTTGTCATCAAAAATATAGTTCCAGTTTTTATCACCTGAATTTTTATCAATTGAACATAAGATCCCATCAGAGGTGCCTACAATTACTTTTTCATCATAAATATAAGGCTTGGAAGAAACCTTTTCTATTGTTTTCTCCCATTTAATCCTACCTGTCTCTTTATCTATTGCGTGTAATCCATTTTCTGAACATACAAATAATAAATTGCCTGATAAAACCGGTTCAAGAGAACTTTTACCAATATTTATGTTCCAAAATTTATTTCCATCTGTCTTATCCAGGGCATAAATATTTCCTGATGATGTTGCAGAATAAACAGTACTCTCAGATATGATATTTGAAGAATAATTCCTGTTTCCCAATTTATCTGTTGGGTATTGCCATAAGAGCTTACTTTCTTTTTGTTCATTTTTTGTTATTTTATTATTATCTAAAATCGGTGGGTCTGAATTGAAGGGGTAAATATCTACCCAACCGCTAGCAGGTAATGGAGTAATTCTTTCATAGGTCTTCTTTTGTTTTTCTGTAGGGTTAAATAAAGTTCCATTAGGAACTCCCATATGGGCAATTAATCCTAGGTTTTCCATCATATTCGAGTCAGTTATTTTGGTATCGCAACTGTTTTTACATAAAGGATCTATTGTAATGATTTCTTTAGCAGTTTCAAGATCAATCCTACCATAATATTCTTTTTCAACCTCCATAAATTTTAAAGCCCTTGGGTTACCCTCGTTTTCAAAAGTGTTTGTAATCCTTTTTAAAATAAATGGTGGAAGCCCGCCTGATAACTCTTTTTTTACTTTTGGATCATGAGCAAGGTTACAAGACCAATAAAAACCATTTTTTGTTCTCTTAACAGGTGTATTAAATAATGCAAGTTCAATTGTAGCAATTTCTTTTGTTTTAGAATCTCCTATCATCCACTCGCATTCATATAACCCGTTGTTTTTTGTTTTTAATATATTTATTACATCATCAATACTATCTGAATATTGTATGGCTCTTCTGGCTCTTACAGCAATTGGAATACCCTGTCTTTTCCAAGGGCCTTGAGGAAGCGTTGATTCCATTAAAACAATTCCCTTGTCATTTATATAAAACTGAGTCAAACCCCAAATAAAGCCAGGTGGAGTTCCAACCATAATAAATCTATTTCCTTCAGATGGCTGAATATCTACTGCAAAATTAAATCGTTCATCAAGATTGTAAATTGGTTGTGTGGAATGTAGTGCTACAATTCCTCCATCTGTTGTTGCATCACCTGTTGCTAAAAAAGTACTGCAAAAACCTTCAATATCCTCAGATGGCTTCTTAGAAAAAAGATTTTTTATCCCATAAACTAAGTTTTTTAATGGATGGAACTGCTTGAAAAAATGTATAAAATTATACCAGCAACCTTGCATTTCACTAAGTGTTACAATATCTTCAAAAGTAACATCATGACCATGAACAGTATAACCTCGATCTTTTATTCCATCAGCAATTCCCTTAATTTCTTCTTTCAACTCTTGAGGGTATTGCTTCCAAGCTCTTCTCATTGTTAATGATTTGCATATTTCCCAGTAATGATTTGGGCTTTTAGCATAAAATTGATTCATTATTTTCACTTGTGATTTGCCAAAATCACTCCAACGATTAATCATGTCAACAATTTCAGCTGGTGCAAGATATCCATATTGATAACCCCGCTCATAAGCTTCACCTTCAATATGAACATAAACCCACCCTTGTATATTATATCTGTATCCTTTTTGATAATAATTTATTTGAGATGAATTTGTAATGTTTTCTTCACCTTTAACAGTAACCTGAATTGTGAGAAATACAACAGACATTACTAATAAAACATCAAATAATTTATTTTTATTTATTGTCATCTATATTTTTCCAAGATTTATATATAAAAGTTTACATATTTATAATTTTCCATTTTTGTACTATAAAGAACAATTTTGGTTATTATATAACGAAAACAGTATTTTTTGTTATAATTTATAACTTTTTGTATTTTTTTTCCACTGCAAACTATTTATAAATATTAACCTTTATTTGATTGATGATTCTAAGAAAAAAAATTGATGAATACTTCGAGAAATATCCAACTCAAAAAAAGGTTGTTTATAGTTTATTAACTTATGGTATTAAAATAAAAAATAACAAATTATACTGTGGGCCAATTCAAATTTCTGATACAAAATTTGCTCGTGCTATAAACATTGATAGAAAAGCAATAATCAACACAATAAATGCGTTAAAGAAAAAGCCTAAACTATGGAAATTTTTTTCAAATCTATCAGCAACCTGTAGTTTAGAAAATGCAGCCCCAATAATAGGATGGGGGGTACTTGAAATAATACCTGATGATCCAAGTAGTCCTGGTATAATTGCCGGTGTGTCTACAATTCTTGCAAAAAACAATATTAATATTAGACAAGCAATTGGAAATGATTATGATCTTCATGAGGAGCCAAGACTTTATATAATAACTGAAAATGAAATTCCTATGGGGCTAATTAAGGATATTAAGAAAGTTAAAGGAATAAAGGGCGTTACAATTTTTTAAAAATTCAAAATAATATAGTCGTATAAAAATCATTTTATAAAATTTTTTCATGATTTAAGGTCAATAAGGGCCTAGGGGGTAGAAGAGAGGAGGTGATAAAAACGAGAGAGTATTTATTTCCGAGCTAGGCCCTCAAAGGCAGACTATGAATTTAATCTCTTCTCCTAATTATATTTATCACTCTTAAGATATATTAATATTATGTTACTATGATAACAAAATTTATATGTTAGTGTGGACATAATAATATATGTTTTAAATTTACAAATGGATTTAAAAGGGTGTGTTAATGGTAACAATAAGTCAAGCTGTCAAGGATATTTTGGATAATCAGGTGTTTTATCAGGAGGCCATAATAAATGGTATTGTTTCATTTAATAAATTAGCAAGGAATATCAAAGATGATATCGAAAAAGATCTTGGTAAAAAAGTTAAATTCAATGCAATTGTAATGGCTTTAAGAAGATATGCTGAACAACTGGAAGATAAACAGCATAAAATTTCATTAAATTATTTTAGAGAGATTTTATTAAAAACTGATATTTGTTACATAATAGTTGAAGAATCTACTACTGCTTTAGATAAAATTCAATCCCTTTATCATAAAACGGAATTAAGGCATGGAAGATTTTTCAATATTGTTCATAGTAATTATGAAATAAATATAATTACAAATCAGGTTTACAAAGAAAATGCGCTAGATAGCCTTATGGATGAAAATGTTTTAAGAGTTATCGACGACTTAGTTGTAGTTTCACTTTTATATTCAAAAGATTATCTGATGATTCCTGGTGTTTTATACAATGTATTACGTTTTTTATCTTGGGAAAACATAAACATTATAAGCATAACTGTTACATCTCAGGAATTGAATATATTAGTAGAAAGAAAAGATGCAATGAGATGCTATAATGTACTAGAAAAACTTGCACAAACTTCAAAGAATAGAAAATTGGAATTATAATTATATAAACTTTTATTATTCTATTGTTGTTTTTACCTTTTATTATTGCAGGGGTAGCCAAGCCAGGTCAACGGCGACAGACTCAAGATCTGTTCCTGTAGAGGTTCGGGAGTTCGAATCTCCTCCCCTGCACTTTTTTATTTTAATTAAAATTTCATTTAATAAAAATTTAAAAATTAGGTTAATAAAAATTAAAATTTATTTATTTTTCATTTGTTTTTCACTTATTTCTTCGTTTTTATAGGTTATTAAAGGAATATTTAAAGAATCAGAGATTCTTTGACGTTTAGCTTTTAGGATTTTTAGTTTGTCTGGTTTTGTTATTATTGTTTTGTCTATTTCATATCTTAAAATTTCTGTTATTCTTTTCACCGCATTTTCAGCCCCTTTAGGTTCTGAAAGTTTTGATTTTAATTCTTGAGCGTTTTTCAAATATTGATCATATTTGCTAAATAATCTATTACACGCATCAAGTATCTTTTCTTCTGAAAAATTATGTCTTGATATATTAACTCCTGCTCCATTTCTTACTAAGTTATCAATATTTACTTGTTGTTCTAATTGAAAGGGAATTCCGATTATTGGTTTGCCTGAATAAGCTGCAGTATAAGTTGTTCCTCTTCCTCCATGAATAATTGAAAGATCAACAAGCTCATGTATTTTTTTTATTGAAGGAACAATTTTCTTCAGTAAAATATTATCACTGAATTCTGGGATTTTTTTACCCTCCATAATATTTGTATAAACTGCAATTACATTGAAATCTGTTTCATTTAAAGCGTTTAAGATTTGTTTATATATTGTTTTATCTCCCGAAGAACCAAATGTTAAAAGAATAGATTTACCTGATCTCTTGAGATGTTTATTTACATCTTTTTGTAATATATTTTTATTTTTACTAGCTATATCATAAGATAGAATTGGTCCAATATAATTTTTTTTGGGATAATGGTCAGTAGGTTTTGCCCCTAACAAATTTATATCTTCTGCAACTAAATTATGATCTCCTTTAAAAAGATCTAAAAAATTATTTATACCTGGTGTATCAAATTTTTCTGCTATGTAATTAAATCTTTTAACAGACCATTTACAATTCAAAAGATACCAATTAGCTATATGTTTTTTAATTGGTTTAGGAATTAATTTTGTAATACTATTTTCAAAATTGTTTGGAAATGATGCAAGTTTCGATTTGTAATATGGTGGTATTATTGCACCTGAAGTTAAAAAAACAATAGGGATACCTGCAATTTTTGCAGATATTTTTGCTAAAAAGTCAAAACCGGTTACAATCATTTTAATATCATATTTTTTAATAATGTCAACTTGTTTTTTTATTGCATTAAAATAATAATCATAATTTTCTTCCTTAAAATATGATTTAAATGTTTTCTCTCTTTGAATTTTATTTTTCACTGTTTTTTTTATATTTTTTTTGCCTGGACCATATCTCATAGGTATTACTTTGCAGCCAATGTCTCTTACAAGTTGTATATATCTTTTTTTACCTGAACCAAAAAAGATTACTTCTCCGCCAGATTCTTTATATTTATTAGCAATTAATACAAAAGGTAAAGTTTCACCAAGGTTATTGAATAATGTTGAAAACCCTATTACTTCCTTTTTCATAAGATACCTGCATTTATTTAATTTTAACTTTTTTTTATTGATTGATGGCAATGATATTTAAGGTTTTTAGTACAGTTTTCATTTTATAGATGTTTTCTTATCATATTTCGCCAATTATATTTTTATTTAAAGTAATATTATTATTTATGTTTTATAGTCCGCTTCTCAAATTTAACTGATTAATTTTATTTGTAAAATTATAATTAATAAAACTACTGTGTTATTATATCAAAAAGTAATTTTTTAAATTAAAGATAATTAATTATTTATTATAGACTCTTTTAAGATTTCACTGGAAATATTAATGTAACGAAAGATAATATTACTTAAATGTGAAATACGATTTAATCATTATCAGATATGGGGAAATTGCATTAAAAGGTAAAGAAATTCGTAAAAGATTTGTAGATACCTTGATTTCAAATATAAAAAATGCTTTTAAAACAAAAAATTTAGATAGTAAGATTATTAAAGAATGGGGTAGAATCTATATCTTTACAAATGAATTTAACAAAAGCATAGATATTTTAAAAAAGATTTTTGGAATAATATCAATAAGTCCTGCTTATAAAACAAAAAGCGATTTAAATTTAATTTCAAATCTTGTTTTAGATATATGCAAAGATAAACTAAAAGAAAATATTACTTTTGCAATAAGAACGAACAGATCTGGTCAGCATGATTTTTCTAGTCAAGATGTTTCAATTAAAATAGGCGATGACGTAGTAAATAATACGAATGCAAAGGTAAATTTATCTAAACCAGACTTTACAATATTTATTGAAATCAGAGATGATAATGCATATATTTTTACAGAAAAAATATATTGCACAGGAGGCTTGCCACTTGGTACTCAGGGAAATATTTTATCATTGATTGATTCTACTATCTCAATTCTTGCATCATGGTATCTAATGAAACGAGGATGCAGTCTTACTTTTGTAGTAACTCAAAAAACAAATGAAGTTATCTTAAAAGAATTTTTAATTAATTGGTATGTAAAATCAGATATTATAACAATTAAAAAAGATAATGAATTGTTTGATATTATCAATAAAAATAATTTTAATGCAATGGTAGCAGGTTATACACTTGCCGATAATCCACCTTTAATTATAAAAAAGATCAAAAAACTAAAAAAATCAATTAATTTACCAATCTTTAATCCTCTGATAGCAATGAATGAAAACGAAATAAAAAATAATTGTAAAAAGATAGGTTTAAAGTTATGAATATTGTAGTTTTTGGGGCTGGTGCAATAGGATCACTTTTTGGAGCTATGCTTTCAAAAAATAATAATGTTTTATTAATCGGACGTAAAAATCATATAAAGGCTATCAACAAATATGGTTTAAAAATAAAAGGAAAAACAAATATAAAAGTAAAATTAAATGCAAAAACCTCTGTTAATTCTCTTAAATACTCTCCAGATCTTTTTATTTTAACTGTTAAATCATATGATACTGAAAAAGCAATATTAAATGCAAAAAAAATAATTGGTAAAAAAACTGTAGTTTTATCACTTCAAAACGGGCTTGATAATATTAATAAAATCGAAAAAATAGTCGATAAAAAAAATATTATTTGTGGAGTTACCACCTGTGGTGCATTTTTTAAAAAACCAGGAATAATTGAGCATACTGGAACAGGTTTAACTATTATAGGTGAGTTAAATAGTAAAAATACTGAGCGTATTAATAATATAAACAATGTATTTTCTAAGTCAGGAATTAAAACAAATGTCAGTCAAGATATTTTAAAAGAAATTTGGACTAAAGCAATAATAAATGCTTCAATTAATCCTTTAACTGCGGTTTTTAAATGTAAAAATGGCCATCTTTTAAAAAATCCAATTCTAGAAAAAATTGTCGAAAAAATTTGCATTGAATCAACGAGTATTGTTAATGCAAATAATATTTGCATTTCAAATAAAGATATAATAAGAAAAACTAAAGATGTAATCAAAAAAACATCAGAAAATCTTTCATCTATGTATCAAAGTTGTATGAAAGGACGTAAAACCGAGATCGATTCAATTAATGGAAAATTTGTTGATTTAGGAATTAAATTAAACGAAGAAAGAGAAATTAATGAAATTATTATTAATTCAATAAAAATATTGTGTTAATATTAAAGTCTATTATTGAGTGATATTGATGAAAATTTATGTTACCAGAAAAATTCCAGAATCAGGTTTAGATATACTTAGAAAAAAACATACTTTGGATATTTTTCCATATGACAGGATTCCAACAAAAAAAGAAATTATTGATGGTGTTAAAGGAAAAGATGGTCTTTTATGTTTGCTTTCTGATCCTATTGATAAAGATGTGATTAATTCAGAGCCAAAGCTAAAGATGATTGCAAGTTATGCAGTAGGTTTTGACAATATTGATGTAAAACAGGCAACAAAAAATAGGATTCCTGTTAGTAATACTCCTGGTGTTTTGACTGATGCTACTGCTGAAATGGCTTGGGCTCTTCTAATTTCTGTTTCAAGAAGAATTGTAGAAGCAGACAAGTTTACTAGAGAAGGAAAATTCAAAGGATGGGGTCCAATGTTAATGCTGGGCCAAGATATTTCAAATAAAACACTTGGAATTATTGGAGCGGGTAGAATTGGTACGGCATTTGCCTTGAAAAGTAAAGGATTTAAGATGAAAATTTTATATTTTTCTAGAAGTAAAAACGAAATACTGGAAGATAAATTAGATGCAAAAAAGGTAGGTTTAAAAGAATTATTAAACAAATCAGATTTTATCTCTATACATGTACCATTAACAAATAAAACACATCATCTTATCAGCAAAAGCGAGTTGAAACTGATGAAAAAAACTTCAATTTTAATAAATACCTCTAGGGGACCTGTGATTGATGAAAAGGCTCTTGTAAAAGCGTTAAAAGAAAAATGGATTTTTGGTGCCGGTCTTGATGTTTATGAAAATGAGCCAGAATTACATAAAGATTTAAAGACACTTGATAACGTAATACTTCAACCTCATTCAGCTTCTGCAACTTTTAAAGCTAGATCAGATATGGCAATTATTGCTGCTAAAAATATGATAGCTGGTCTCAAAGGCAAAATTCCTCCAAATTGTATAAATCCTGAGATATTTGAAAAAAAATAATTAAAACTGATATTGTCTTGTGCTTGATACAATCCTGTTAAAAGAAATATTATAAAAAAGACTCCAGAGTTTTGAGGACATTTTTAATCTATTTTTATTAAAGAGTCTATCTAGACAATTAGATGTTGTGTATAATTCTTCCATGATATTAATCCATCTAGAATGTAGTTCTTCAGGAGTCATATGTTTTGGTTTAAAAATGACATTCATCATATCATATTTGACCCAGTCTCTTGTAAGAATTCTCCCTTCTTTTTCAAGTTGATGAAATAAAGGGGTACCAGGGAGCGGGGTACATAATGCAACTCTTGGGCTATCTAAATCAATAGAAAGGATATCATCTATGTATTTTTTTCCTAAATCCTCTTTTTTATCACTGTCAAGACCTGCAATAAATAATCCAGAAATTGCTATACCATAGTCATGTATTTTTTTTACTATCTCTTTATATTTTTTAACAATGTTTGTTTTTTTCCCTAACGCATCAATAGTATTTTGTGAAACAGATTCAAATCCCATCTCAATTACTCTACAGCCAGCTTCTGAAGCCAATTTTAAAAAATCTTTGTCATCGATAGGTATATTCAGATTCATCCAACATCTAAATTTTTTATTTAAATTTTTCATTTCTCTAAAAAGTTTTTTCGAATATTCGATGTCAATTGAAAGTGATGAATCATTGAATACCAAATTTTTCTGAGGAATTAACTTGATTTCTTCTATTACTTTTTCAAGTGGTCTTTTACGGAAAATACAGCCAAATTTTGTATTTGAAATTGAACAAAAATTGCATCCATAAGGGCATCCTCTTGATGTATAAACACCTCTAAAAAAATAATTTTTTTTAGTTAAATATTTTTTATCTCTAATCGGAACGTTATTTAAATCTATAGATTCATCTTGAGAGTAAAATGGTTTTAATTTATTTTCACTGAAATCCTGTAATAGTTTCGGCCAATTTCTTTCTGCTTCACCAATGACTACTGCATCTGCGTGTTGTTTTGCCTCTTCAGGCAATGCTGAAGGATGATATCCGCCTAAAATAACAGTTTTTTTACGTTTTCTGAATTCATCTGCTATATAATATGCTCTAGGAGATGAAGGAGTATGTATACATGAAATTCCTACAATATCATAATCCATGTCAAAGTTTATTTTTTGGTTTAATCCTTCATCAATAAACGTAACGTTATAGTCTTTTGGCGTTAGAGTTGCAATTTCTTCTAATATTCCACTAGGATAATATAGAATCTTTCTAAGTAATGAATAGGGAAAAGGGAATTCATTTTTTTGATTAGGTTTACCATATGCATTGATGATTAGGATATTCATCTTGCAATAATATCTATTAACCAGTTTTAATTTTTTGTTTATATTGTGAAAAATAAAAAATGAATTTTTTTTTTAATAGAAAATATTATTTAGTAAATTCTTATGAATAACAGATTAAACTTATGGTAAAAAAAATAAATAAATTATTTAGAACGATTTCTGAACAGGATTCAGCAACAGGAGCGTCTCTTAGACTTTTTGGTCGATATTTTACTTTTAGAAAAATGTGTAAATTTTTAAGAAAATCTCAATGGTGGAGTAAAGAAGAAATTAAAAAATATCAACTTAAGAAATTGGAAAAATTATTAAATCATGCCTATGAAAATGTACCATATTATACAAAATTATTTAATAAAATTGGTTTTAATCTTAATAATTTCCAATCCTTTAATGATTTAAATAAAATACCGTTTCTAACCAAGGATATTGTAAGAGAAAATGTTGAAGAGCTAAAAGCAAAAAATTATCCAGAACATAAATTTGAATGTGCAACAACTGGAGGATCAACTGGTGCACCTCTAGGTTTTTTTTTAGAAAAAGATGTATGGTTTGCAAAACATATGGCGTTTGGCGAGGTTTTTCACAATCGAGCCAAATGTAGCTTTTTAAACAAATTTGTTGGTATAATCGGAACAGATCCTATCTGTGAAAAACAATTTTTTGGTAGGATTTTAATGATATCCTCTTTTCATCTTAAAGATGAAAATCTTTCAATGCTGATTGGAAAAATTCAAAGATTTGGACCAAAATATATTATGGGTTATCCTTCAGCAGTTACTATTCTAGCGGATTTTATTAATAAAAATAATATCAAACATTTTCCAAAAATAAAAGCCATTTTTTGTCATGGAGAAACAATTTTTGAATGGCAAAGAAGTTTAATCGAAGAAACATTTGGATGCAAAATATTATGTAGTCATGGAATGGCAGAGTTATGCATTTTTGCAGGAACTTGTGAAAAAAGTAATTATTATCATATTTCCCCAGAATATGGATATGTAGAATTAATAAATTCAGATGGAGAAGTAATTGAAAAAGAAGATGAACTTGGAGAAATAGTTGCAACAGGCTTCCACAATGATATATTTCCTTTTATAAGATATAAAACTGGTGATTTTGGAATGTATTCAAACGAAAAATGTGAATGCGGAAGAAACACTAAAAGATTGAAAACAATTGAGGGAAGAATTCAAGATTTTGTTGTTACAAAGAAAAATAAATTGATGTCTCTTACTGGTTTTCATCATTTAATTGCAACAAAATCTCAAGGAATTAAAGAAAGCCAGATATATCAAGATACAGAAGGTAAAATCGTTTTTAACGTTATAAAAGATAAGGATTTCAAAGAAAAATATATCCAGCCTTTTTTAGATTCTTTTCAAAAACATTTTGGTAATGAGCTGGATATATCTATCAAATATGTTGATTCAATTCCTCGTACAAAACGTGGTAAGTATAGATTTTTAATCCAAAAGTTGCCAATTGATTTTAAAAAATATCGTTTTTAAATCTGACCTTATTTATCAAATATATAAAAGTGCTTTTTTAACCGGAATACATTGTATTTTTTCTTTCTTAAAAATTTCTTTGAATAATTCATTCTTTTTTCAATCTCTTTTTC
>Ga0272442_10002423_pt1 | contig 27076 bp, 20 predicted proteins | sample SSMForm2O_FD_200262 | JGI IMG/M metagenome (GOLD analysis project Ga0272442, IMG submission 200262) | Marine sediment archaeal communities from Little Sippewissett salt marsh, Falmouth, MA, United States - SSM-Form-2O | ecosystem: Environmental > Aquatic > Marine > Wetlands > Sediment ... | reverse complement strand
CCGCATGCGTCCCCACCACCCGGCCATCCCGCAGCACCGTGATCGTATCGGCAATCTCGAAAACCTCATCGAGCTTGTGGGAAATGTAGATGATCGTCACGCCCCTGCCTTTGAGATCGCCAATAATGTCAAATAGCCGTCTCACCTCCCGCTCCGACAACGCCGAAGTCGGCTCGTCCATAATGATGATCTCCGCATCGTACGAAACAGCCTTCGCAATCTCCACCATCTGCCGCTCCGCCACGCTCAGCTCCCGCATCACCCGCCCCGGATCCAGTTCCAACCCCACCTGCTCCAGAATCGCAACCGTCCGCTGCCGCGCCTCTCGCTCATCGACCCGCCGCAAGAACCGCGATGCCGGCTCCCGCCCCAGCAAAACGTTCTCCGCCACCGTCATCTCCGGCACATACATCAGCTCCTGATGGATCATCGAAATCCCCGCCTCCAGCGCCTCCCGCACCCCCCCGTGCACCATCGGGCGCCCCCGCAGCAGCACGCTCCCCCCATACTCCCGATACAGCCCCGCCAGGATCTTCATCAGCGTCGACTTGCCCGCCCCGTTCTCCCCCACCAGCGCATGCACCGCCCCCCGCCCGAACACCACACCAACCCCATCCAGCGCCCGCACACCCGGAAAATCCTTCGTCACCCCCCGCAACTCCAGAATGCAATCGCCCTGCGCCATCAGCCAATCTCACTACCGCCCACGCTCACACCACACGCCGTCACCACCCCCAAAACACAAGCCCCCATTCTAGGCCCCACCCCTCCAAAACTCAACGCAGCGCAAAAAGAAAGCCCGGCTCACAAAAGAACCGGGCCCTCGAAATAGCTCGTGGGATGGGCCTCAGCCCATGCCGTCTCTACTCGATTTCCACCACCGAGTTCAGCTCACCGAACGGATTCAGTTCCGTCCGCTCGTTATAAGGATCCTGCTGCCACTGCCCATCGACCACCAACCGATAGCGATAGGTCCCATGCGGCAGCTTGATCTTCGTCTGCCAGACCCCACTGTCGCCAACGCGCTCCATCGGCGTCGAGTCCGGCTGCCAGTTGTTGAAGTCACCGGCCAGTTGCACGCCCGTCGCCCGTGGGTACAGTGTCACGAACACCACCGCGTCCTGAATCTGGTTCACGCCGTAGTAATCGGACAGCTTCCTATCGACTGACGTTGCCTCACCGAGCGCCTCCACCGGCGTCTCCAGCCCCGCCCCCGCCGATTCCGCCGCACCAGGCTCACCTGTCTCGACCCCCACCGTCTCCACGGCGGGCGCCGCCCCCACGGCCTCCAGCGGTGGCACCAACTCTCGGGCCGGCTCGGGCTCAGCAGCCGGTTCCTGCCCCGGCTCCACGGCCGGCTTGGCCTCTCCGACCGGCTCGGCCACCGGCTTCACGCTCGGCTCAACCACCGGCTCACGCTTCGTCGTCTTCAAAAGCTCGCTCGCACTGGCCCCAATCGAATCCAACTGGCTCGCCAAAGAATCCACCAAACGCTTGCTCTTCGTCTGCTTCTGCTCCTCCACCCCAATCACTTCACGCGCCAGATTCTGAAAATCCTGCTGACCCTTACTCGCCGGATCATACTCATTAATCGGCTGCCCAAAACTCGCCGCCTCCTTGATTTTTGTGTTGAAGTTGACGACGGTCTTGAACATGCGGTCGGAGAAGTGGGAGCGGAGTTCGGCGAGGATTTCGCGGGCCATTTTTGTTCGGATGTCGTACATGCTGGCGAGTACGCGGACGGAGACTTCCTGCTGGCATCTTTTGCAGAGGATGCTGAGTGTTTCGAGTTGTTTGCTGAGTCCGTGGAGGGCGAAGTATCCGGTTTCGACGGGAACGACGACGTCGGTGGCGGCGCGTAGGGCGTTGAAGGTCAAGAGGCTGACGGCCGGGGGGCAGTCGATGACGGCGAAATCGTACTCGTCCTGGACGGCGTCGAGGACGTCTCTGAGGCAGCACTCGCGTTCGGGGATGCCGGCCATCTGCTGCTCGAAAGCGGAGAGGTCGATGCTGGCGGGGGCGAGCTCGAGGCGTTCGCCGATCTGCCAGAGGATCTCGGTGAGGCGCATGGGCTCGTTGCGGCTCTTGCTGATGAGCACATCGTAGATGCTCTGCTCAATCTGCTCTTCCGGGACGGCGAGGCCGACAGCACAGTGTGACTGGGAATCCATGTCGACCAGCAGCACCTTCTTGTCGAGGTCGGCCAGTGCGCTGGCCAGATTGATGGAAACCGTGGTCTTGCCGCACCCGCCCTTTTGATTGACAACCGCTATTGTTCTCATCTTCGTCTCCGTTGAGGATGTTGACTGATGCCGTCCGTGGCCGGAAGACCGGCGTCGATCAGCGCGAAAAACCCCTTTATTAACATTGATGGTACGGATATTGGCCTTCTATTAATCTTCGGCCAGCAAATCCAGAAAACTTTATCTTTTTATGGGACGAGCCGATAAAAAGAGTTTGTCGATACAGAAATATCACCGCTGAAAACGGCGACGAAGGCGCTCCAGACGGCTGACGGGGGGCTCTGGCACCGAGCGCGGAAACGGCCCTGGCAGGGCTGATAAGGGCCTGGTGTCACAATGGGCAAGGGCACTGAGGCCGGTGGTACATAACAAGCGGGCTGTGTATTATAGGACCAGAGAGGAGGCCGTAGGCCGAAGGCGGAAGGGGGGGTGGCGCTAGGTCTTATTACCACCTAGCGTACAGGGCGCTGGGAGGGGGGGACAAAGGGTAGGGTCCGGTTCGGCTGCGATCAGGGCGGCTGCGCCGGAGGGGGGAAGGTTGGCGTGCGGTAGGTCTTGTTACCACCAAGCGCATAGGGCGTTAGGGACGCGAAAGGGCGCGGGCGAGGGTTGGTATTGCGGATTGGTCACGGGTGGCGGGTTGATGGTTTGGGTGATGTTTGGGAGAATGGGCCTCATGGGGGGCGCCAGGTGACGGGGTGGAGAATGGCATGAGTGACGTTACTCGCATTCTGAATGCCATCGAACGGGGGCAAGCGAAGGCTACGGACGAACTTCTACCGCTGGTGTATGAGGAGCTTCGGCTTCTGGCGGCTCAGAAGCTATCAGGGGAGAAGCCCGGACAAACGCTGCAGGCGACGGCATTGGTCCACGAAGCGTATATCCGACTGGTCGGAGATGACTGCCCAGGCTGGAACGGTCGCGGACATTTCTTCGGCGCAGCGGCAGAGGCGATGCGTCGGATCCTCGTGGAGAACGCTCGGCGCAAGCGAGGCATCAAACATGGAGGGGGACTGCAACGGGTAGATTTGGACGAGGCGGCGGTTGCCGACGGCGAGGAGCGGATGGGCGATGATCTGATCCTCCTGGACGAGGCGCTGGCCAAGTTCGCCAGGCGGGACAAGCTCAAGGCCGATCTGGTGGGGCTGCGTTACTTCGCAGGGCTGACGATCCAGCAGGCGGCGGAGGCCCTTGGCATCTCGCGCGCGACGGCCGAGCGGCACTGGGACTATGCCCGCTCGTGGCTGCACGCGGAGATCAGGCAGAAACGGGATGGTGCCAGTTCCCGGTGAAGGTTTCTTGGCGGCAAAGCCGTTTTTGTGAGGGAACGGGGGGCTGTTTTTTCGCACTGTACGGTGGAGCCATTTTGCCAGGAACCAGCTATGGGCAGGGAAGACAAACGAGACGAGGAATCGATATATCACGCGGCCGCGGCGCGGCCCGCCGGCGAGCGCGCTTCGTATCTGGAGCAGGCGTGCGACGGGGACCCGGTCTTGCTGGCTCGTGTAAGGGCCCTGTTGCGGTCTCGGGACGAGGTCGGCGATTTCCTGGAAGCGCCGGCGCTATGTCCGAATGTCGTTCTGGATGAGTCTCCGCTTGTCGAGGGGCAGGTGGCGGTTCAGGTTCGCCAGAAGATGGTTTGGGTTCGGTTGGTTTGTTTTCGGTTTCCGTCGATGGCTTTTAGTGTGAGGCAGGCGCCTTTGGCGGTGAGGTGGGCGTCGAGCCATCCGATGGGTTGTTTGCTGGAGAAGTTGTATCCGGTGGCGGGTAGATTGATGAGGTGGATTCCTTTGTGTTGGGAGAACTCGTATTTGTGGGTGTGGCCGTAGATGACGGCTTTGACTTTTGTCATGGGGGCGATGATGTCGAAGAAGCGGCCGTTGTCGAGGAGTTCGACCTTGGGGGTGTGGTGTAGACAGAGGATGGTGGGTCTGTCGTCGCAGGCGCGTCGCGGGTTGGCGAATGTTTCGATCCAGGCCTACCTGACGGCGGCTCTTCCAACCGTCCCTCTGTCCCTGCCTCCGGCCCGTGTTCCGTACAGCGGGCCCCGGGGCTGTTCACCTGGCGTGGGATGGTCAATCCTGTAATTCGCTGCGGACGAAATGCAGCTTCCCGTCCTGGCTGGGCAGGGCCGGTACGATGTTGATCCGCACGGGCACGGTGTTGTGAAGCCAACCGGACAACGTGTGCCTGACACCCTCCAGGACGCCCTCGACACCGGGGAAGCCGGGGTTGGTCACGACCAGGATATCGACCGAGTAATCCTGGCGCTGGATAACCTGGAAGCGGCGTACCGCCTCGGGGGTGTGGTCGAAAAGCGTGGTGATGCCGTCGACGACGGTGCCATCGAGCGAGCGGAGCATGGCGCACGTGCGGCCTTTGACCTTGTCGATCAAGGGCAGGGACATGCCGCAAGGGCACGAACTGATTAGCGTGCGCCCCCGGTCTCCGTTAAGATACCGGATTAGAGGGAACATCCGGTTCTTCAGGTCGGTGATAGCTATCCTGCCACACTTGCCCGGGCTGACCGGCCGGCCGAGATCATCTATGATTTCCACGGTGGCGACGTCGTGGAAAACGTGCAAGCCGGACTTGGCCGGGCATTCGGCGGCCAGCCAGTAGACCTCGCAGCATCCGTAGTGATCGCAGACCGGCGCGCCAAACGCCTGCTCAATCCGCCGCTCCTGGACGGCGGTCAGTGGTGAGCTAGTCGACCATATCACCTTGGGCGGGGGGACCGCAATCTTATGGTCGATGATGTACTGGGCCACGTGGGCCAGCGCCCCCACATAGGCGTGGATCACAGGGGGCCGAAGTCGCACGACTTGGCGGACGAATCGGTGTACGCTCTCCTCGTCGATGGCGCGCGCGTCCAGGAGAACGTGGCGCGTCGGCCACCAGAACAGGTCATAGGCCATCTGTTTCTTCCGCCCCGGATTGAGATTGCGGTAGATCGAAGCCATATCGACATCGGGGGGCAGACCCCACCAATCGAGGATGCGCCAGAGCTGGGCCGAGCGCACGACCTTCTTCTCGTGGTACACCTTCAGGGGCTCACCCGTGCTGCCGCCTGTTGTGGAGGCCTTTAGGTCTTTCGGTCTGGCTTGATCAGAGATCAGGCGGTCGGTGTTCTCCTGAACGTCCCGGCGGGTCAGCGCCGGCACGCGCGCGAAGTCCTCGGGGCGCTTGATATCTTCGGGCGACAGGTCCAGCGCCTGCCATTTGTCGCGGTAGTACGGCACGTGGTTGTAGGCATAGCGCAGCAGCGCCTGGGTCCGCGACCAGTTCAGGGCCTCCAGTTCGTCTCGCGACAGCCGCTGGTTTCGCGCGGCCTCCCGGAATGCCGGCCGAGCCTGGGGCTTGACCGCGGAGTACTTCAGAAAGAACCAGGCCGTTCGCATACGGCCCCTACGTGTGGCCCTTTTCATTCGTCTCGCCTCCTGTCACACTCCTTTGTGTGTCGCTTCCTCACCAGTCCGTAGACTTCAAGGCAGCGGTATATCGTCCGCTCGCCGATACCGAGAATCCGGGCGGCCTTCTCCCGGTTGCCATGGGTCTGGGCGAGCGTGTCGAGGATCAGCTTCTTCTCGACCTCGGCCCACGTCAGCCCCGCCAGGTTCAGCGAATCGAGACCGTCCGTCGGAACAGGCGAAAGGTCAGCGTGGATGTCCGCCAACGCCGGCACCAACTCGGCGATGAACTGGCGCATCCGCCCATTCTCCGCCAGGAGCTGCGCGAAACGTGCGGCGGTCTGGTGTTCTGTGCTTCCACTGTTGCCTGCGTCCATTGGTGTTGGCCTCCAATACACCACCATCGGTCCTCTGTGTCAAGCGTCTTTCGCGATCGCCCGTTCTGGGGCGGGGTGGCAAGCATTGGCACGGGCGTCGGCGAGGGCGGATTCTATGGGGCGTACAGGAGCCATGGGACCTATCGGGCTGTCGGCTGGTTGGTGGTGGTTCCGGTTCGCCAGAAGATGGTGTAGGTTCGGTTGGTTTGTTTTCGGTTTCCGTCGATGGCGTTTAGTGTGAAGCAGGCGCCTTTGGCGGTTAGGTGGGCGTCGAGCCATCCGACGGGTTGTTTATCGGAGAAGTTGTATCCTGTGGCGGGCAGGTTGATGAGGTGGATTCCTTTGTGTTGGGAGAACTCGTATTTGTGGGTGTGGCCGTAGATGACGGCTTTGACTTTGGTCATGGGGGCGATGATGTCGAAGAAGCGGCCGTTGTCGAGGAGCTCGATCCTAGGGGTGTGGTGGATGCATAGGATGGTGGGTCTGTCGTCGCAGGCGCGGAGGAGGGTCTCGAGCCAGATGCGTTGCGGGCGGCCGAGGAGGCCGGGCATCATGTTGACGACGTAGAGGGTATCGAGGACGACGAACCTGACGGGTCCGGCGTTGATGGTGACGATGTGTCTGTTCTCGACGGGTCGCTCTCCGACGGCGGCCCCGGCGAAGGCTTGGAAGAATGTCTTGCGGTCGTCGTGGTTGCCTATGCCGAGACAGACGGGGCGATGGTCGGCGACGGGGGCGATGATGGTCTTTAGGTTGTCGTAGGCTTCGATGCGTCCGCGGCGTCTGGCGAGATCACCTGTGAAGACGAGGCCGTCGGGGAGGTTGGCGCCGATGCAGCCGACGATTTCCTGGAGGTTGCGGTAGGGATAGGAGCCTCGGCATCGTCTGTCCGGGTCGGTGGGGATGTGGGTGTCGGAGAGGAAGGCCCAGCGGGTGGCTTCGTCTCGGGCGCCGGCCAGGGCGCATCGCGGTCCGAGCGTGGCGACGCCGGCGGCGAAGGCCAAACCTGTCTTTAGGATCTGACGTCTGGTGAGATCACGAGTTGGTGCATGTGGCATGGTTGTCACCCCCCAAGGTTCCGAATTGTCTACTGCCTGCGATGATACTCGATTGGGCGGGACAATGCAAGGGCCTCTCCGGTTCGGTGGGGAATTCGCCGAGCTCGGGGGGCCTTCTGAGATGGCCTGACCGCCTGGATTGCGGCTTTAGGGGCCGTTTTGGGGGTCGGTCGGGATGGCGTGGGGGAAGTTCAGGCGGGCGAAGGGGCCGAAGCATTCTCTGGCTTTGCGGTCGTAGGCTCGGGCGGCGGCGGTTTCGGAGTCGAAGGAGCCGAGGTGGTACTTGCGGCCTTTGTGGGTGACTTCGGCGATCCATTTGCCTGTTCTCTTTTCGTAGCGGACGCCTTTGTACTTCGACCTGCTGGCGCGGGGCTTGCTGTTGTAGAGATTCTGCTGTTTGGTGCAAAGGCGGAGGTTGACCTGGGAGTTGTTCAGGCCGGTGCCATCGATGTGGTCGACGACTTTGTCGGGCGGTGCGTTTAGGATCTGGCGGTGCATGAGGATGGTCTTGCCCTTTTCGCTGCGGATGGCGTAGACCTTGGATCCGGTGACGAGGGCGGTCCACTTGTACTTGTTGAGTCGTTCGAAGTCGGCGGCGTCGACGGTGGCATAGTAGCCTTTGGTTAGGGCGATGTAGCGGAGGTCGTCTCGGTCGGGCTTGGGTGGTTTGGTCCAGACGACGGGCTTTCGGCGGGGTTGGAAATTTCGACAGGTGGCGTTGGTGAAGGTCAGCACGAGTCGGCCGGGGGCTTGTTCACAATTGGAGCAGGTGAGCATGGAGGGCCAGCAGAGGATTTTGTTCATGAGCCATTGGGCGGGTTGGTCGGTGGCGTGGGCGCAGCGGTCGCATGTGCGTTTGGACATGGTTCTCCCTCTCTCTCTTGTGTTGTGTGGCGACTGGGTGGCAGAGCCGGCGAATGGGTTGGCGGGCCGGTCATTGGAATGGGCCACCCGCGCAGGTTTGGCGCGGGTGGCGTTCGTTGGGTCGGCGGGGCAGCGAGGCCATCGTTAGACGGGCTGGATCTTGATCTTGACGGCCTTGCTGACCTCGGCCTTGGGCAGCGTGATGGTGAGGACGCCGTCCTTGCAGGCGGCCTTGACCTTGGCGCTGTCGACGTCGGCGGGCAGGTTGATCTCCCGTCGGAAGGAGCCGTGGGTGGTCTCGACGTGGTAGTAGCCTTTGTCTTTCTCCTCTTTGGTTTCGGCCTTCTCGCCGCTGATGGTGAGTGTGTTGCCGTGGACGGAGACGTCGATGTCCTCGGGCTTGGCGCCGGGGACTTCGGCGCGGACGACGATGGCGTCGTCCTGCTCGGCGACGTCGATGGCGGGCCAGGCTTTGTATCCGGCGAAGGGCCGGTCGAGGCCTCGGAAGAATCCGTCAAAGAGGTCGTCCACTTCGCTGTGGAGTCTTGCCAATGGATTGGCGGCCTTTCGGGTGAATGTTGCGAGTGTCATGTTTCTACCTCCTTTATTGGTTTTTTCGCTTTTCTGTCTTGTTTTGGCTCGACGTCATGATTTTTGTCTGTGCTAACGTTGTCTATCGTTCTGTATGGCTAATACGCAAACGGCGTGCCAGGGGCGAGTGGCCGAGAAAAGCGGCTTCTGGGGCTTCTCAGGTGCCATTCGTGGGCCGGCGGCCTGTCAAGTTGGCACCTAGCGACGGGCGGGCGGGGGTGGCAGAGGCGCCGCGTGGGCGTCGCGTGCGATTGGTTGTTGCGGGGGCGCCGATGGGGTACACTGATGCCCGATACGACGGGAATTCGATCGATTAAGGACGACGGCAATGGGACAAGCAGAGGGCAACATGGCGATGGAGGGGCTTGCGGAGGGGGTCGGCGAGGCGGTGACGTTTCTGGCCGAGCAGGTTCGGGCTGGGTTGGGGGCGAACCTGGAGAGTGTTACGGTGGTGGGTAGTGCGCTGACGAGTGACTATCGGGCCGGCGCGAGCGATATCAATACGGTGGTGGTGCTGGGCGAGCATACTACGGCTGCTTTGAAGGCGATTGCGGGGTTGGCGAAGTCGATGCGGAGGAAGCGCGTTTCGCCTCCGCTGCTGATGACGGGCTCTTATATCGAGCGGTCGCGGGATGTGTTCGGGGTGGAGTTTCTGGATTTTCAACTGACGCACCGGACGGTTGTCGGGGACGATCCGTTTGGTGATCTGGAGTTCGCAAAAGGAGACGTGCGGCTGCAATGCGAGCGGGAGTTGAAGGCGACGCTGATTCGGTTGCGGCAAGGGTACATTGCGGCGGCGGGGAACCGGAAGCTGGTGCGGGACGTGTTGATCTCGGCGGCGAAGGGCTTGGCGCCTTTGCTGCGGGCGATGCTTTGGCTGAAGGAGGCGAAGCGTCCGCGGACGATGGCGGCGACGTTTGTGGAGGCGGGCGGGGCACTTTCCGTCGACTTGGGCAGTGTGGCGGCGGTGGCGCGGTGGCGGCATGAGAAGGCACGGCTGAGCGAGGGCGATATCGAGCGGGCGTTCGAGGGGGTGTACGCGGCGGTCGAGGCGCTGGCGCAGATCGTTGATGCGATGGAGGTCGCGTGATGTCCAGGCAATCGCTTATTTCTGCTGCCCTCGTCCTGCTGCTGGCGGGTTCGGCGTTCGGTCAGGTGAAGGTGCCGAGTCAGCCGCGGTCTTACGTCGAGGATCTGGCGAATGTCATCGACGCACAGCACGAGCAGCGCCTCAAGGGCATCTTGCAGGAATTGGAGCAGAAGACGGGTACGCAGTACATCGTCTTGACCGTTGACACGACTGGAGGTAAGTCAATCGCGCGATTCTCGGTGGAGTTGGCTCACGACGAGTGGAAGCTCGGCCAGAAGGGCAAGGACAACGGCATGCTGTTCGTCCTGGCAAGCAAGGACCGGAAGTACCAGTTCACGCCCGGCCGCGGCCTGGAGGGCTTTCTTACGGACAACTACCTCGGGCGCTTGGGACGAGATGTGCTGGTGCCGTACCTGAAGCGCAACCAGTACGGCGAGGGGATCTACCAGGCGAATCTGCAGGTCATCCAGCGGATTGCTGAGCAGACGGGTGTGAGGCTGAGTGGCATGCCTACGCTTCCGCGCCGGCCGCAGCCGGTCCGACGGAGTCGGCGACTGCCTGGTTGCAGTTCGATATTCTTTATCCTGCTGATGATCGCCTTGATGGGAGGCATGGGCGGCGGGATGCGGCGTGGGATGGGGTGGTGGTTCCTTCCCATGATGTTCGGCGGGTTCGGGGGGCGGGGCGGATACGGGCGGAGCGGTTCATACGGCGGGGGCATTTTCGGGGGCGGCTCCGGTGGTTTCGGCGGTGGTTTTGGCAGCTTCGGCGGAGGGGGCGGGGGTGGATTCAGTGGCGGCGGTGCCGGCGGTGGTTGGTAGCAAATAGAAACGAATACACAGAAGGAATGAAGAGATGAAGGGCACGAGGCATTCAGGTAGCAGCGCGGTGCTGGCTATTGTTGTGATTGGGATTCTCGCGGTCTTGTTCCTAATGGGCCTGGCGGTATTCGGGTGGTATGTGCGTGGGTACAACCGGGCGGTGGGACTTGATGAGGCGGTCGACAAGGTCTGGGCCGATGTCGACGCGCAGTTACAGCGTCGGCTCGATCTGATTCCCAACCTGGTGGAGACGGTCAAGGGGTATGCGACGCAAGAGAAGGAGCTGTTCGAGAACATTGCCAAGTCGCGGGAGAAGTATTTCCAGGCGGGCAATGTAGCGGGGAAGATGGAAGCGTCGAATCAACTCGGCGGGTTTTTGTCGCGACTGCTGGTGTTGCAGGAGCGGTACCCCGACTTGAAATCGAATCAGAACTTCCTGGCATTGCAAGACCAGCTCGAAGGGACGGAGAACCGTATCTCGGTGGCGCGGACGCGTTACAACGAAGCGGTGCGGACGTTGAACACGTACAGCCGGGAGGTGTTCGGTTCGTACTTCTGCACGAAGGCCGGGGTGGAGGCAAGGGAGCCTTTCGAGGCGACGGAGGAGGCGAAGACAGAGGTCCCGCAGGTGAACTTCTCGGCCCCGCAGCCAGCGACGCCGTGACATCCGGCGGAAAGGGGTTGCCACCCGGAGAGGGGCAACGGAGCGAGGGATGCCGCTGGAGATAGAGGGGGTATGGACGCAGAGAGGAAGGTTAGGGCAGCGATGGGTTGTTTCGAACTGGGTGGTCGATGGGCGATGATGCTGGCGGGCATGCTGGTGGTCAGTGGCGGGTGCGCGGCCACGATGGACAACAGCCCGGGGGAAGCGCCTGTTTTGGTGTCTTCGTTCGAGGTAGCGGTGGACTACCAAACGGTGTCCGATCGGATCATGAGGCGGGCCACAGAACGATACGTCTTCGCCAGCGACAAGAGACAGCGGGGCAACGTTTCGATGTTCGAACGTCCGGGAGAGAAGGCGGCCGTACTGCGCCTGCAACGGCCCGACCAGCACGTGAGCGAAGCAAGCCAATACCGGGTGCAGGCGATCATTCAAGGCATCGATTCGGCGCGCAGCCTGGTAGAGATCTACTGCGGTACGGAGGATGATTACGCGGAAGGCAAACAGTGGGGACTCTGGGCGAGAACGCCGCTGGAGAGTGCGAACCGGTCGCAATGGGCGTACGGCCAAGTGGAGGCCGCGTCGCATTACGATTCGATCACGTCGCGATAGAGTCGGTGCAGCGACGGTGGCGCCTAATGTGGGGGCTAGCGCTCATTGTGCTTCGGGGGGTTGTTCTCGGGGGTCGTGTTGGGCGGCTATTTCGAGTCGCTCACCTTCGGAGAGGATGCACTGCCATGCGGGAGCAGCATCAGCGGCGGCGTAGCGATGGACGTTGCGGCCGTCGGTGACGTAGGCGATGGAACCGTCCGTGCTACAAGCGAGACCTAAGGGCCGGGGTCCCCGGGAGTTTGAGAAGCTGATGGGCGAGTTGTCCTGGATCTGGCTACAACCGGGGATAACGAAGCAAATGAGTGCGGTCGTAACGGCCGCGACCACCAAGGCTGTGAGTCCAATCGTTCGTGCGGATGCCACCATCGTGTGTTCCTTTCCGAGGATAAGGTCCATTTCTGAGCGTTCGGCCATGCTCGCCCCATGGTTCGCAGATCGCAGGAAGCTATCAACTGGTCTGCCTGCGGCTCGTAACTTGGGTTTTATACGGGCAGGCTGTTGACTTGTGGGGTGGGATGGGGACACTATGGGCTCTATGACGAATGAAAAGGGCAAGCGTCCGAGTGAGAGTGCGGTGGTGACGCGTTATTTGGTGATGCCGCACCAGGCGAATCCGCAGGGGACGGCTTTTGGCGGCGCGATCATGAGCTGGATCGACATGGTGGCGGCGATGGCGGCCGAGCGGCATTGCGGGACGGAGGTCGTTACGGCGGGCATCGACTCGATGGCGTTTAAGAAGCCCGTGCGCATCGGGGATCACGTGGTGCTCAAGGCGTCGGTCAACTACGTGAGCCGGTCGTCGATGGAGGTGGGGGTCCAAGTGACGCGTGAGAATCCGTGCACGGGGGAGAAGGCCATTGCGACGACGGCGCACGTGACGCTGGTGGCGCTGGACGAGAACAAGCGACCGACGGCGGCCACGCCGATCGTGCCCGAGACGGCCGATGAGAAACGACGGTACGAGAGGGCCAAGCAGCGTGTCCAATTGCGCAAGGAACGGCTGAGGCAGTTGGGCGGAGGCTCCAAAACGTAACTGTATCCCCTTCGCGCCAAGCTCGAAATGCGAAGTTCGAAATCTGTAACAAGTCCGAATGATTAAGAAGCCCACTTCCAGGAGAGATGTATGTTGATTCGACGAAGGGTGTTGTTGTCCTTGTTGACCTTGATCGTTTGCACGGGCGGTGTGGCGGCGTGGGCGGAGAACGAGGGGGCAGGGCCGGGGAACCGGGCGGAGCGGGTGGAGTGGTTCATGGATCAGGGGCTGGGGATGTTCGTGCATTGGAGCGTGGATTCCCAGTTGGGTTCGGTGATCAGTCATTCGATGGTGGGGGCGTCGGACGAGTATCTGGACCGATTCGTCAACGAGCTGCCCAAGACGTTCTATCCTGAGCGGTTCAATCCGGACGAGTGGGCGCGGCTGGCGAAGCTGGCGGGGATGAAGTACGTGGTGTTTACGACCAAGCACCACAGTGGCTTCTGCATGTTTCATACGAAGACGACGGATTTCAATATCAAGAACACGCCTTACAAGAAGGACATCACGAAGGAACTGGTCAAGAGCCTGCGCAAGTTCGGGATTGCGGTGGGGTTCTACTTTTCGCCTGATGATTTCTGGATGCTGTACAAACAGGGCAAGGACGTGAGCCGGCGGCGGGACGAGGCGCTGCCGGTGAACAATCCTGAGCTCATGGCGCACAACAAGGCGCAGCTTCGGGAACTGTTCAAGAAGTATGGGGCTATCGATGTGCTGTTCATTGACGGGCAGCCTGATGGGCTCAAGGAGCTGGCGTGGGAGTTGCAGCCTGACTGCGTGGTGACGCGGGGGGCGATGGAGACACCTGAGCAGAACACGCCGGACGAGCCGATGCCCGGGCCGTGGGAGGCCTGCTATACGCTAGGGACGCAGTGGCAGTTCAAACCCAGCAATGAGGACTACAAGTCAGGCACGCAACTGATCGAGATGCTGATTGAGATTCGCGCGAAGGGGGGGAACTTCCTGCTGAATGTCGGGCCGCAGCCTGATGGGATTATTCCGTTCGAGCAGGAGCGGCGGATGCGCGAGCTGGCGCTGTGGCTGTTCGTCAATCGCGAGGCGATCTACGAGGTTCGGCCGTGGCACGTGATTCGCGAACGAGACATCTGGTTCACAAGGGGCAAGGATACAGATACGGTTTATGCGATACTCACGAAGCTGCCAAACTGGAAGAAGGGCGAGCGGAAGGAATTCACACTGAAGAGCGTGCGGGCAACGCCACAGTCGAAAGTGTCCGTATTGGGGCAGTCCGGGCGCGTGCTGGAATACAATACAAAGGTCGTCCCGAAGACGCGGTGGAACCAGGAGGAGGACGGGTTGCACGTCTCCGTGATGCGGGCGCAGCGGATCTATAACAACACGCGGTGGCCTAATCCGATCGTGTTGAAGATCACGAACGTGGAAGCCGTCAAATAGCGCGATGCGCTAGCGCTGGGGCGATGTTTCGCTGGTCGCGGTCTTGTGGCTTCCCGCAACGGTGCGGATCTCCTGGGGTCGTCCGGCGGGCGGTGCATATTTGGCGCGCAGGAGGTCGCGCTTCTGGTAGCACTGCTCTCGGAAGACGGCCATTTCGGCGGCCAGATTGGCGTTGGGTGAATCGCCAAAGAAGGCGTGGATGATAGGGAAGACGAGGTCGGGCTTCTTCTTGCGCAGCTCTTTGACCATGCCCTCGATCTTGGCGGTGGCGACGCCCTCCTGCATGCAGGTGAAGGGGCCGACGTGGAAGATTCCGGAGATGTAGGCGTCGCCGGCCGGTTGGACCATATCGTTCATGAGGTAGTAAGCGATGCCACTGCTCAGCGGTGACTCGCCTTCGATGTTGCCATGGCACTCGTGCTCCTTTTCGAGCGTTTCGATGATGTCCATGGGGTGGGGCAAGGCGTGTCTGCCTGCGAGGACCTCGTGGAAAGGCTCGGCCAGCTTCTCGGCGACGTGCCCCATGTAGCGGCTCTTGACCATGGAGCGTCCGAGCTGGCGGGCGGAGCTCCATGCTCTGGGCAGGTCCAGGGCCTTGAGGCCGAGGGCGGTGTCGCGCTTGCGGTTGCGAACGGTGATCTTGTTGACGTAGAGCAGCCAGTCGGTGACCGGGTCGCGAACGACCTCGAGGTGGTTGTCCTCAAGCTGATGCATGACGTTGCCTGTGTAGGGGTCGTGCATCCGCATATAGATCTCGCCGATGTAGAGGACCAGCGGGAAGCGCTCGTGGTGGCGGAGCTTGAGGGCCTTGAATCGCGCGACGGTTTCGTGTCCCCATTCGACGAGTTCGTCGGTTTCGGCGCCGTTGGCGACGATGGTGCGCAGGACTTCAAGGCGTTCGGCCTGGAGCGCATCGGCGGCGGGCTTATCCTGGACGTAGGGGCGGAACCGCCTGAGGGTATCCTCCAGCAGGTCGGAGGTGTTGACGCCCTTGAAGAGGATCTGCTGCATTTTCATCCTGGACGAACTGGGCAGATCGTCGGGCAAGGGCACGTCGATATAGTCGCTCCGTGAGGAGGGGCCGACGACCGGGATCTTCTCGAGGCCTTCAAGGCGCATGAACTCCTGGAGCAATTCGGTGTACTTGCCGAAGCGACAGGGGCCACTTGTGGTGGGCATCATGACGAGGTACTTCTTTTCGACTTCCTCGCGGCTGGTCTTCTCCATCTCTTCCTGAAGAAAGCCGATGGCATCGCCGACGACGCCTTTGAGGGGATAGCAGACTTCGGTATAAATGTGTTTGCGTGCGACGTCGTAGCCGCGCGGGGTGTCGGTGGGCAGGACCATACTGCTGATGCCGAAGTAGTTGAGGCCAGCGGCGCCCATGTGGCTGGCGTTACCCATGAATGGAATGAGCCAGGTTCGGCGGGCGTAGCTATCGGTCGAATATGGCTGGAGCTTGGTCATGTCCAGGGGCACAGGCCGGCTCTCGTTGACGACGCGTTCGTGCGCTTCGGTGCGTGTGACGAAGGGGGCGTTGTTGGTCTGGGCATCCGTAACGAGAACGAGCAAGGGTTTGGCGGCCGTCTGGAAGATCTTCTCTTCCTGATAGATCTTGAGGCTGTCGGGGCCGCAGGCGAAGTTGATCATGCGAATCGGGAAGAGATTCTTGTGGTTGGCGACGAAGAGGTTGGCCTTGAGGATCTTGACGCTCTGGACCCAGAACTCGTTGTCGACAAAGGAGTCGATGGAGAGGTGCATGAATTTGGGTTCGAGGAAGATCTGGGGGATGTAGTGGAGGCCGCGGACCTGGGAGAACATGGCGCCGGAGTTGGAGCTGGCCTCGGGGTCGAGGAGGACGTAGTCCCTGCCGATGCCGACGTAGGCCTTGATATCGTCGCGTTCGATGCGTTGGAGGAACTTTTCGCCCTCGGCGTAGAGGTCGGCTTTGAACTGCTGCTCGGCTTCTTCGGCATAGGCGATGGCGTCGCGGATCTGCCGGCCCGTGAAGGGGCAATCGATGCGCGCGAACTCCTTGGCGATTTCGCTGACGAGTAAGGGTAGATCGCCGAAGTGGAGGATCGGGTTGATCTGCTTGTTCTTGTCGAGCGAGAGGACGTCGTTGAGGACGTATCCCTCGGACTCGGTGTAGATGCAGTACTTGAGGTTGGGCGGCTGCTTCTTGCGTTGCTCGATGAAGCTGGGGTTGAAGAGGTATTCGATGGCCGGGTCGTCGTTGAGGACGGCGGCGTGGCCGGTGGCGAGCTTGCGAGCGATGCAGAACTCGGTGCGCGAGTTGTCGACACCGATTTTGGCGATTTCGCTGTTGCTGCGCGGGGAGATGACCGGGTAGAAGCCCAGTTTCCTGAACAGCGCGGCGCTCCAGATGCCTTTTTCGCCCAGGGTCGCCATGCTGCGCTTGATACCGACGGTGGGGCCTGTCGGCTGGGCGGTGGCCAGTTCGGTCTGGAGGCAGCCTTGCTTCTTGAAGTGCCTGTCGTAGATTTTGTGGTAGCGGTCGATATAGTTGGTCTTGGGCTTGGCGACGGCCTCAGAGTTGCCGAGCGGGCAGAAGCCTCCGGTGATGATCTCGTCGTCTTCGATGCTGAACACTTCGAGCTGGCAGTCGCGGACGCCACAGGAGCGCTCGTCGAAGAGGTCGCGGCAGCTAACTCTGCGTTTCTCGAAGGGCATGTCCACGATTTCCCAGCCGCGGAAGGCTGTGTCGTGCTTTGTTCCTTCGTCGTCGAGCTGGTTGATGTATTTGATGATATCAAGGGCCTGGCCCCAGGCGCCGAACATCTCGCGATGGGGGTAGGCCTCTATTTGCTTTTCCGCCACTTGAGCAAGGCCGGCGAGAAAGGCCTTGCCGAGGGCCGGTCCGCCTTGCGCCGAGCATCTGTCTCCGGCGTGCTGGGCGCCACCGACGAACTTGTAGTAATAGCTGGCGGCGGTGCCCCTGATGATGGCGGCGGCGATCTCTTCGCGGCTAAAGCCCTCGGAGATGAGCCTGTTCTCGTCCATCTCCATGAAGACGCCGCAGGTGGAATCGATAATGGGCACGCGAGTCGCATTCAAGGCCGCAGTCTGGAGGGTACTCTCAACATCGAGATTGATGACGTCGGCCATGTTTTCAAGGGTTTGCCCGGAGCCGGCCTGGCAACTGTAGTTCATCTTTGCCTCTTTGACGGTCCCGTCGGGGGCAAAGCTGGTGAACTTCATGTCCTGGCCACCCACTTCGAAGATGGTGTCCACCTCGGGGCTACAGTGTTTGACGCCCAGGGCGTGGCAGGTGATTTCGTCGGTGATGCGGTCGGCGTTGGTTATGCCCGCGTCGGCTAGCTGCTTGGCTTTCTTCTTGCTGAGGAGGATCTTTTCGTAGAGCTTTCGGGCCGAACCGGTGGCGCCGACGCCTTTGATGATGACGTTGTCCTTGTGCTTGCTGAGATAGCGGAGGACGCGCTTGAGCGACTCCTCAGGGTTGCCATGGGTCTTGATGTAGAGCTTGTCGAGCAACTTGCCCGTACGTATCTCGACGAGGGCGCCTTTGGTGGTGGTGCTGCCTCCGTCGATGCCGAGCACGACCTCGGTCCCGGCTGGTATTTCGCCAACCAGATCCTCGCTCCTTTCGCTGACGCGGTGGAGGCTCTCGGACAGCGGCGGAGCGTATGTTCTCTCCTGACGGCTGTGTTCAGCCACTTTGGCGAGTTGGTCGAGTTCCAGGACAAAGGTGTTGCCCTCTTCGATGGCCTTGAGGGCGGCGCCGACAGCCGCGATATTCTGGTGGTGTTGCGGTCTTTCGATCTTGGCGGCCAGCAGCTCCTCGAGACTGGCTCTGACCAGGTCGTTGGAGAAGACACCACCGGTCGAGATGGCCGGTGCGGCGCTGGCCTGGTCGTCGAACTGCCTCGAACCGAGGACATCGATGGCGTAGTTGCGGGCCACGGTCCGGAAGAGCCCGGCGAGGTTGTCGATGCGGGTGGCCCCTTCGTTCTGCTTGTGGATGAGGTCAGACTGGACGACGACACCGCAACGGGCGAGGAACTCGCTGGGCTCGCTGGAACGTACGGCCTCTTCTTCGGCCCGTCGGAACATCTCTTCAAGGCGTTCCTGGAGCCGACGGCGGTTGCGGGCACCGACCGCTTGCCTTTGGTCCGCATCATCAGGGTTGCCGGCACTCTCGAGGTCCGGGCTTGGAACGTCGCCCTGGAAGAGGCGACGGCACTGCTTTTCGACGAGCATGCCCGATCCGCCGCCGCATTTTGTGCCGGTGCGCCATTCGCGGATGACCTGGTGCCCTCCGGAGAGGCCTACGCTGAAGAAATAGGCGTCCTTGGCACCGATGTGGAAAACGTAGCGAGCCTCGGGGGCGACGACTTCGACGCCCTTGGGAATCGCGACGCTGTCGTAGACGTAGATGGCCTCGGGCATGACGCGGGGAAATATCTCGGCAGCGCTGCCGGTCACGGCCGTGCTGCGGATCGCGTCGCGGCCGAAGCGCGAGAGGAGGTCCTGCCAGGCCTCGGTCAACGCCCCGAGGGGGTTCGCGAAGTGCATGATCGGTTCGGGCGAGTAAACGACCGACTTGTTGCCATCCAGAACAGCGTAATGCAACGCGCTGCTGCCGATATCAATCCCTATGAAGAGGCTGCGGCCACCGTAGCGGCGATCAGCCGCGGAATCCTTCTTGGTATCCATCGTTGTCCACCCATGTTGCCAGCGTGCCCTGCGAAGCATCCCGTTGGTTGCTTCTTCTGCGCTGTCCGTGTAGCTTGTGCCGTGCCCAGATGGCCTGGGCGATGGCGCGTCCCTGGAGAGCAGGTCACAGCATTCCGATAGCACCGCTAGGGCCGATCCGAAGAGGACCTCAGCAAGGCATCTGAGGGGCCCGGCGCACGCTGTTACTTCCCTGCCACCTTCCTGTGTGCAAAGACAAGTTAAGGCTGTTAGTTACTCAGAGAGCGTGACTTTGTCAAGTCTGCCCACAGAACACCTAACAGTTTTTCCACAGAGCAAACAGCCTATTGCGGACCCCATCTGCTGCCATACAAAGGGCTTATAAAACCACCCCTATCAACACTAACAATGTGACAGCCCATATGAGTACTAATACTATTTTAAGTATCTTATATTTATATAATCACAGATGATGTACACAACCCGCTTCTGTGGTACTGACGGGGTCGAAGGTCAGTTCGATTTTCCAGTGCATGTCAGGTAATCTGTTTCCATACTCGCCTGCGGCCAAAGAGATGTCAAGGTCCCTGACATGCGAAGCGACGTGCAGGCCTTCCCAGGTTCAGAGGCGCTTTGGCTCGTGGAGACGCGATGGATTGGGCCGGCGGTTGGGGGGCTTGTTTTTGCGGAAAAAGGTTGTCCCTTTGGCCCGGTGGGATTAGACTGTGGGGCTGTCTAGGAGTCGTTTGTGTATTGGTCGGCATGGTGCCGCCCTGTTAGCTTAGAGGTCCTACCATGAAGGTGACTTTTAACCGTTCCGCGCTGGCCGAGGCGCTGGGGTTGGTTATTTCGGTGGTCCCGTCTCGGACTCCGAAACCGGTCCTGCGATGCGTTCGCGTGGTCGCCAGCGGCAAGGAGGTTCGGGTCTGTGCGACGAACCTCGAGGTTGGCCTGAACTACCTCGTTTCGGAAGTTGAGGTGGCGAAGGAAGGGGAGATCGTCGTCGAGGCGAATCATCTGGCGGACATCGTTCGGGAGAGTTCGGAGGATGTGCTGGTCCTGGAGGCGAAGGACAGCACGTGCGAGATCCGGGGGACGGACAGCCGGTTCACGGTTTACGGTCAGGACCCAAAGCAGTACCCGAAGGTTCCCTCTCTGGAAGAGGGGGATGCGGACCTGACGATTGGGCTGGAGACGCTGCAGGCGGGTATTGAGCAGTGTTTGTTTGCGACGGCCAAAGAGAGCAGCCGATACGCGATTAATGGCGTTCTGTGGGAGATCAAGGGCAAGAAGTTGCTCCTGGTGGCTACGGACGGGCGGCGATTGGCTCGCTGTCGGGTCGGTTTGGACAAGGCCCCTGGCGGCGATATGGCTGGGCGGAAGATCATCGTGCCGGCCAAGACGATGGCGCTTCTGGACAAGGTGGCTTCGCACGATGAGGAGAAGGTTGCCGTCAAGCTAATGGAGAACCAGGTTTTGCTGAGCTGTGCGAATGTGGTGATCAGCTCGAATCTGGTCGAGGGGAACTTCCCAAAGTACGAAGATATCATCCCCAGCGACTACGACAAGACGCTGACGCTGCCGACGGATTTGGCGCTGAGCGCTGTACGGCGTGCGGCGTTGCTGACGAGCGAGGAGTCGAAGGGGATCAAACTGTCGGTCGGCAAGGATGCGCTGGTGTTCTCGGGCAGTTCGCCTGAGGCGGGGGCGGCCGAGGTGAGCATGCCGATCGAGTACAGTGGCGAAGCGATCGATATTGGCTTCAATCCGCAGTTTCTGATCGATGTTCTGCGGGTTGTGCGCGCCCCGGACTTTGAGTTGAACCTGGGCCAGTCGGACCGGCCCGGTCTGATCAAGAGCGGCGCGGACTTCCTGTATGTTTTGATGCCGATCAACCTTGGTTAATCCCTGCCTTCACGCATTTGCCGGCGTTGCCCGGGGACGGTGCCATATTCGGCCGGCTCGATGGCGCTGCGGCGGATTCCGTGGGGGTGGTCGTGCGTTTTGGTGTTGTAGGAGCCCGGAATGATGGGGCGAAAAAGGTCGGCTGAACCGTGTCGAATCGGGGAGGTGGTTGCCGGGTTTGTCGAGTCGCTGGAGCAGGTTCCGTTGCGTTGCGATTCGGTCAGCGAGGCGTTGGAGCAGCTTCTGCCGACGACGATGCGCGATCACTGCCGGTTGGGAGAGATCTCGGGCGGAAGCATCAAAATTGCCGTGGACAGTGCAAGCTATATGTACGAGTTGCAGTTGTGCAAAGGGGAACTGTTAGAGGAACTGCAGCGTGTGTGCCCCGGCGCCGGCGTGCGACGGATCAGCGTGATGATGTCGGGCCAGCGACGATAGTGCCAAGCGATCGGGGCGGGGCCAAAGAGGAATCGAGCAGGGCCGGGGGTCTGGTCCGATATTCTCGTTATTCTTTGTATTAGGACAGATAAATGTCGTTTGAGGACGGATATGGCTGCTCATAAGTACGATGCAAGCAACATCAAGGTGTTGGGTGGCGTTGAGGCGGTGCGGAAGCGCCCGGACATGTACATCGGGGACCGCGGGGTTGGCGGTCTTCACCACTTGGTGTATGAGGTGCTGGACAATTCGATCGATGAGGCGATGGGCGGGTATTGCACCGAGATCATCGTTCGCATTCAGGCGGATGGCACGTGCACGGTGGAGGACAACGGTCGCGGGATTCCGGTGGAGATGCACAAGGATGCGAACGCCAGCGCGTTGGAGGTGGTGCTGACGACGTTGCACGCGGGGGGCAAATTTGACAGCGACAGCTATAAGGTATCGGGCGGTCTGCACGGGGTGGGTGTCAGCGTGGTGAACGCGTTGAGCGAGTGGCTGGAGGCGGATGTTTACCGTGACGGCCAGCACCACCATTTCGAATGCGAGCGGGGTACGCGTCGGGGACCGGTGGAGGTGATCGGGGAAACGACGAAGCAAGGGACGAAGATCACGTTCAAGCCTGACGAGGAGATATTCGGCGATCTGGAGTTTGCGTACGACACGCTGCGCAAGCGAATTCGCGAACTGGCGTATTTGAACGCCGGGTTGAAGATCGCGTTTCGGGACGACCGGGTGAAGAAAAAAGAGGACTACCTGTTCGAGGAGGGGATCAAGGCGTTCGTCAAGCACCTCAATGAGGGCAAGAACACGCTGCACGGCGACGTGATTCACATGAGCAAAGAGGACCCGGAGGCGATGTTGAGCTGCGAGGTGGCGATGCAGTACAACGACGGGTACAACGAGAACGTGCTGGTGTTCGCGAACAACATTCGCAATATCGACGGTGGGACGCACATGTCCGGCTTTCGCACGGCTCTGACGCGTACGATGAACTACTACGCGCGGAGCAACAACCTGATCAAGGACGGGCAAGGCACGACGGGCGACGATCTGCGTGAAGGCTTGACGGCGGTGGTGGCGGTGAAGCTGGCGGACCCTCACTTCGAGGCGCAGACGAAGGTGCGGCTGACGAACCCGGAAGTGGGTAGCTTCGTGGAAACAGTGGTGAACGAGCAGCTCGGGCACTTCCTGGAGGAGCATCCGGCCGACGCGAAGCGGATTTTGAACAAGGCGATCCAGGCGGCGGCCGCCCGGGAAGCGGCGCGAAAGGCTCGCGAGCTGACGCGTCGCAAAGGGGCGCTGGGCAGTGCGAATCTGCCTGGGAAGCTATGGGATTGCGCGAGCAAGGAAAAGACCACGACGGAGATCTTCATCGTTGAGGGCGATTCGGCTGGCGGCTCGGCCAAGGCCGGTCGAGATCGGAATATCCAGGCGATTTTGCCATTGAAGGGTAAGATCCTGAACGTGGAGAAAGCGCGGCTGGAGAAGATGCTGGGCCATGAAGAGATTCGCACGATGATCAGCGCGTTGGGCACGGGGATCGGGACGGACGAGTTCGACGTGGAGAAGTGCCGGTACGGGAAGATCATTCTCATGACGGATGCCGACGTGGACGGGGCGCACATTCGGACGCTGCTGCTGACGTTTCTGTTTCGTCAGATGCCGATCCTGTTCGATGAGCGGATGATTTATATCGCGCAGCCGCCGCTGTACGAGGTTCGGGTCAAGGGCAAGCGGAAATCAGAGTATATTCTGAGTGAGAATGAGATGCGTCGTCGGATGGTGCGACGCGGGCTGGAGGGCACGGCGCTGGTGGTTTGGAACGGCGAGCGGAGCGATGCGTCTGAGGGGCGTGAGATAAGGGCGCAGGAGCTGTCGCAGTTGGTCAAGGCTCTAGCCGATATCGAGCGTATCGTTGGCGTTCTGGATCGTCGCGGGATCTCGTTTGTGGAATTCATTGGGGCGCACTACGACGGGGAGAAGCTGCCTTGTTTCTTCATTCTTCACGAGAGTGGTGAGGAGGTGTATCACACGGCGGCCGAGTACGAGAAGCGGCGTAGCGAGTTGGGCGAGGGCCATGAGGAGGCTGAGGGCGAGAACGGGGATGACTTGCCCTTCGTCGCGGAGGAACTGCACGAGGTGGCGCGCATCAACCAGATCAATCGGAAACTGATGGACGGGTTCGGGCTGGATCTGCGTGATTTTCTGCTGAAGGAAGAAAAGACGGAATCTGGCGAGTCGCGGCCTACGAAGTTCCAATTGATTCATGGGGAAGACACGTACAACGTTGCGTCTCTTGGTGGGGTCTGTCCGGCTGTTCGGCAGATTGGGGGCAAGGGGGTGGACATCAAGCGTTTCAAGGGTTTGGGCGAGATGAATGCGGAGCAGTTGTGGGACACGACGATGAACCCAGCGACGCGGACGCTGCTGAGCGTTCGGCTGGACGATGCCGGGGAAGCGGATCGGCTGTTTAGCATCCTGATGGGCGATAACGTGGAGAAACGCCGTCGTTTCATCCAGGAGCACGCGCTGGAGGTTCAGAACCTGGACGTCTGAGACGCCGGCGCGGGCGCCGAGCCGGAGCGTGCCGACTCGAGGCCCGCTTGACGTACGTTTTTTCTCCGTGGCGGTTGCTAGCGTAACCGGGGGGCGGACTCGGGCTGGAGCGCGGGGAGTTCGTAGCTGAGCGTTCTGAGGCGTCCCTGGAAGTCTTCCGTGCTGAGGTCACCTTCGGCCAGGGCCGCGACATCCTTTCTGTTGGCCTGGATCGCGAGGACATGGGCCTGCGCGACGCCGGTGCCGAGGAGGAGGTTGTAGGCGGAGTAGCGGTCGCCCTGGTTGCCATACATGACGGCCGAGCGCGATTGGGGGGCCTCGATGGCCAGGGCGACGATGTTCTCTTTGGGCCCGATGTGGCGCACGTTGGCGCAGTGCTTCATGGCACGCTGGAGGGTCCTCGTGAGGCTTTGGACCTTTAGCTCGTCGTATTGGACCTGTGTCGATCTGGCGGCGCGGCGGCCGCGGGTCGTTTGGGAACGCATGCCGGTTCTGACTTCTTCCCAGACGGTGTCGGTGGTTTGCACGTCGGTTGGTTGTTCGGTCTGCTGGGGCGCGGCGAGGGGGAAATCGACCTCGATGAGGAAGAGGACACCAAATCCGGGCAGGTAGAGGCTGCGGGTGCTCCTTCGGTAGCGGTTGACGTGGGGACCCCAGGAGCGGGTCTTGAGACCGGCGTCTCCAAGGAGTCGGTCGAGGACGGCGCACATGACGTCGAGATCGGTGGCCAGTTCGGCGAGGGTTTCGGCGGGCATGTCCTCGCTGGGTACGACGAGGACGGCGTGGTCGCTGGCGGAACCGGTTTGGATGGGCAGGACGGAGGCTCTGCTGCGCTGCATCGCGTCATAAGCGGCGTTGTATGATGCGGGGGACACCGGATCGGGCTGGTTCGGGTAGTAACCGGGTGTCGGTTCGGCGGGCCGCTGGGCCGGCGCTGCGTTCTGGGCGTGGGCAACTGCTGTGAGGGCGAGCGCCTGGAATAGGGTGATGACGATAAAGGGTCTCATGTTGGCCTCCTGATTGTCAGAGGTTTCTCTCAGTATTGGTTCGCCTCGATGCCTTTTTCGAAGTCGGAAAAGCCGACGTCTCCAGCGGCAAAGGCTTGGATATCCTCAAGGTTAGCACGGATTACGAGCGTAGAGGTGGGCCCGGAGGGTTGGGACGACTCGCCATACAACTGGGGGAGAGTCTCCGAGACGGCGACGCCCGTGCTAAAGAGGATCGATTCCATATTCGTGCCGTAGGTTTGCTCGCTTCTTACCATGACGGTCACGGTGGTGTTGTCGGCGAGGGCCCTTATGTTGACGGTATGCTTCAGCGCCTTGATGAGGGTGGTGCTGAGCGCCAAGGCCTTCTCGGGGTTGTACGTCGGCCCGTGGTCGGTACTTGGGGGTCTATTGGCGCCGGGTGGCGCGTGAAGTTCTCGGGCCACGCTTTCCCATACGGCGTCGCGCGGCTCGTTGGGATCGCTTGGGGCCGGCTCTTGGGGCGGGGCAGCGAGAGGGAAATCCACGGTTAGGAGGAAGAGCGGTCCGTAGCCGTCTACGTAGAGGCATTCGGTCCAGGAGGAATGGTCGGCAAAGAGGCGGGGGATCCACTCGCGGCCGCTGGTACCGATGAACATGCGGCTGAAGACGTCGTCTGATCTGAGTCCTGCTTGGCCCAGGGCGCGATCGAAGATGCGGCACATGACGTTCAGATCCTCTGTGAGGGACGCGAGGCTTTGCTTCGTTGAGTCTTGTGTGAGGACGATCAGGGCGGTGCTAAGCGGGGTTCGTTGAGTTGAAGTGGAACGCGCTGTAGCGGATGGGGCTGCGGGGGCGATCTGAACGACGCCTCGGGGGCGGCTGCCAGACCAACCCTTTTGTAGGGTTGGTGATGATGAGCTGGTTGCCGCTTGGGCGTATTGGATGGGGCGTTGCGTGGCCTGCGGGGGGCTGCTCTGGGCGAGCGCAGTATGGGCAGTGAGCAGTCCGACGAAAGCAAGGACAAGGCCTGGGCGAATTGGTGTGGGCTTTCGGTTCATTTTAAGCTCCTCTCATTGGGATCGTTGAGGGTTTTGCGGGGCGGCTGGGTCTCGACGAGGAGTTGCACCAGTTCGCCCTTGGTCTGGCGCAGGCGGGTATCCGTTTCCTGGGCGAGGGCGGCGAGATCGATGGAGAAGACCTCTTTGTCCTCGATACGTCTTCTGTCGATTCTTTGAAGGGCGGCGGCGACGCTGCGCAGGTCCCTTGTCTGCTCGGTTTTGATGGTGTCCATGAGATCGGCCAAGAGGCGGTTGGTCACGGCGTTGGAGGCGGCGAGGGTGTGGACGGCCAGTCGGTTCATGTCGTCGCGGTGCTGCTGTGTAAGTTCCTCTCTGACACGGTGATAGGTACTTGCGAGCGCGAGTTCGTAGTGTTGGGTTATTTCCGCGGTGAGTTTTTCGCGGATGGCGGGCTCCAAAGAGGCCGCGAGGACGTCGTGGAGCTGTACCAGGTCGAGCGGTTCATTCCGCGCGGTAGTGCCGATGGCGAATCCGACGAAGACGAGGATGGCGGCGGCCGCTGCGAGTCTGGCAACGGGCCAGATTCTGTGGATCATGTCCCCGTGAGCCGCAGGGACGGGGGCCGCTGCGTCGGCTTGCGCGAGTTGTGCGATGGTTTCGTCGATGAGCTGCCCCGGAGGACCGGCGGTGTGCTGGCTCTTGAGGTCCGCGATGGCCTTATTGAGGATGTCTTTTCGGTTCTCTGTCATAGTGAAACCTCGTCGTTTTCCATGTCCTGCGTGCTGAGGCTCTCGCGCAGTTTGGCCTTGGCACGATGCAGGAGAACACCAGCGGCGTTGGTCCTGATCTGCAGTTGATGGGCTATCTGTCGGTAGCTCATTTCACTGAAATACCGCAGGCAGAACGCTTTAGACTCCTGCGGTGGCAATTCGGCGATTGCCCGGCGCAATCGGTCAGCGAGTTCACGTCGCTGGGCGCAACCGGCTGGTCCGCAATCCGCGTTGTCGGCGGTTGCTCGGCGTATTTCCACGGCCTGGCGACGTTCCTGGCGGGCTTTCTGGCGCAGCCTGTCGATAGCGCGCGTGGTGGCTACGTGTTGCAGAAGGCCGGGCATATTCCTTACGCGTTGTCGGCCAGCAATCTCGAACGCGGCCAGGAACGCGTCCTGAAAACAATCGGCCGTATCGCTGTGATTAACGAGCAAGCGGTAGGCCGTTTGCCAGACCATCGGCCCGTGTTCTTTCACAATTGCCTGCCAGTCATGTACTTGCAAGTAACACTCCGGTTTGCTGTTGTCTTCATGGACCAGGCCGGGCCGGCGGGTGTCTCAAACG
>Ga0272442_10002419_pt1 | contig 27136 bp, 17 predicted proteins | sample SSMForm2O_FD_200262 | JGI IMG/M metagenome (GOLD analysis project Ga0272442, IMG submission 200262) | Marine sediment archaeal communities from Little Sippewissett salt marsh, Falmouth, MA, United States - SSM-Form-2O | ecosystem: Environmental > Aquatic > Marine > Wetlands > Sediment ... | reverse complement strand
CGGGGCGACCGCCGGCGGGACCGCCGTGCTGAAGATTGGCCTGACCTCGACGGGAGGCGAACAGCAACTGGAAAGCTCCAGCAATCTTCAGACCACCGAATGGCAGCATGTCGCCGTGACCTGGAGCAGCGGGCAACCCCTCATGCTCTATACCGATGGGGTCGAAAACACGCCGACCGACAACTACGCCGGTATGGAGGGTACCATCTCCGGCTGCACCACGTTGATTGTTGGCCAAGGGGGCAAGGATGCCGATGCCGGCTGGGCTGGTCTGATTGACGACGTGCGTATCTACGACCGTGCCCTGTCCGGCGGGGAGATCCTTTGGCTGGCCGGGCAGACGGAACCGGTCAGCAAGCCAATGTAACACGATCGCCCCTTTCGGCACATGGGGAGTTCCGGAGAAACCAGTAGTGGCAAGAATATGTCAGGACCAACGAGGTTGCTTAGCGCCGCGTGTAATAGGGCGAGCGCTCCATGGCGTGGCCGGAGCGCGGAGACCATATTCTTCTCATAGTGAAGGTTAGATAAGGAGGACTATCATGAGTCGAAAGTGTGCTGTGTTAGTGGTGTTAACCCTGGCCATCACCTGTCTTACGGGTCTGGCCCAGGGGCAAACGGTCTACATCAACTACCAGACGACAACGAGCGAAACACCGGAAGGCTATCTGGGCGACGCCGGCGAGGTCTATGGTGATCGCGGAAATGGCTTCAGTTATGGCTGGGAGCGCGACATCACCGCCGATTCCCGTGATCGCAACAACGCCGTTGCTCCGGACCAGCGCTACGATACCCTGCTCCATCTGCAAAAGGGAGCGGATCTGCTCTGGGAAATCGAGCTGGAAAACGGCCTCTACGATCTTCTGATTGTCTGCGGCGATCCCGGCTACACCGACCAGACCAACACGCTCGATGTCGAGGGCGTTGTGATTGAAGACCCCAATGGCCAGACCGGCAACTACGATAAGTACGCCCTCACGGTGACGGTTGCCGATGGTCGCCTGACCCTCACGACGGCCCCAGGGGCCAGCAACGCCAAGATCTGCTTCATCGACATCGTCCTGGCGATCGCCCCGGAAGCGGCGCGTTCACCCAATCCGGCCAACGAGGCGACGGACATCCCGCGCGACTTGGTGGTGAGCTGGGAGCCCGGCGCAGGTGTCTCATCTTATGACGTGTACCTGGGCGCGAACTTCGACGACGTCAACACCGCCAGTCGCGCCAATCCAATGGACGTGTTGCTCAGCCAAGGACAAGCTGACATGGCGCTGGACGTTGGGCGTCTCGAGTTCAGCGGAACGTATTACTGGCGAGTCGATTCGGTCCTCACCGATGGCAGCATCTCCAAGGGTGACGTCTGGAGCTTCGTCGTTGAGCCGTCTGCCTACGCGGTTCAGAACGTCGTCGCTACGGCCAATGCCACCTCGGACCCCGGAGTGGGGATCGAGAACACGATCAACGGCTCCGGTCTGAACGAGGCCGATCAGCACTCGACCGAGAGCACCGATATGTGGCTGGGTATCAGCAGCGATCCGGTGGTCGTCGAGTACGCGTTCGATGCGGTCTACAAACTGACCGAGATGCTGGTCTGGAACTACAACGTTCAGTTCGAGCCGGTTCTCGGGTTCGGGCTCAAGGATGTGACCATCGAATACTCTGCCGACGGCGAGACGTGGACGCTGCTTGGCGATGTTGAAATCGCCCAGGCGACTGCCAGAGACGACTACGAGGCCAATAGTGCGGTCGATTTCGGTGGTGCGGCCGTGAAGATGGTCCGGATCGCCATCAACACCAACTATGGCGTGCTGCCACAGTACGGCCTTTCGGAAGTACGTTTCATGTATGTCCCGGCCACGGCACGGGAGCCGCAGCCGGAAGACGGCGCGACGGACGTGGCCGTTGGCACAGTGCTGGCCTGGCGTGCGGGCCGTGAAGCGGCGTCACACGAGGTATCCCTGGGCACCGACGCCGATGCTTTGGCCGTGGTCGACTCTGTCAGCGAGGCCAGCTACGCGCCGGCCGAGCTGACCTTCGGGACGACCTACTACTGGAAGGTCGACGAGGTCAACGAGGCCGAGGCCATCAGTGTTTGGCCCGGTGCTGTCTGGAGCTTCGTAGCCCAGGAGTACGCCGTCATTGACGACTTTGAGAGCTATGACGACGATGAGAACCGCATCTTCGATACCTGGCTCGACGGCTTTGTCAACGAGACGGGTTCGACGGTTGGCTATTTCGACGCCCCGTTCGCCGAGACGGCGATCGTCAACAGCGGCGCGCAGTCCATGCCCATGGAGTACGACAACTCGCTCGCCCCGTTCTACTCCGAGGCCGAGTTCGAGATGGGCTCGGTAGACCTGACCGCCAATGGTGCCGATTCCCTCAGGTTGTTCTTCCGTGGCAACCCGGTCGACTTCCTCGAACAAGCCGACGGTAGCATCACGATAGGTGCGTCCGGCGCCGACATTTGGGGTACGGCCGATCAGTGTCGCTTCGCCTACAAGACGCTCAACGGCGACGGCGAGATCGTCGCACGCGTCAACAGCATCGACAACGTTGTCAACACCTGGGCCAAGGTTGGCGTCATGATCCGCGAGAGCGTCGACGCGGGCGCCCGCAATACGTTCATGGCAATGACCGGCGGCGACGGTGGCGGCGCCACGTTCCAAAACCGTCCGGCCAACAACGCGGACTCCCTTTCTCAACACACGTTGCCTGGCAATCCCTTCGCTCTGCCGTACTATGTCAAGGTCACTCGCGTGGGAAATGCCTTCAGCGGATTCATCTCTCCGGACGGCGTGACGTGGCAACAGGCTGGTGACACCGTGACAGTTACAATGGGAACCAGTGCCCTTGTCGGCCTGGCCGTGACCAGCCACGATGCGGGCAGCTCGGTCGGCGCCAATTTCTCGGAGGTCGCTATCACCGGTAGTGTGACCGGTAGCTGGACCACTCAGGCCATTGGTGTCGAGATGCCGAGCAACGATCCCGACGGCTTGTACGTGGCGGTCGAGGATACCTCCGGCAACGTCCAGATGGTTGTACACCCGGACCCGGCGGCTGTAGGTGCGGCAGGCTGGACCGAGTGGGTGATTCCACTTAGTGATCTGGGTGGCATCAACACGGCGCGTGCCAGCATACTGTATGTCGGCGTCGGTAACCGGGATAATCCCACCGCCGCCGGCACGGGAATCGTCTTCATCGACGACATCGGGTATGGCCGTCCGGCTTCCGACCAGTAGCCGCAAGGCAACTGGCGGCAGGATCAGGGCGCCGGACCCGAGGGTCTTGTGCCTTTGACCTGAAACGCGTATTGAATAGGGGCCCGTACCTCCCTTGGTGCGGGCCCCTTTCTCATGCGCTCAGAACAGCCGCTTGGGTTGCGGCTTCTTTCCATCATTGACAAGGCGCCGGCCAGGCCCTTACGATATGTTTCTTTTGACTGATGCCAGATAGGTGCGATCATTCGGAATCGAAGCTCTGTATGTGTGAGGAGACACCATGAGGAAGCTGAACACAGTTGCGGTTATTTCGCCGGTCCTCGTTTTCTGCCTATCGGAGCTGGCTTCCGGGCAGATACGAGAGCGCGCGGACATCGCCCCGGCCTGCCAGTGGAACCTGGAGGATCTGTACGTATCCGACCAGGCATGGGAGCGGGCGAAGACCGAACTGGTTAACCAACTTGGGCAGATCTCGCAGTTCGAGGGCAAACTGACTGACGCCGCTTCGCTGGCGGCCTGCCTGGAGCTTGACAGCGACATCTCGAAGGATTTCGGTCGACTGTACAGCTATGCTTCGATGAAGTCCGATCAGGATACGCGTGAGTCGAAGTATTTGGCCATGCGCCAGGCGGTCGAGCAACTCATGACGCAATACGCCAGTGCGGCGTCGTACATCGAGCCGGAATTGGTGAAGCTCGACGCCGAGACCATCAAAGGATTCATTGACACCGAGTCGCGTCTGAAAGTCTACCAGATGTACTTGCTCGATCTCCTTCGGCGCAAGGCCCACAAGCTCTCCGAGAAGGAGGAGAAGATCCTGGCTGAGACGGGGCTGATGGCCGAGGGGCCGGGCTCGGTCTATTCGATCTTCAGCAACGCGGAGATGCCCTATCCCCAAGTCACGCTCAGCGATGGTACGGAGACGACGCTCAACAAGGCCGAATACGCCAAGCACCGCAGCTCGACCGTGCGCGACGACCGCGAGAAGGTCTTCCAGGCATTCTGGTCCACCTTCGAGAAGTTCAAGCAAACATTTGGCGTGCAACTCTATGGGCAGCTCCAGACCCACACGTTCTACATGCGCACCCGCAACTACGAATCTTGTCTGCACCGCGCACTGGATCGCAACAACATTCCGACCGACGTCTATCACAGCCTCATCAGCAACGTCCGCGACAACCTGGATTCCTTTCACCGCTATCTGCGTCTCAAGAAACGCATGCTGGGAGTCGAGACGCTGAAATACTCGGATCTCTATGCCCCCGTGGTCAAGGATGTGGATCTGGACTACACCTACGATGAGGCCAAGGCCCTGTATCTTGATGCCGTCAAGCCTCTGGGACGGGACTACAGCAGGGCCGCTCGGGAGGCCTTCGAGGGCCGATGGGTTGACGTTTATCCCACCCCGGGAAAGCGGGCCGGCGCTTACTCCACCGGCGCTGCGTACGATGTGCACCCGTATATCCTGCTGAACTACAACGGGCAGTACGACGATGTCAGCACGCTGGCCCACGAGATGGGGCACACGTTACATAGCTACTACAGCAATCGTCGCCAGCCGTATCCTCTGGCCAACTACTCGGTCTTCGTGGCGGAAGTGGCGTCGACCTTCAACGAGGCCCTTCTGATTCACAAGATGCTCGATAATATCAAGGACGATGATGCCCGGCTGTCGCTGCTGATGAACCACCTGGACGGGATCAAAGGAACGGTGTTCCGCCAGACGCAGTTTGCCGAGTTCGAGCTGCGCATACACGAGAAAGCGGAGAAACGGGAGCCGCTGACAGGTGACACGTTCACCGAACTGTACGGCGAGATCCTGAAAGACTACTACGGCCACGACGATGAGGTCTGTCAGATCGATGATTTGTACGCCATGGAATGGGCGTACATCCCGCACTTCTACTACGACTTCTATGTGTACCAGTACTCCACCTCGTTCACGGCCGCGACGGCGTTGGCCGAAGCCGTGCTCAGTGGCGAGGAAGGGGCGGTCGACCGCTATCTGGACTTCATCTCGGCCGGCGGGTCGGACTATCCCATCGAGATTCTCAAAAAGGCCGGTGTCGACATGACAACAGCCGAGCCTTTCAAAAAGACCATGGTGGCCATGAACCGGACCATGGACGAAATCGAGGCCATTCTCGCCCGACGCCGATGAGTGATGCGATGGTCGAGCATCTGGCTTGCCACTTTGGCCTTGATCTTTCGGGCCGTTGCGGGCATAAAGGCCATGTGATGGCGGCACGTCGCGACACAGGACTGCCGGCAAGGGCCGAGTCTGGCCAGGCCTGGGAATGGATCGGCCGGACGCCGTGCCGTACAATAAAGACTTCTTTCACCTAGTTTTGACGAGGGCAGAATGATGACGCGAGTAACGGATAGGCTTCTGCTGTACGTGGTCGTGGGTGTATCGCTGTTGGCCTTGGCCGGGTGCCAGGGAATGTTCGGATCCGATCCGAGCGAGAAGAAGGTGATGCTCTGGAACGGCCAGGACTTCGAGGGTTGGGTCCGCTACGTTCCGGATGAGGCTGTCGACGTCAATGACATCTGGCGGATCCGGGGCGACGCGATATACTGCGAAGGCGTACCCAACGGCTACATCCGCACCGAAAAGCGATACAAGGACTATCAACTGCACCTGGAGTGGCGTTGGCCGGAAGAGCCCACCAACAGCGGCGTGCTCTTGCACGCCCGGGGGCCCGATCAGGTCTGGCCCGTTTGTATTGAGTGCCAGCTTAAGGCGGGCAGTGCCGGCGATCTTGTTCTGATGGGGGGCGCGGGCATAACGATCGACGGTATCGATCGGCAGAATGCGGAGAAGCGTTTCGTCGTCGTGGACAGAAAGGCGCCGACGAGCGAGAAGCCGGCCGGCCAGTGGAACAGCTACGACATCCACTGCAAGGGCGGCGAGCTTCGCTGCTACGTCAATGGCGTGCTGCAAAACGAGGGTACGGACGCGACGCTGAGAGCCGGCTGGATCTGCCTCCAAAGCGAGGGCAGTCCGATCGAGTTCCGCAACATCTATATTTTGCCCGCCGAATAGCCCCCGAGCGGGCAAGCCAAATCGGACATCGCCACGCGGCCGGACCTCAAAGGGACCGGCCGCGTTTCTTTTCGGACGAGATTGCCTCTTGCTGCCCGGCCGGTTCGCGCGCAAATTTCCGTGTATGAAACGTCCCTGCTCGGTATCTATATAGGGTAAGAGGCAACATGAGAACGAACAGGACGAAAAACGAATCGGCGCTGGTTTGTGCCGCCCGCGAGGGCGACAAAGAGGCCCTGAACATGTTGCTGACGCGCCACTGGACTTGGCTGCGATCCTTGGTCTACGGCGTGCTGGCTGACGCCCAGGATCTCGACGATGTCATGCAGAACGTGTGTCTGCGCGTCATGACGAAGATCCACACGCTGCGCGAGCCGGAGTGTTTCCGTGCCTGGCTGGCCATCACGGCCCGACGGGAAGCCATCAAGCACTTCCGCGCCAAGAGTCGGCGAGCGAGCTTGGCCGACGCCGATGTCGCGGCGACGCGACCGAGCGGGTCCGAGCACGGGCTGCTGGAGAGCCTGGAACGAACGGAGTTGTGTCGCAAGATTCTCGAGGCGGCCTGGGCATTGCCGGAGAAGTACCGGGAAGTCTTTATGCTGGCCCACTCGGGCGAACTGACCTACGCCCAGATGGCCGAGGTGTTGGACGTTCCGATTACGACGATGCAGATTCGGCTGGTGCGGGCTCGACGCATGGTCCAGGACCAGGTGATTGACAAGGACAAAAAGAAGGTGCATGAGCAATGAGCGCAACAGACGACAAACTGGAAATCCTGATCGGCAAGCTCCTGGACGGCGAGATATCACCCGCCGAGCAGCGCTGGCTGGACGACGAGCTCGAGCGGAACGAGGAGGCCCGGGAACTCCTCGAACAACTCCGGACGCTGAATGCTTGCAGCCGTGAAGCTGTAGCCGCCGAGATCGATGACTCAACGAGCAGCCCAAAAGAGATCCTGCAACGAGCCTGGCAGCAGCATGAAAGACCGGCATGGCGTCGCGTTATCAGAGCAGATGGCCATCTGCGCTTCGCCGTCGGGCTGGCCGCCGGGTTCGTTCTGGGGTTGATCCTGCATTTTGCCCTCGTCTGGGGTGATCCGTCCGCCGGCGAACCGATAGGCCCAGTGGCCCGTCCTGAGGATGTGCCTACTGTCGAGTACCCAACGCCCGACGCGACGAGCTACCCGAGGCCGGTGATGCGCAATGTCGATTGGTACAGCTTCACGGACCAGACCGGCAACCAGTGGCTCGTCGAAGGCGTCCGCGAAGGCTCGATCCAGCCGGCGGTCTACTATGGGGATCTATAGAAAGCACCACGAGTCTTGGAAAGGAAAGACGATGAACAGCAATAGAATCGCTTATGTCATGTTGTTGGCTGTTCTGGCGTTGGGTGCGGCGGCATCCGCCCAGGCGGAACGTCCGTACATCGGTGTTCGCCTCGATCCGGGCCCTCTGCCCAGCCTGGTGGTCAAGCATCTCAAGCTCAACCCGGACCAGGGGATTCGCATCAGGAACATCAACGTCTCCAGCCCGGCCGACAAGATCGGATTGCAGCGCGATGACATCATCATCCACTTCCAGGGCGAGGATGTCACGGACCTCGATCAGTTCGTCGATGCGGTCAGGGCCGCCGGCGTTGGCACAGAGGTCTCCCTTCACATCATTCACGTGGGCCAGCGAAAGGTCCTTAACCTCGAGCTGGAACCGTTCAAAGGAGACCTCGAGTGGAAGTACCCGCTGGAGCCCGAGATTGTGACATCATGGAGCCCGGGCAGGTTCTTCAAGGCCGATCCGGATGGACACAACTGGGAGGAGTTCCAGATCGACATGCTCCCCGAGGTCGACATCGACGTGAAGAAGTTCTTCAACCAGCGCCACGTCACCCACCACTCGACCGATGGAGAAGACTACACGATCATCATCGAGGGCGATCCGAGAGACGAGAGTTCCCAGATTACGGTGCAGTCCGGTGGCGCAGAGCATTCCACTACCGTTGGTGCACTGGATGAACTGCCGGAGGAGTACCGCGAGGCAGCCGAAAACGCGCTCGAAGGAGCCAGGAAATCCTCTCGGCAACGGGTGCGCGTCGGGCGATTCTCTCTGCCGCAGCCCCCCAAGCCTGACGTCTACCGGCGATACTTCCACGATTTCACCGTCCCACGACCGGACCTTGAGTCCTGGTCCCAGAGGAAAGACGCCGTCCTGGAGAAGCTTCAGAAGCAGATGGGAAGGCTCCAGGATCGGCTCGACGCGCTGGAGCAGCGCCATCAGGAAACCTTAGAGAAACTGCGGGACAAGCGAAAACAGAGCCCGAAGGATGAAGAAGAGGACGTCAACGGCGGGGCGAGCCACCCCGATTCAGAAACCAGACCAACGGTCTGATCCAGTGGCGGCCAAGAGCCCACGAGTCAATCCAACCGGGCCGGTCTCGAAAGGAGGCCGGCCCGATCTTTGCGCGACGTCCGGGGCAAGTACCCATGCCCGCCGAGTCGCTCCCCGGCGCCAATCAGCGAATGTCAAATCCATCCGCTCAGAACTCCCTTGCATGTCATGAGGGGAATCCGCTATAAAGAAGATTAGCCTGGGCTGGAATCTTCTCTCACGGGCCAGGGTCTTGGTGTCCTCCGGCTTGAGTCGCGTCGTCATGTGAATCGGCCGGAATCGGAGGTGGCGATGCATGGTGAGAGGCTGGGCGTGCGGGTCGGCGGGGGGCGCGATCGGTGTCATCTCTCAGACTGCTCCATAGTAGGGCAACGTTCACGCGCTTTCGCTTCGCAGCGAGCGTGCGCCGGTTCGAAGCAAGCGCCATTCGGAGATTGGGTGCCAACGTTGATCCTGTGATAGTGTCATGCGATTCTGACCGTTGAAGGAGGAAAGTCATGTGTAGGAAGTCCGTTCTTCTCGTTGTGGCATTGAGCCTGATTCTGGCCAGCGCGGTCCAGGCCGTCGATCCGAGCCTGGTTGCCTGGTGGAAACTCAATGAAACCGAAGGAACCACGGCCACGGACGCCAGTGGCAACGGCAACGACGGCACGCTGCAGGGAGACGCTGCGTGGACCGAGGATGGGTATTGGGATGGCGCCGTTCTTCTCGATGGTGATGGCGACTACGTCGACTGCGGTAGCGGTAACATCTACAATATCAGAGACGCCGTCACCCTCGCGGCCTGGGTCCACGCCGACCCGGACTTCGCGTACCCCGACTGGTCCGGCATCATCATGCGCGGCGGCGATCCCTATGACACCTTCGCACTCTACTACAACGGGAACGACCCGCAGATCGGGTTCAAGCTGACCGAGACCACCGCCGAGTGGCACGCTACGGCGGCGCCCGGTCTCTTTGACCGGGAATGGCATCACGTCTCGGCCACCTGGGACGGCCAGACGAAAATCATCTATCTGGACGCGAGCGTTCTGATGACTGTCGACAGCTCGGGCCAGATCCAAACCAGCAACGGCCGGTTACTGCTTGGCGCCGGACGAGATCTGGATCCGCCGACGCATCCTCTGGCAGGTCGCATTGACGACGCTCGTATCTACGATCGGGCCCTCTCGCAACTGGAGATTCAGGCGGTGATGCTGGACCCGGGCGCGACCGAACTCGCTGTCGATCCTATCCCAGCCGACGGGCAGACGGACGTGCTGCGCGATGTGGTCCTGGGCTGGACGGCCGGAGAGTTCGCCGGTACCCACGATGTGTACCTGGGAACCGATCTCGATGACGTCAACAATGCCAGTCGAGCTAATCCGATGGGCGTACTGGTCAGCCAGGGTCAGGATGATACCACCTACGAACCCGACACCGTTCTGGAATTCGGTCAGACCTACTACTGGCGGATCGATGAGGTCAACGCCACGCCCGACAACGCCATTTTCAAAGGTGATCTCTGGAGTTTCACGATCGAGCCTTTTGGGTACCCGATCGCAGGTGTTGTTGCCACCAGCAACGCCATCTCCAACGCCGGAGAGGGGCCGGAGAGAACCGTCGATGGGTCCGGTCTCAACGATGACGATGAGCACTCGGTCGACGCGCCGGATATGTGGTTGGGGCTGCCCGGCGACGAACCCGTCCAGATTCAATTCGAGTTCAACCGCGTCTACAAGCTGCACGAGCTGCTCGTCTGGAACTACAATGTGCTGTTCGAATTGGTTCTCGGCTTCGGGCTCAAGGACGTCACGGTGGAGTACTCCGAGAACGGGACCGACTGGACGGTTCTCGGTGATGTCCAATTCGCCCAGGCCACTGCCATGGCAGACTACACGGCCAACACAGTCGTGGACATGGCCGGCGCAACCGCTCAGTACGTCCGCCTGACCGTCAACAGCGGCCACGGTTCATTGGGACAGTTCGGGCTCAGCGAAGTGCGCTTCCTTTACACACCCGTCCAAGCGCGAGAACCACAGCCGGCTGATGGCAGTGTCGCGGTAGATGTGGCTGCGATTCTGAGCTGGCGGGCCGGTCGTCAGGCCGCCGCCCACGACGTCTATCTTGGCACGGCTCCGGATACGCTCGCTCTGGCCGATACCACCAGCGACAGCAGCTACACTCAGGCCGATCTCCAATTCGGGACGACATACCACTGGAGGATTGACGAGGTCAACGAAGCGGAGACGCCTGCCATCTGGCAGGGCGATCTTTGGAGCTTCACCACCCTGGAGTTCCTGGTGGTTGACGACATGGAAAGCTACGACGACGAGGAGAACACCATCTTCGATACGTGGCTCGATGGCTTCGTCAACGAAACGGGCTCGACGGTCGGGTACTTCGACGCCCCCTTCGCCGAGCAGACCATCGTCAACGGTGGCAAGCAGTCCATGCCGTTTGAGTACGACAATACGGCCGCCCCGTTCTACTCGGAAGCTGAGCTGGACCTTGGCTCGGCGAATTGGACCACCAACGGAGTCGACACCCTGAGACTGTTCGTCTACGGCCAGGAGGGCAACAGTCTCGAGCGGCTGTATGTGGCGATCGAGGATACATCCGGCAACGTGGCGGTTGTGGCCAATCCGGATGCCGGGGCCACAGGCCGCCCCGGCTGGAACGAGTGGCGGATTCCGCTGGATGACTTCGCCGGTGTCAACCTCAGCCGTGTGGCGATGATGTATCTCGGTGTCGGCGACCGCGACAATCCCACCGCCGGCGGATCGGGCACGATCTTCATCGACGATATCGGGGCCGGTCACCCGGCTTCGCCGTAGCATTGCCTGGAGGGCCTGGACGGCCGGTTGGCGGATCAGGGCCGCGCTTGGCGTCTGTACGGGCAGGAATTCCCATCGGGGCTCGTATCGTTTGGGTGCGAGCCCCGATTTGCGTGTGGCCTGGCACGGCCGCTGGGCCGGCTCGCCGGCGAGCGGCGCCTCAGAAACGGCTTGTCTGTCCTCCAGCGATATGGTACAAGGGGATTATCGGCTGTGAGGTTCATCCGCGGCTTTACCGGGATCGTGGAATCCCGGCATTCCGCGGCACACCGCCGGCAGCAAGGGTGATGGCGCTGCCGGTCAGGGTCCGGAGGCTCTGACGAGATGCGCACTGTGGGACACGTGATAGAGAGGGCAACTCCAGCACACGCTCCTGCTTTGCGTCTGGTCGTTTCTCCCCGCTCGGCAACCGTCCCTACTCTGTGCACTAGCACGGGTGCTTTTCTCTGCGCCCAAGCGAGACCGTATCCATTGGCTGCATTGCCTAAGGAGGACTAACATGCGACGAATGCTGATTTCTGTCATGCTGACTGCGCTGGTGTTTGGATTGGCCCCCACGCTGATCCACGCCCAGGAAAACCAGATCGTCAACAGCGAATTCGATAACGGGCTGGACGGGTGGTTTCGGTACGGAGCCCAGGGTTTCGACGTGGAGGTGGTGCAGGATGCGGGACTCTCTGGGGCGAATGCGGTGCTGCTCGATATTACGGATGCCACAGCAACGACCAGCATCGGGATTGCCCAGCCCTTGTCGGCAGGACTGGTGCAGGGCGAGCACTATGCCATCGGTTTCACGGCCAAAGCCGCGGAAGATCGCGAGATGACCGTGCTGTTTCAACTCTACAAGCCCGAGATCCCGCAGTGGCTGACCTTGTGGGAGCAGAGGGTCGAGCTCAAGAAGGTTCCTCAGACGTTTACGTTCGACTACGAACATGCCACCGAGACGACGACCACGAATCCGGACTGGGAGGTGGACATATACTATATGGTCAGAGGACCGTTTTGGCCGATGGCCGGGGAAGAACTGAATTCCAAAGTGTGGTTTGACCGGCTCTATTTCGGAGCCGAGCCGCCGCGGCCTCGGCGCGATCTGGCAACCAATCCCGATCCGGCTAACGAGAGCACGGATGTCTGGCGAGACGCCGATCTGAGTTGGACGCCGGGCGCCTTTGCCCAGACCCACGATGTGTATCTTGGCATGTCCTTTGACGATGTCAACGAAGCCAGTCGCGCTGATCCCAGGGGCGTCCTCGCCAGCCAGGCACAGAGCGGCAGTGCGTACGATCCGGGCCGTCTCGAATACGGCGCCACCTACTACTGGCGCGTCGATGAGGTCAACGGGCCGCCGGACAACACGGCCATCAAAGGCAGCGTCTGGAGCTTCAGCATTGAGCCGCTGGCCTATCCCATTGACGACATCGCGGTCACGAGCAACGCGGTCTCCAGCGCCAGTGAAATCCCCGCCAACACGATCGATGGCTCCGGGTTGGACGCCAACGACTTGCACTCGACGCTCACCAATACCATGTGGCTGGGCAATCCGGTCGGCGATGAAGCGGTCTACATCCAGTACGAGTTTGACCGCCTCTACAAGTTGCACGAGATGTGGGCCTGGAACTACAACGCGGAGTTCGAGATGCTCCTCGGCTTTGGGCTCAAGGATGTGACGGTGGAGTACTCGGTCGATGGCAGCGAGTGGACGGCGTTGGGCGATGTCGAGTTCGCCCAGGCTACGGCGCGATTGGACTACGCCCACAACACCACGGTCGATTTTGGCGGCGCGGCCGCCAAGTACGTACGTTTGACAGTTAGCAGCGGCTGGGGCGCGCTGGGCCAGTTCGGCCTCAGCGAAGTTCGTTTCCTCTACATCCCCGCCCACGCCCGCCTGCCGCAGCCGGCCGACGGCGCGACCGATGTCGCGGTGGACGCGGCGCTCACCTGGCGCGCAGGCCGAGAAGCCGCCTCGCACGATGTGTATCTGGGCACCGATCCCCAGGCCTTGGCGCTGACCGAAGCGGTCGGCAATGCTAGCTACTCACCGAGCGATCTGGAGTTTGGAGGTCAGTATTACTGGCGCGTTGACGAAGCGAATGAGGCCGAGGCGATCAGCCTCTGGGAAGGAGATCTCTGGAGCTTCGCCACACAGGAGTATGCGCTAATCGAAGGTTTTGAAACCTACGATGACGACGAGAATGCCATCTTCGACACCTGGCTTGACGGGTTCGTCAATGACACGGGCTCCACAGTCGGGTATTTCGAGGTCCCGTTTGCCGAGCTATCCATCGTTCATGGTGGGGCCCAGTCCATGCCCCTGGAATACAACAGTACCGGCGCACCGTTCTACTCCGAGACCTCGCGGACCTTTGCGACGGCCCAGGACTGGACGGTTGGCGGAGCCGATTCACTCCGGCTGCATGTCCAGGGCAGCCCTGACAACGACCCGGAATCTCTCTATGTCGGGATTCAAGACACGGCCGGCAACGTTGCGACCGTCACCCATCCGGACCCCGATGCGCTGCTGGTCGACAGTTGGCAAGCGTGGACGATTCCGCTCAGCGAGTTCACGGCAGCCGGCGTGAACCTCGCCAGGGTCGAGGCAGTGATCATCGGAATAGGCAATCGTGACAATCCAGCGGCCGGTGGTGCGGGCCTGGTCTTCATTGACGACATCGAGTTTGGCGCCCCGCTCGCGTCCGATATTGCGGCGAACTGAGTTCATGGCATTCTCGGAGATGACGCCTTGGCGCCATGGCTTCGGCGGTGGATGGCTGTTTTCGGGCATCTCAGCGGCCCTGCGCGCGGGGTCCAGTTATGATGTCTTGGAAGTGCAAAGCAGCTTGGCGAGTTCGTTCTTTGATTGTTCGATAGTTGTACCAAGGGGGAAGGGAGTTCTGGCGTGTTGCCGGAGCACGGCTGTCTCGATCTTCTGCAAAGGAGGTAAGTCATGTGTAGGAAGTGGATATGTCTGGTCTTCCTTGTTTCGACGCTGGTAGGACAAAGCTATGCCCAAGTTGATCCCGACACCATTCTTGGTGTATGGCTCCTCGACGACGGAAGCGGCGATATTGCAGCGGATACCTCTGGCAATGGCTACGACGGCACCCTCGCCGGCCCGCCGGACTGGGTGGGCGGCCGTTTCGGCAGTGCCCTGGCCTTCAGTGGATCGGGGACATATGTTGATTGCGGCAACCCCGACGCGTTCAACGTCGACATCTTCTCCGTCTCGTTTTGGTGCAACTTCCCCAGCACCCAGGGATGGAACCATATGATCTCACGCGGTTCCCATGTTACCAGTGGCGTGCCTGGTTCCGTCAACTGGGGCGTTATGATGTACGACGCGCAAGAGACCATCCTTTACGAGACGTTCAACGACACTGGCTGGGTCGGACTCAGTACCGCCGCCGCGGCCGGTGAATGGCATCACGTCGTGGCCACCCTGGACACGACCGCGATGCAGCTCTATCTTGACGGCGAATTAGCTGGTACCGCCTCAGGCGGCACGTTGCTTGATGAAAGCAGGGTGTTTGCCATAGGGGCCAGATCCGACGCGGGCGGTCCCGCCAGCGGTTTCATCGGGACCCTCGACGAGGTAGCCTATTTCAACGCCATCATTTCGCCGGAAGACGTTCAAAGGATCATGGACAAAGGTCTGGCGGAAGTCGTTGGCGGTCCGCCCGTTGCGGCCAACCCAGTACCCGCCAATGGCCAGACCGACGTGCCGAGAGACTCCGTGCTTAGCTGGACGCCGGGCAGACTCGCCGCCACGCACAACGTCTACTTCAGCGACAATAGCAACGATGTCACTACCGCAGCGCCCGGCGCCTTGATCGCCGACGGCACAACGGAAACCAGTGTTCTTCCCGGGCGCCTGGCATTCGAGACGACCTACTACTGGCGCGTCGATGAGGTCAATTCAGCACCGGACTACGCGGTCTTCGAAGGGCCGGTCTGGAGCTTCACCGTCGAACCGTTTACCTATCCCATCGAAGGCGTGATTGCCACGAGCAATGTCAGTTCGACTGCCACAGCCGGTCCGGAGAACACTGTCAATGGTTCCGGTCTAAATGCCAATGACGAGCACTCCATCGAGGCCACCGATATGTGGCTGGTGACCCCTGGCGATGATCCGCTGTGGATTCAATTCGAGTTCGACCAGGTCTACAAGCTGCACGAAATGCTCGTCTGGAACTACAACGTCCAGTTCGAGCTGGTCCTTGGCTTCGGACTCAAGGACGTGACCGTCGAGCATTCCGAGAACGGCACGGACTGGATGGTCCTCGGTGACGTTGAGTTGGCTCGCGGCACGGCCGCGCCAGGTTACCTCCCCAATACGACCATCGATATGCAGGGCATTGGATCCAAGTACGTCCGCATGAACGTCAACAGTGGCCATGGTGTATTGGGCCAGTATGGGCTCAGCGAAGTGCGGTTCATGTTCATCCCCGTGATCGCTCGCGAGCCGCAGCCTGGTGACGGTGCGACCGGCGTGAGCCCGGAAGCGGCCCTGAGCTGGCGAGCAGGCCGCCAGGCGGCCACCCACGATGTGTATCTCGGTACCGCGCCGGATGCCCTCGCCTTGGCTGACACCGTCAACACCAACAGCTACACGCCGGCCGAACTAAACTTTGGAACGGCCTACTACTGGAAGATCGACGAGGTCAACGAGGCCGAGGTTCCCAGCCTCTGGGAGAGCAATCTCTGGACGTTCAGTACGCAGGAATTCGCCGTCATTGAGGACTTCGAGAGCTACGACGACGAGGACAACACCATCTTCGATACCTGGATCGATGGCTTTGTCAACGACACGGGCTCGACCGTCGGGTACTTCGAGGCCCCGTTTGCTGAGCGGTCCATCGTTCACGGCGGGATCCAGTCCATGCCCTTGGAATACAATAACGGCGCGGCCCCATTCTACTCCGAAGCCGAGTACGATATGGGCTCCATGAACCTCAGCGGCAACGGCGCCGACACCCTCAGGCTCTTCGTTGCGGGCCAGGCACCGCCTTTCTTGGAGACCACCGGCGGCAGTATCCTCATGAATGGCATCGGTGCCGATATCTGGGACGTCGCCGATCAGTTCCGCTACGCCTACAAGAGCCTCACGGGCAACGGCTCCGTGACCGTTCGCGTCGAGGCCTTGGACGGCACACCCAGCACTTGGGTCAAAGGTGGCGCCATGATTCGCCAGAGTACCGAAGCCGGTGCCATCAACACCTTCATGGCCATGACCGGTGGCGATGGCGGTGGCGCCACGTACCAGCAGCGTATGGAAGCCGATGGCGCGTCCGTCTCGCAGCACACCTATGCCGATGGCCCTCTGGCCCCGCCCTATTGGGTCCGCGTCACACGCGAGGGCAACACGCTTCTGGGCTACACCTCGCCCGATGGCGAGACCTGGACCCAGCGTGGTGACGTCGTCACCCTCGCCATGGCCGACCCCGTCTTGATCGGTCTGGCATTGACCAGCCACAACGCCAATCGGGCCACCAGCGCTGAGTTCTCGAACGTCAGCTTCACCGGCAACGTCGGCGCGAGTTGGGAAGTGGCCGAGATCGGCGTCACCCAGCCGGGAGGCAACATACCGGATACGCTCTATGTGGCGATCGAGGATACCAGTGGCAATGTGGCCGTCGTGAACCATCCGAACGACAACATCGCTGCCCTGTCTGGCTGGAACGAGTGGTTGATTCCGTACAGTGACTTGGCCGGCGTCAACCTCAGCCGCGTCGCCATGATGTACATCGGCCTTGGCGACCGCGACAACCCAACCACCGGCGGAGCCGGCCTGATCTTCGTTGACGATATTGGCTACGGTTCCCCGCTGGCCTCTGGCACGGCAGGCAACTGAGCCCGCGACGTCTTCGCCGATGCTGCGAACGCTGAGTCAATCGGGGCCTGTGTCACATCGACGCCGGCCCCGTTTTTGCGCCCTGGGGGCCGAATGGGCCTCCAGGGCGTGCCGACGCCGGCCCCTTCGCCGCACCGGGAGCTAAGTTTTGATTGACATAACCTGCCCGTTGAGCTATAATAGGACACTTTACGACGGGGGTATTGCGTCCGACGACGTTGGTCTAACGTCGGCGTTCCCGCCGTTAGTCTCCACAAGGGGGTGGGTGTTCACACGGGCAGGAAGCCTTCCAAGAGACCTTGCGTGGATCGTGCTGGATGGCGTTTGCGTGCCGGCGTACGACCCGCAGGAATGAGACTGGGCGGCCCGCAATCCGGGGGCACGTCGCGAGAGAGGGTGGTACTATGCGGACCATCGCGATGGTCAATCAGAAAGGTGGTTGTGGCAAAAGCACCACGGCCATCAACGCCGCGGCGGCCTTGGCGGAACTCGGCAGACGTGTGCTCTTGATCGATCTCGATCCCCAGGCACACGCCACGATCGGACTCGGTTGCGATCCAGACTCCTTCAATCACACCATATACGAACTGCTGGCAGACAAGGACCAGGTCCTGTCCAACGTCGTTGTTCGCACGGAAACAAAGGGCCTTGATCTGGCGCCCTGCAATGTGTTGCTCGCCAGTGCCGAGTTGGAACTCGGCAACCTGCCCGGCAAGGAGCTACTCCTGGCCAGAGGCCTTAGAGACGCACGGAACGCCTATGACTTGTGTGTCATCGACTGCCCGCCCTCATTGGGCGTCCTGACCCTCAACGCCCTCGTCGCCAGCACCGATATCGTCGTCCCGGTCCAGGTCCACTACTACGCCCTGGAAGGACTCAAACGACTTCTCGAGACGATCCGCATCATCCGCGATCGTTTTCATCCGTATTCCATGGAGAACATCAGTCTGCTGCTGACCTTCGTCGAGGAACGCCGGACGTTCAGCCGGCAGATCCAGCAGCAATTGCGGGACATTTTCGGGGATCTCGTCTTCGACACGGTGGTCCACAGAGACGTCCGCCTCGCGGAATCACCGAGTGCAGGCGAATCGGTCCTCACATATGCCCCGCGTTGCAGGGGGGCCAGCGACTACCGCGCCTTGGCGTCCGAGATTCTCACGGGCACGCCCAAGTTGCAGGAGCCCGCCGAGTCACGCGTTCGACGCGGCATTCAAAAGCGCCTTTCCAGTATTTTTGAGGGCGTCTGGATCCCCAAAAGGGCAAGACGAGCCAACCCCGGTACCATAGAGTCAACCTAGCCCTGATGCATCGAATCCTTCTCTGACCGGATCCATCGCCCGGAAGATCGACCCGTCCCGGAGGCCCTCCGCCTCAGGAACAGCCCGCCCCGAGATTCCTCGGTTATCTGAGCGATTCTCCAGAACACAGCCATCCATATAGTAGTAGGTACTACATAATCTCGACTACGGCTGCACGCGGCCAACTTTGTTTGACTTCTCCGCAGTCGCGATTGGACCAAGGGATTATCGCATGCGTATGTCTCGACGGGATTTTCTGAAACTGACAGCCGCTGTGGGGGCCTTAGCAACCACGGATTCGGTATACATTGACAAGGCACTTGCCGGTAACGGCGACCCACGGATGGTATGGCTTCAAGGGCAAGGCTGCAGCGGCTGCTCAGTTTCGCTTCTCAACAGCATCACGATGACCACCGTCGACGATCTCCTCCTCAACAAGGTCAATCTCCAATACCACTCGACCCTGATAGCCGCCGCGGGAGATGTGGCCTTTCGCCAGGCGACAAGACCTCATCCCTCGCCGTTGGATTTGGCCCGGTTCTCCTCCGAGTGGCTTGGCAACCGGGAGAACCTTCAATTCGATCAGAACGCCGATGGTGTCGTGAACTTCATCGACTTCGCCGCCCTTGCCGCCCAGGGCTATATCCTGGTTGTCGAGGGTGCCATTCCCCTTGGTGCAGAGGGGCATTTCTGTCATGTCGGTGGCGGGATGACGATGGTCGAGGCCTTCGATCGATTCAGCGAGAAGGCCACGCACGTTCTGGCCATCGGCACCTGCGCCGCCTACGGCGGCATCGTCGGCGCAGCCCCAAATCCCACCGAAGCGCTTGGCGTCCGGGATGCGTTGGAAAAACTCGGACGGTCCAAGCCCGTCATCAACATGCCTGGTTGTCCGGCCCATCCCGATTGGTTCGTCGGAACCGCGCTAACGCTACTGGCCGAAGGCCGTCCCCCCGAACTGGACGGCGACGGCCGGCCCACCGCCTACTACGGCACGAAGGTCCATTCCACCTGTCCGCTTCGCGATGAACCGCGCGCCCGGACGTTGGGCGAGCAGGGCTGCCTAATCGACCTCGGCTGCAAAGGCAAGCGAACCTACGCCGATTGCCCCTATCGCAAGTGGAACAGCGGTGCCCCGGGAGCCACCGGCGTCAACTGGTGCGTCGGTGCCCGAACGCCCTGTCACGGGTGTACCGAAGCCGATTTCCCCGACGGCAAGACCCCGTTCTACAATCTATAACCCCACAACACCGAGCCCCGGAGCCGAGTCGAATGGCCACCACCATCAAGATCGACCCCCTGACGAGAATCGAAGGCCATCTCAGCGTGGACGTCACCGTCGATGTCGTTGACGGCGCTCAGCAGGTGATCGACGCCCGGAGCTCCGGCACCATGTTTCGTGGCTTCGAGAAGATCCTCCTCGGTCGCGACCCCCTCGATGCGCCCCACTTCACGCAGCGCATCTGTGGCGTCTGCCCCGTTTCCCACGGCATGGCCAGTTGCATGAATCTCGAATCCGCGTTTGGCGTGGTACCCGCCGACAACGGGCGCGTCCTGCGCAACCTCGTCCTGGGCTCCAACTACATCCAGTCACACGTCCTGCATTTCTACCACCTCGCGGCACTCGATTACATTAACACCACAGGCCTGCTCGACATGGCGCCGTGGTCGCCACGCTACGTCACCGACGACATGATTTCGGGCGAACTGGCCGGCGTCCTGGTAGGCCACTACGTCCGCGCCCTGGAAATCCGCCGCCAGGCCCACCAGATGGGCGCCATCTTCGGAGGCAAGCTCCCGTGCTGCCCCAGCTTCGTCCCGGGTGGTTGCACCGAGGTCCCCACCGCCGAGAAGGTCGAGGCGTTCGGCGCCCTGCTGACCGAGATCCGCACCTTCGTAAACGAGATCTACATCCCGGACGCCACAGCCTTGAGCGAGACGTTCCCTCACTACCACGACATTGGCTTCGGCTGTGGCAACCTCCTCAGCTACGGCGCCTTCGAACTCGATTCGAGCGGTCGGACCACGCTGTTCCAACGAGGCCGCTACGCCGCCGGCGCTTACGAAGATGTTGACCTCAGCCTCATCGCCGAAGACGTGCGGTACTCCTGGTTCGACAGTGCCAGCGGCCGCAACCCCGCCGTCGGACAGACGCACCCAAGCCCCAACAAGGCCGACGCGTATTCCTGGATCAAGGCGCCCCGCTACAACGGCGCCGCCTACGAACTCGGACCGCTCGCGCGAATGTGGATCAATGGGCATTATCACAAGGGCATATCCGTGATGGATCGACTGCTCGCCCGAGCGCTGGAGACCAAGAAGGTCGCTGACATCATGGATACCTGGCTCGAGGCGTTAGATATCGACGCGGCCAGCTATGCTCACGCGCCGGCAACCAGCAACGCCTCTGGCTTCGGATTGACGGAGGCCCCCCGGGGAGCGCTCGGGCATTGGATTGACATCACCGACGGACGCATCAGCCGCTACCAGGTCATCACGCCCACCGCCTGGAACGTATCCCCCCGAGACGACCGGGATCAACCCGGTCCCATGGAGCAGGCGCTCATCGGCACACCCGTCGCCGATCCCGCCAGACCGATCGAGGTCCTCCGCGTCGTCCATTCCTTCGACCCCTGTCTGGCCTGCTCGGTCCACATGCTCAGGCCGGACGACAAGCGGGGTCCGCTCGTCATTGACGTGCGCCCCAGCGTCGGATAGAACAGCCCCCCATGAATGTCCCCGGGCAGCCAGCACGTCGTCCCATCCTCGTCGTCGGGGTGGGCAACATCCTATTGCACGATGAGGGCTTCGGCCCCCACATGATCGGCATCCTGGCCGAGAGTGACTTGCCGGATTCCGTTGAGTTGCTCGATGCCGGCACATCCGGAGCCGATCTGCTCGATCCCATATCAGACCGTCGCAAGGTGATCTTCATCGATACGGTAGATGGAAGCGCCACGCCAGGCGCGCTCGTGCGCCTGACCGCCAGCGATCTCGCCGCCGCGCCGCCCCAGGGTCTCTCCCTTCACAGTGTCGGTCTCGTCGAGACACTGATGATGGCCAGGCAGCTCAACGGCGCCCCCGACGAAGTGATCGTCATTGCCGTCCAACCCAAAGATTTGAGTTGCGGCCTCGGTCTGTCCGACGAACTCCAAGACGCCGTCGTTCCCGCCAGAGACCTCGTGCTCGAAGAACTCGCGCCGCAGACACCCTCTCCCTAGCTCACGTCAGAGACTCTTGGCCTACGTCCCGTCGGCAGGGCGGACGATGCGAACCATGTCTGTTCCGCGGAAGGGCGTCCCGTCCACCAACTCGCCCGTCACCACAAGCTCCATCTCTTCAGACGCCTCGCTCGACTGAGAAACCAAACGCTCGACCAACGCCGGCCGTGCGAACTCCACCGTCAAATCGGGCCGGCCATCCTCGTCATAGTCCCCGATTCGCCTCGAATGCCGCTGGGCCAAAATGGTCTCGTTCAGCATCAATCGCGTGACGTCCACATCCTCCGGGGTATAACCCTCGGGCAGTTCCAGGTGGCAAGTCACCGATTCCTCCTCATCCGCCAGGTTCAGCACGCCGGGCGAAAACGCCACGCTCACATCGGACTGTGCCGGCATCCCATACACCGACACGGTCGCCACGCGCCCCCGCCTCACAGGCCATGACGTGGGACGGTGATTGGTCCGGCCGTCGTCCGAACGCCGACGCCAGGCATCGAGGTTGGCTTCTTTCAAACGCGTGCAGATCGTGGCTGTTCCACCGGGCGCTTCGAGATCTGTGTCGACGAGCGAACAACTGTATTTGCCAGGCGCTCCGCCTGTGGCGTTCAGAGTAGCCGCGAGCTTCATGCCCGCACGCGTCGAAACCCTGAACTCCAGGCAGCCCTCGAAATCGCTAATGGACTTCTGAAGCAGCCGCAGCCTTAACGCATCTCTGTTCGGGACAAAGACCAGAGAGCCACCACCGGTCACGATACTCGACCAGTCCCTAGCATCCACCACCACCGGAATCTCCGTCTTCCATACGCCACCCTCGACCGATAGAGTCGCAACCGTCATGCTCTCGTCACTCGGGTGTGGACCATGGTAGCCGGGCCTCTTCAGCACCGCGCAAACGGTGACTGTCTGGCCGGGCACCAGCTCCTCGGGCGTCGTGATACTGCACGAATACTCGCCACTGAAGACGCCCATGGCGGTAATCTTGCAACTCAGGGGCAGAGCAGCGCCTGGCCCGACCCAGATCTCGGCGCAGCCACCGTACTGGTCGAGGTTGGTCTGCTTCATGGTCACAATGCTGCTGGCCTCTGCCGGTTGGCTGTCGATGATGACCGGAACCTCTGCCTGCCATGAACTACCGTCGACGAACACCGTCGCGACCTCCGTTCCTTCCCACTTCTCGTCCGTCGGGTTGGGCTTCGGTTCGTACAACTTGGCACCTACGGTCACAATGTCACCGGACCTCAACGATCGCACCGCCGAGATCTTGCACGAGTATTTGCCCGCCAGCGCGCCCGTGGCCGTGATCCAGCAGCCGAGCGGTTCCTCCGTGTTGGACTCGATCTTCAGTTCGGCCCGACCCTCGTATCGCTCCCCCTCAACCTCTCGCAGTCTGATCACGGGCCAGAACTGGTCGAACGGGGAAGGGCGGGCATCGGATTGGGATCGCCTCGAAGCCGCACGATCCACGCCAACGAAGACGGGAATGTCCACCAGCTTCCGCCCGACTTGTCCGCACACCACCTCAGGCAAACACACCAGGACCAACATGCAGACCTGAACCAGTATCCGCCGCGACAACGCAATCGGTCTCGCTTTCATTCCAGCCACCTCCTCATTCTCAAGCTGCTTGCCACGACCGACCACCCCCGGAATGCACGCCGTCATGGTCCTTAGGCCTCGCTGATCGCAGAAACCACCCACCCGGTCTTCACTGCGGTCGCGAGGTTGCTGCACGTGGTATCCGTACCCCCAAGTCCTCCATCTCACACCCAAGCATATCGGCCGGATCAGCCCCCGTCAACACAAAAACCACGATGCGAACGACCGATAATCCCCCCACGCCCCATGCCACTGCCTCTGGCTATCGGCCGCGCCTGATTTCGGGAACGTTGGTTTCGGGCAGCCAGACAGCCAGCTTCTTCTTCACGTCCGCATATCCTGGCTCGCCCGCTAGGTTCCGCCATTCCAGCGCGTCGCTGGCGTGGTCGTACAACTCCTCCGTCCCGTCGCTGTAACGGATATACCGCCACCGCTCCGTGCGCAGCGAATGATTGTTACGCCCGTGCGTGGTCAGGGCAGGGCGGTCCCACACCGCGTTCACATCCTTCAGCAGCGGAACCAAGCTCTTACCCTCCAGCTCCGGCTTCGCCTTGAGCCCGCAAAGCTCGACCAGCGTTGGATAGACATCCAGCAACGTCACCGGTCGACCGCAGCGCTGCTTGCCCGTCGTCACACCCGGCGCCACCATCATCATCACGTTGTGCGTCGCCTCCTCCCAAAGCGCGAACTTCCGCCAGTGCAGTTTCTCACCCAGGTGCCAGCCATGATCGCTCCACAACACGATGATCGTGCTGTCCTTATACGCGCACTTATCGAACGCATCCAGCACCCGCCCCACACACGTATCGACGAACGTGATCGATGCCAGATACCCCTGCACCGCCTTGCGCCACTGCTTGTGCTGCAAGACCTTCCGGTGGTCGCCCCGTGGCTTGGCCATCTTCTGCCCCAGCGCCGGCACATCGTCCAAGTCGCTCTCGTTCACATTGGGCAGCGCAATCGCATCGACCGGATACATGTCGAAGTATTTCTGCGGCACGTACCAGGGCAGATGCGGCCGAAAGAACCCGCACCCCAGAAAGAACGGCCTGTCATGTTGCTTCTCCAACTCCCCGATGGCCCACTCGGCAACCAGGTAGTCGCCCATCGCCTCGTCCTCAACCGGCACCGGCCCCCAGTCGAAGTGAGCAGCCTTCGGAATCCCGTTCAGCGGACGCCCCTCGGGCAGCGGATCGGCCGGCTTGTTCTGCCTCTGGGATGGGAAGTACTCTTGCCACGACGACGGATCGGGAAACCCTCCATGATAGATCTTGCCCCCACCCACCGCCCGATACCCGTGCGCCATGAAATGCTGCGGTAGCGTCACCGCGTCCTTCAGCACAGGCGATTGGCGCCACGGATTCGGATTGTGATAGACCCCCGAAGTCGAAGGCAGAATCCCCGTCATCAAACTGGCCCGTGATGGATTGCACGCCGGCGCCGAGCAATGGGCATTCGTAAACAGCACCCCTCGCGCCGCCAGACGATCCAGGTTCGGCGTCTTGACATCCGGATGCCCTCCGAGACACCCCGTCCAGTCGTTCAGATCGTCGATACACATGAACAGGACATTGGGTTTGCCCCCGCCTTTCGCCAGGGCAGACCCGGCAGGCAGAAAGCGCGACGCGATACCCGCGGCGCCGAGCTTCAGGAAGTCTCGTCTGTTCATCGCGTCCCCTCTTCAAGAGTGGTTCATCTCGTGCGTCGCCCGAGCTGGCAAAAAGGATGGTCGCCACACGCAGTTCATGATCGCAAGTCGCTGGCGGCGCAGGCACCCCCACCAAGGCCATGGCCCGCCCGTCGCCATACGATTGTCGCTCACAGAGGGGAATGTGTCAAACGTTCACCGCGGCGCCAGGGCCGGCGCTCCGTGCCCTAGCCTTTCTCCAGCATCGCCTTCCACCGGTTGATGTGCCCGTCCTCGTCGGCCTGGTCCTTCTCGAGCACCTTGCGGGTCTCCTCATCCCACTCGATGGTCTCCAGCAACTCCGCGTAATGGTGTACCGCCTTGGATTCCACCCACACGCCTGTCTTGAAGATCGCCTTCTGCCCCAGCAACCGCGACCCGAGCCCGAACGCGATACCGACCATGCAGAATGCCGCCCGAAAGATGCTCGGCCGAAACCCAAACTCATACAGCTTCACCTGGAAGTCCTGATAATGGCCCATCTCGTTGCACATAGCCGCTACCAGCTGCCGGTTGACCTCGCTCTTCTCCTTGCTCAGCTGAAACTTATAGATCGTCTGCGCCATCAACTCCAGCGTGTGCAGCGTCCGCAACCCCTTCTTGATCGCCGCCAGCCGCTCCGGCGCGAACCCCTCCCCACGCATCTTGAAGTCCTCGCTCCGCATCTCCGGCCGAATAATCGAGATGTCGTAACCCTTCCCACTCACTGCCTGCTGTTCTGCTGCCATGACAAACTCCCGTTTTCTCTTCCTTCCAGGTTCAGACAGTCCACCACCGGGACGGCGCGTTTCATTTGTACGTCACCACCCTCCCTCAAGTTCAACCCTCTCGGTCACCGCATCACCCCACCCTCGGCCCGTCGTCCCGATCATTCCCAGATGAACCGGCTGCCGCCGCAGGAAGGACACCGCAATCGGCCCTCGGGAATGGCCGCATCGCACTTGATGCACTTCCGCGTCTTCACCCGCGATTCCTCCTCCTCGCGAACGCCGCCAACGGTCTTGTCAGCCTCTTTCCGACCGGCTCGCTCCACCTCCGCCGCCTCCAGGAACCGCACGGCGGTCTCCCCCCAGTCTCCCGCAACCGCTCTGGCGACGGTTGTCCAACTGCACCAATCCAGATTGCTTGGCGCCGTTCGCCACCGCGGGACGTTTTCCTCATGCTCCGGCACACCCTCGATCAAATTCGCCGCCCGCGCCAGGGCACGTGCCGCAGAGGCCTCGCGCGCATCCGCGGCCATGGCCTTGTGCAGCAGCGCAGCCACCCGTTCATAGACCAGAGCCAACAGCACCAGCGACTCCCAGGGTTCACAATCCGCAAAGAGCCCCTCGTTCTCACAGGCCAGGCTGCGGCTCCCGTCTGCCGTCGCCAACAACTCCGCCATGCGAACCGTCTTGTCGCTCCGCAAAGAGTCTCTCAGCGACAGCTTGACCCGACCGCCTTCGCCGTGAAAGCCCTGATTCCCTCGTTCGAGTCTCTCGGAGATCAGGGCCACCAGAAGGATCACCGTCATCGAGACGCCAAGGCCCAACAGGACCAAAAGCCCGATCCAGATACTCTCTGCAAGGCCCGACCAGCGTTCGAGGGACTTCACCCAGCCCCCCCCGTGGCGAACGAGGACGAAAACAATCAGACCGACAGCCAACGTGGCGACCACGCTGGCGACGGATATGCTCGAAGGCTCCTCGGGCGCCGGTTCCGCCGTCTGTTTCCCCGCATCGTTCGATATCACAGAGCAAGGGTCGCGCGGCAGCCAACAATCGCACAGGTCGCCACGATCGACAGCTCTCTCCTGCCTCACACAGAACGGCTCCCCACCAAGACAGACAGTGAAATCCTTGCAGTTCCAGCAGCAAGGCTCCGAAGCCCGGCCGTCCTCTTCGAACCTGATCTTCTTCTCCACGCCCATGGTCGAAGGCTCCTCGATGCCACGCCTGTCCGCCCAGTCACCTCTGAACGTCTGTATCTTCCCTCTCACACACATCCGTTCCAAGGGGCACTGGATCATTGTAGACTCAAGCGGAT
>Ga0272442_10002418_pt1 | contig 27138 bp, 24 predicted proteins | sample SSMForm2O_FD_200262 | JGI IMG/M metagenome (GOLD analysis project Ga0272442, IMG submission 200262) | Marine sediment archaeal communities from Little Sippewissett salt marsh, Falmouth, MA, United States - SSM-Form-2O | ecosystem: Environmental > Aquatic > Marine > Wetlands > Sediment ... | reverse complement strand
AAAGGAGCCCTGGAGATGTAGTGCCGACCTTTGCCATCTGGGGACGGTAAAATAAGGACTTACAAACGTTTTTGAGTCGAATAGGGAAAGTCGGGTTAACACAAGCGGGATGTACTCAGTCGTGCGTCATCCGCTCTACGTGGGCAACCTGCTGATCTGGGGCGCGATCACACTCTTCCTGCACTCAGTGCTATTCAGTCTGGCGTGTGTGGCTCTTTTCGTCGTGTACTACGAGCGTATCATTCTGAGCGAAGAAGCTTTCCTCCGAGAAAAATTTGGACGAGAATACCAACAGTGGGCGGGCACGACCCCCATGTTGCTGCCAAGCTTCGCGAAGTGGGTTCGACCGAGCCTATCGTTTTCCCGGAAGATCGCGCTCAAGCGACAGTATACCGGACTCTTCGTCATCACAACCACGATGACCGCGCTGGAGATACTCGGAGACTTATTCTACAAGGGCTCGTGGACACTTGAATGGCCCTGGGTCTTCGTATTCGCGACGGGGACCATCATCTATGTCACGCTACGGACCCTGAAAAAGCGTGGGTACCTGGATGTAGAGGGGCGGTAAGCCCGCAAGCGTCACAACGCCTGGCACGGCCAACGCGAGGGTGTCTGCGCGGCACGATGAGTTCATTGAAAAAGGGAGACACAGGCGCATATGGCATCTCTTTTCGCCACCCTGTCTCCCCGCTGCCAAGTGCCTCCAATTCAATCCGTTTTTTGTAAGTAAGTTGCACTTGCAGCGTACGTATTGTGACAATAGGAAGTCATTTTGTCAATTAGGGAAAATACGTATTTTATGCAAACCCAACCACCCTCATTACGGATGCAAGGCAGTGCGGCTTATTGCAGTCCGCGCGCAAGGAACCTGCCAATGTGCGGCGTTTGTGCGGGTCAGGAAAAACTCTTGTGCCGCAGCCATGGCAGAAATTACGTATGTCCGTGTCATCCGTTCTGATGACGGCTCACGTGTCGGCTCGGCGTTCGGGTGGACTGGAGGCGACCGGATGTAGACCGCCCCCAGCCCATGCCACTGCCCGAAGCTACCGGCAGTCTCGCCAAACCAGCGGCGACGTCAAGTCGTCATTTCTGACGACGGCGCACACGCAAGCTACCGGGAAAAAGCAGACGTGCGACGGAGCGTGCCTCTGAGGGGCAAAGCAACCGTCGAGATTTGAGGTTGAACTGCGCCAGATTATTTGGACCTGGCGGAACGACCGGCCGGTTTCTTGACGAGTTTGTCAAGCTTGGTCCGGTCCAGCACCTTCCAGACAGCGGCCTGAAGGTCCTTCAAGACCCCCTCAAGGGCAAAATCGTCGGGAGCGTCCGAGGCTTCGTAGGGTGTGTCCAGACAGCGGACGATTTCCCCCGCGTTGATCTTCTTGGGGGGCCGCGCCAACATGTAGCCCCCCTTGCGACCGCGACCGCTCGCAATCAGATCGCTTTTCCGCAGATCCTGGACAATCGGATCCACGTACTTGACGCTGATGCCCAGACGATCGGCAATGGCCCTCGCCACTTGGGGACCCTCCCCATCGTGCTGAGCCAGATCGATCATGATTCGTACGCCGTTCATCGCCCGATTCGTAATTCTCATGGCCGGTCCTTTCCAATACGTTGCTGCCGTCACTGGAATTGTACCACGATGGCACACAATAGCAAGGTCTTTGTCGACCGCAGTCCAGAGATTCGTCGTGAAATCTGACGGGCCTGCGAATGTGATGAGAGATTGGACAGGCAGTCCAGAGCGGCAAAACCGATATTGAAAGGAGGTCACTATGCAGTGCCATGAAGTCGATTATGAGATCAAAGGCGACGACATGCAGATTGTGGAGGTGGAATTGGACCCGGGCGAGACCGTCGTGGCCGAGGCCGGGGCGATGAACTACATAGACGACGGGATCAGCTTCGAGGCCAAGATGGGTGACGGCTCCGACCCCGGCCAGGGGCTGATGGGCAAGCTGCTGGGGGCCGGCAAACGGGTCCTGACGGGCGAGTCGATCTTCATGACGCACTTCACCAACACCGGCTCGGGCAAGAAACGCGCCGCCTTCGCGGCCCCGTACCCGGGCAAGATCCTCCCGATCGACATGACCCAGCACGGGGGCACGCTGCTGTGCCAGAAGGACGCCTTCCTCTGTGCGGCCAAAGGGACACGGGTGAGCATCGCCTTTACCCAGCGTCTGGGCGCCGGTTTCTTCGGCGGCGAAGGCTTCATTCTCCAGAAGCTCGAAGGGGATGGCATGGCCTTCGTCCACGTCGGCGGCACCGTCGTGACGCGCGAGCTGCACGGTGAGACGATTCGCGTCGATACCGGCTGCATCGTCGCTTTCCCCCCCGGGATCGATTACGCCATCCAGCGCGCGGGCAATCTCAAGAGCATGTTCTTCGGAGGCGAGGGCCTTTTCCTGGCGACCCTCAGCGGCAGCGGCACGGTCTATCTCCAGAGCCTGCCCTTCTCGCGCATGTGCGACCGCATCCTGGCCCACGCCCCCAGAGCCGGCGGACACCGCAAGGGCGAAGGCTCCATCCTCGGCGGACTCGGCGACCTCATCGGCGGTGACTGAGCGCGTCCCCAGACTGCCCTTGTGGCCGGCGACAACTGCGCCTGTCATCCTGAATGGGACCGAGGTCTACTCGCCGCCGGATCAAAGATGGATTCGGAACCACTGGCGGATGCGGTTCCACATTTCCTCGGAGAGAACGTGGCCGGCGTTTTCTTCGATATAGTAGCTGAAGCGGTCGGCCGCGCCGGCTCTCTCGTACGCCCGGGCAATGGTCTTGACGCCCTCCCGAACCTCGCGGATGGGGCTGCCGTTGTCCCGCTCGCCGAAATTCAGATGCAGGGCCCTCGGGGCGATCAGACCGGCAATGTCGGGCGTGTCGCCGTACCGGGACCATCCCGGAACGAAGTTCGGGAAGCAGTGCAGGATGTGCGTACGGTGGATGGCGGCATAGGTGGGCAGACAGCAGTTCCCCACGAGGCATACGAGGCGGGGCTCCCAGGGCCCGACGAGCCAGGTATGGGTTGAGCCCATGGAATGGCCGTAGCAGCCGATGCGGTCGGCTTTGACCTCCGGCCGCGAGCAGAGGTAATCCACCGCCCGGCGCATGTCGAGGATGTTCTTCCACGCCATGCACTTGCCGGCGACGACGTAGCGGAGGAACTCGAACCGCTCGAATTTGGCGCCGCGGAGGTCGTCGCTCTGGCGCTGCTCAAAGCAGAGGGCGTCGGGACACAAGACGACGTATCCCTCCCTGGCGAGAGCCGCACCGGTGTGGTGCATCGGATTTCCCGCCAGTCCGGCCGGTTCGCTCTTGCCCAAGTGATACTCGCCGTTGTGCTGGTGCCAGAGGGCCACCGCCGGCGCCGGATGAGCCGCATCGACTCCGTCAGGAACCAACAGCAACGCCGGCACGCGATCGTCGGGCTCGGCCTCGTAGGTCAGCGATTCGATCCGGTATCCCTCCTTTCGGATGGTCTCGCGAATCACGGGCCGCAGTTCGCACGGCTCCGGCCACGGACCGCCCAAACACTCCAAGAGCTTTTCGCGCAAGTTCTCAGGCGTCATTGTCGTCTCCTCGCCATATACGGACCCGGACACATCCTCTGGCTCAACCATTCCTGCTGTGACGGCAACCGATGCGGCCAGAAACGTCCGCCGCGAAAGCCCGCTGTCGGTCGCCCTGCCTTGTTCGCACATGCGCTTACTCCTGCTGGAAAAGGGCCGTCGCCGGCGAGAAGTCTCAGGGCGACCTGTGTCTCCCTGGACCGGCCGGGTATACGTTTACCTGGATTCCCTTTAGGACATTATCCCAAAAACAGTTTCTTCAACAGCTCGGCATCCAACTCTGCGGCGGACCAACGGCTATCAAGTCGCAAATGAGCGTTCGCATTGCCATCTGTGAAGTCCCCTTTCGCTATTGCTATCCGCGAGGCTCGTCGCGAAGTTTCACTTTGTGTTCTTGCGTAAGGCCGTCGAGCATCATGGTGACGAGCGTACAACTCATGCAATAGTCCTTGACACCCAGCGGCTTGCCCGAGATCGAGTCGTAATGTTCGTTGATCCCATTCTCGATCGCGTTGGCGACGGTCTTGTCGGCGATGTCGGCCGCGAGAGTTCTGTGTCCATAGTCGGCCAGTCCTCGGGCGATCTGGTAGTTGGTGGAGGGCCAGACATCTCCACGCCAGAAGCCCTTAGATTTCCATCGCGGATCCGTGCGATCGACCGTCGGGACCGGAAGCGGTGTCTGCCATGCATCACTGGCGAGCACGTCGGCCATACGGTCGGCCATGGCCTGGGTGGGAACACCTGCGGTCAACGGAATCCAGCTACCGATGCTTGCCACCGGAATCTTTTCCATCGTATCGCGCTTGATCGACAAGAACGTTCCTGCCTTTTCGTCCCACATGTGGGCACGCATCGCCCGGACGGCCTTGTCGATCCGTCGGGTTCGCCGCGCTGCCATCTGCCGGTCTCCCACGATTGTGGCCAACCGGGCGAGGCTCCGCTCGGCCATAATGAGGTAAGACGTGTTGCCCGTCACACAGATGTCACCATACCACGCGCCTTGGGCGGGGCCGTTGCGCGAGGGATGAGCCGTCAGTCTGAGGCCGTCCATGTTGCATTCATAGTCGAACGTTTCCCAGCGTGCGTGTTGCACGATCCCGCTGTACGAGCCGACCGTGACCAGCCCGACATCGGTCACATCCCGCTCGCGCCAGTACCAGTCATGAAACCGTTCGAGCCGACGCAAGCATTGTTTGAGAAGCTGGCTGTCGCCATTGCGGCGATATACACGCTCAACGCCCCAGGCCAGGATGGGGATTTGCGAGAACTGTCGAACCTCTTGCGGCGCGGTCTTGATCGCAACGGTCACCATGTCGCGGGCATAGCCCGGCATCCGCTGATTCCAGCCATCCTGGAAATCCCAATAGTTCTGGAAAATGTCACGGATGACTTGCTTCTTGTCGGGCAAAATGCTTAACAGATCGACCACGAACATCGTGTCCCAGATCCATTGGCCCTTATAGTACGGTCCGCCGGGGACGACCCAGGTGTTTTTCAATGGCGGCGTCGGCGGCATGATCTTATCAAGAATGCACTTGCGAAAAATCGCTTCGGTAAGCGCCAAAGCTTCTTCGCTATTCGATTCAAACAGCGAGCGAATATCGGCCTTTGTACCACCGGCGGCGCGATCATCCGCCGCCAGGGCCAACTGCGCGAGCCACGGCGACAGTGCCATTCCGCGACCGGCGATTTCGAGGAATTCGCGTCGTTTCATTCGGCATTTCCCGGAAATAGCTTTCTGAGCAACTCTCCATCCAACTCTACTTTGGGAGCAAACGCCCGCGAATCGAGATACCGCAACAGGCTGTGCAGCAACTGACGAGCCTCGGGCTTGTCCTGATGACCGAGCAGATCGATGGCACAAATCAGCATTTTGCCCCTGCCGACTTTGGTCTCACAAATCAGCCCCAGCTTGTGGTTACGCTCGAAATTATCGATCACCTGAACCGTCGGGCGATAGCTGTCGGGCGTGTCGTCGAATATGATCGGCCGCGAGTTCTTCACCAGGTGCCACCACTGCCAGTTGCTGTGAAACTCCGTCGGGAAACGGGCCAGGGCGGGCGCAGCCGGGTCGCAGAGAACGCCCAGCGTACCGGGTGCGACTTCGATGCCCCGCCGTTCGGCGCCGCGGCGAAACATCGGGAAACACCAGAAATCGGTCTGGAACGCCCCCTTGATACTGTGCGGCAGCTCGTCCAACTTTGGAAGCAGCAGGACCGCACCGCCCGATGCCAGATGCTCTCTCGTTTCCGCGGCCGCAAAGCTCTCCGTGACGAGTACGCCCGATGGGACGCTGGTGTCAACCTCTGAGGGATAAACCCAGATGTTGTAATCGTTGCGATACTGGGTCCCCTCGACAGCCAGCGTGACCGTCAGCTTCTGCGGCGCCGCGACATCGCCCAACGGCAGCGCGAACGTGTCGACCTCGAAGACCTTGCCCTGCTCGATGGTTACCGGATCGAACGCACCGGCGGCAACCTGCCGCCCGTCGCTGCCAGCGGCGCTCCACGTTACCCGGGCGTCGGGCAGGTCGGCCGGGCCGTAGTGGGCGATCTGCACCCGGCCGATGAACGTCTCGTCGGTCGTCCAGGTGTACTTCTTCATGCGCAGCAACGGGACCGTCTCGCAGCAAAAGCGGCGCCATGCCTCGGGCGAGATCAGGCCCTTGGATTCCATGAACACGTTGAGCATGCCCACCAGCGCCGTGCCCTGGCCGGGAAAATCTTGCAGATCAAGCAACTGGAACCCGCCCAGGCCGGGCGTTCTCAAGACGGTCTCAATATCTTCGTGGTAACAGAGAGCCGACAGGGCGCCCGAGGCGCGCACGAAATCATGAGCCTGATCGAGCATGCCCGTCTCTTCGAGCCGCTCGCGGAAAATCTCCAGGTTCCTTGCCTTGACCACGCCGGTGTATTTCGGAATCTCACGGAAATCGGGGTAGACCTGGAACTGCCCGGTCTCGTGCCCGATCACCGGAACCGGAATGCCGCCGATCGACTCGCTGAAATCGACCATCGTCGAGGGCGAGCGGTGCTCGATGTGCGGGTTCGGGTAGTCGCCCTGGAAGAACGACCCGCGAACCGGAAGGGTCTTGCCTGTTTTTCCTGTCACCCAGAAATCGTCGCCCTCGGCCAGGCTGGGATTCCAATGCACGTTGTTGGTACCCTGGGCGTAGAGGTGGCGCGGGTCGATCTTCTGGAAACGAGAGACCATTTCGAACATGCCTTGGCTGCGGCCCAGCTCGTTGCCGAGGGTAAGCATGACGAACGACGGGTGATTGCCAAAAGCCCTGAAGATCAGTTCGCCCTCGCGCCCGGCGTATTCGTAGAGCGACTTGGTTCTTACGGCGCTTTCGACGTCGAGGCGGTCGATATTGTATTCTGCCGCCTCCTCGCTCTCGGGCGCCCGAAAGGCGCTGCGTTTGTTCGGGATCTCAGCCTGGAAATAGACTCCCAGTTCGTCGGCCGCCTCGAATGCCGCTTCCGGCGGACACCATGAATGGAAGCGGTAATGGTTGATGCCGTACGATTTGGCGATGGACAAAACGCGCAGCCAGCCGGCCTTGTCCATGGGTGGATAACCGGTCAGGGGAAAGAAACAGCAGTCGTTCTTGCCCCGCAGAAAGACCGTGCGGCCGTTTATGGTGAGACGGTTCCGCTCCCTTGCGAAATCGCGCATGCCGAAGTTGACGGACCGCCGGTCGTGATACAGCTTTCCGGCCGCCGTTGTTTCGAGATTGAGATTCAGGCGAAGCAGGGCCGGTTGGAATTCGTCCCAGAGCGGCACCTCGCCGCCCGGTTCATAGGTGAACTCGACCATGTTCTCCCGCTCGGGGGCTTTGACCTCGAACGATTGCGTCGCGAACGTCGACGCTTTGGCGACATTGTAGCTCGCGCACACCACCGTGATTCGTCCCGAGGCCGCCTGGCCCGTGATGTTGCCGACCACCGCGCGAACGACCGCCTCTTTTTTCTCGACGTTCGGATAGACCTGTACGTCATCCAGCCAGACCGGGGCGGTGGCGTGGAGTTCCATCTTGCCGATGATGCCGTTCCAGTTGGTCTGCGTCCGTTCGTCTACGGCATGGGACGGACCGACCGGAGGCAGCCTGGCGTTGTCGACCAGCACGGTAAGCGTGTGCTCGCCCGGCGTCATCGCCGCCGTCACGTCGAAGAATTGCGGGGCGCTGAGCGTGTCCTCCCCGCCGCAAAACGTCTCATCGACCCACACCCGGGTATTCTTGGAACGCTCCAGGAGAAGCGTAATCCGCTTGCCACCCCAGCCGTCGGGAATCGTCACCCGGCGCTGGTACCACGCCGGCCCCTTCCAGTACCAAACCCGGGAGAGCCGATCGATGCATCGTTCGTCCTTTTTGATGCCCTTCTGGTTCTCGTCGGTGGTGCCGGGCAGTTGAACGGTGCCCTCAAACTCCCGGGCAAACCACTTCTCCGCCACGCCGACGTCCTCGGCGTCGAGGCGGAATTTCCAGGTCCCGGCCAACCGGAGCGTCGTCTCGGCCGCCATGGTGGAATTTGCATGGCCAAAAAGGAGCACCGCAAGCAGGAGCGATTGCGTGACTTGCTTTCTTATAGCGATATGCCTTTGATTGAACCGGAATTTGCCATGTAACGTCATGAACGCGGCCCCTGATCGGAGAGGGACTGCTTCTTCGCCTTCTTCTCGGCGCGTTCGCTGTACATCTCCCGAATCCAGGCTTTGACCGGCAGTTTCCACGGTTCGCTCTTCGCGGGAATATTCTTGATGAGGCTGCGCGGATTCAGGCCCATCTCTTTGGCCATCCGGATGTCTTCGCTGTTCAAGCGGCACTTGTGCTTGGCCTCGGCCCATAGCCGGTCGGTCTTGTTTCCTGCTATCTTCTTCTTGGCCATATGGTGCACTCCACGTCCATCGCGCGGTTCGATTCGGTAATCCGCGAGCATCATACCACGGACGGAGTCCCCCTGCCAGAAGCGGTGCGCGCGATCGCGTCAGAAATTGTCCCCGAGTTCGTCTTTCTGTCTACGGAAGTACAGGAAGTAGAGGGACAGATCGACGGCTACGAGCAAGAAGTTCAGAGCGTAGAGGGCGATGATCCAATCGAGGGAATAGAGGGCCTTGTGGATGACGCCGCTGAGATAGCCCAGGCAGACAATCGCCATGAACAGCGGACTCTTGCCCGCGACCACTTTCGTGCGCAGGGCCTTGGCGATGGAAACCGGCCAACTGACCCCGAAACAGATCAGCATGCTTGCTTCAAAAAACGACATGACGAATTACTCCTGGTTGATCTACAAGCCCGGCGTACGTGAGGCCGCGTTTCTGCCACGGTGACATGTCCGGAATATGGGGGTCAATAGATTTCGGGGACGAGGGTCTGGTCGGTGATGGGGGGACGGATGTAGCCCTTTTCTTTTTGTCGGGGCGGCAGCTCGACCGGTTCGGGCGTCAGGTCTTTGTACGGGATGAGGCTGAGCAGGTGACTGATGCAGTTCAGGCGGGCGCGTTTCTTGTTGTCGGCCGGGACCACGTACCAGGGGGCCTGCTTGATGTCGGTGTGTTTAAACATCTCGTCCTTGGCCCTGGAATACTCGACCCAGCGGGCCCGGGATTCCATGTCCATCGGGCTGAGCTTCCAGCGCTTGGCCGGGTCGTCGAGGCGGTCCTGGAAGCGGCGTTCCTGCTCCTCGTCCGAGACCGAAAACCAGTACTTGATCAGGAGGATGCCGGAGCGCACCAGCATCCGCTCGAACTCCGGGCACGCGCGAAAGAACTCGCGGTACTGCTCTTGCGTGCAAAAACCCATGACGCGTTCGACGCCGGCGCGGTTGTACCAGCTTCGGTCGAACAGGACCATCTCGCCGGCGGCCGGCAGATGCGCGATGTAGCGTTGGAAATACCACTGGCTCGCCTCACGCTCGGTCGGCGTGGCGAGGGCAACAACGCGGCAGATACGGGGATTCAGTCGCTGCATGATGCGTTTGATCACACCGCCCTTGCCCGCGGCATCCCGGCCCTCGAAGATCACCACTACCTTGAGCTGCTTATGCTTGATCCATTCCTGGAGCTTCACCAGCTCGACCTGAAGGTTGGCCAGTTCCTTCTCATAGACCTTCCGCTTGATCTTGCGGCGGTCCTTGCGCTCCGGCTCCACATACCGGCTCGCCGGAGAACTCGACGAGCCGCCGGCGGACGAGCGTGCCTCGCTCGTAGCTTTTCGCTTTCGGGTCGGTTTGCTTGTCTTCACAACGTCCCCACTCGACAGCGTGATTTCCATCTCACAGGCAACACATTGCCGCGCTGCGACAGCTAATGGTTACGCATCTTTGGCCCCATGTAAAGACCTTTGCAGGGGTAGCAAAATCAGTCGCCGTCGTCGGACCACCCACGTTGCTGCTCTCCCTTGGCGTCTACGTGGTTACGAAGGGGGAGAGTTCTCGGAGGCGGGTGATGATTTCGGGCATTTTTTCGATGGTGAGATCGACCTCCTGCTCGGTGTTGTAGCGGCTGAGGCTGAAGCGAATCGAGCCGTGCGCGGCGGTGAAGGGCACGCCCATGGCGCGGAGCACATGGGAGGGCTCCAGCGAGCCGGAGGTGCAGGCCGAGCCGCTGCTGGCGCAGATTCCATAGCGATCCAGCAGCAGCAGAATCGCCTCGCCTTCGATGTATTCGAAGCTGATGTTGGTGGTGTTGGGAAGCCGATGCTCGACGTCGCCGTTGACGCGGCTGTCCGGGCAGGACTTCAGAATGCCGCGTTCGAGTTTATCGCGCAGCGCCTTGACGCGCGTATTTTCGTCTTCCATGCCCTCGGCGGCCAGCTTGCAGGCCTGGCCCAGCCCGACGATGCCGGGCACGTTTTCGGTGCCCGCGCGCCGGCCGCCCTCCTGATGCCCGCCCAACAGGAACGGCGCGATGCGCGTACCCTTCTTGACGTACAGCACCCCCACCCCTTTGGGCGCGTGCAGTTTGTGGCCGGAGAGGCTGAGCAGGTTGATGCGGCTTTTCGACAAATTCAACGGCACCTTGCCGACGATCTGCACGGCGTCGGTGTGAAAGGTGATGCCGCGATCGGTGACCCTCTCGGCGATCTCCTCGATGGGAAAGATGACGCCCGTTTCATTGTTGGCCGACATGATCGTTACGAGCGCCGTGTCGTCGTCGAGCTGGTCCTCCAGCTCGCCCAGGTCCAGGCGGCCCTGCTTGTCCACGCCCAGCTCGATGACGGTATAGCCGTGGCTCTCGAGCTCGCGACATACCGCCAGCACCGCCGGGTGCTCGACCCGTGTCGTAATGACCTTGTGCTTGTGAGGCACCGCCACCAGCGTTCCGTGAATCGCGGCGCTGTCGCTTTCGGTCCCGCAGCTCGTGAAGATGACCTCGCCGGGGTCGCAGCCCAGCAGGTCGGCCACCCGCTGCCGCGCCTCGCGTACTTTGATCCCCACCTGCCCGCCGAAGGTGTGCATGCTCGACGGATTGCCGTACAGATCGCAGAGGTACGGCCGCATCGCCTCGAACACCTCTTCGGCCACCTTCGTCGTCGCATTGTTGTCGAAGTAAATCGTATTCATCGCTTATTCCCTGTGTTGATGTTCTTCCTGGGCCGAATCGCCGTCCTCTTCGACGTAGAGGTCATCCGAAACGAACTCCCTGAGCTTGGCCTCGACGACGTCCTTCATGGTGAACTCGGCCAGCTTGCATTGGGCGCACATGCCGCGGAACGCGACGATGACCTTGTCGCCCTCGACGTCGATCAGTTCGATATTTCCTCCGTGGGCCCGCAAGGCCGGGCGAATTTGCTCGTTGATGGTTTGCTGAACGAGCTGGATCTTCTGGATGTTGGTCAGCTTCTTGCCCTTCGGCGGCGCCGGCGCGGGTGGTGCCTTGATCTTCTCGCCCTGCACTTGCGCGATGAGCTTCTCGATTTCACCGTGACAACCGCCGCAGCCGCCGCCGGCCTTGCAGTAGTTGGTCACCTGCTCGACGGTGGTCAGGTTGTTCTCGCGGACCACGCGCACGATCTCCTCTTCGGTGACGCCGAAGCAGGTGCAGACGATCTTGCCCTCCAGTTCGTGCTTCTCCTGGCCGCCCGTGCGGTAGTTTGCCACGGCCGCCTCCAGCGCCTCGCGTCCCATCACGGAACAGTGCATCTTCTGCTCCGGCAGACCGCCCAGGTAGTCGGCGATGTCCTTGTTCGTGACGTTCAAGGCCTCTTCGAGCGTCTTACCTTTGATCAGCTCGGTCAGCACGGACGAAGTGGCGATCGCGCTGGCGCAGCCGAAGGTCTTGAACTTGGCCTCCGCGATACGCCCGTTTTCGTCGAGTTTGAACATCAGCTTCAACGCGTCGCCGCAGGCCAGCGAGCCGACCTCCCCCACACCATCCGCCTCTTCAATCTCACCCACGTTGCGAGGATTGAAGAAGTGATCCCGTACTTTGTCAGTGTATTCCCACATTTTAGTTTTGAGTCCTTAGTTTTGAGTTTTTAGTTCTCTCAATTTCCAGGTTCCTCTCGCCGTGAGCCCGTCTGGCTGTGCCGCGTTGTCTTGACAATGCTCGTCAGTATTCGCACGAGTTCTTCCGACGAGGCAAGCAAGTCACCTTCTTTCCCATTCAGAAGCCCGGCGTCCGTCAGAAGCCTAAGCCAGTAATTGGCCTCTCTGGCCTCCTTCGAAGCGATGCCCATTTTGGCAGCGAAATCCTTTCGGCTGTATCCGGCCAGCGCCTCCTCGACGTTGGCACCGATTGCTGTGCCGGCTCGCAACAACTGACTGGCGATTTCAAAATGCTTCTCCTCTTTGAGCCGCACACAGAGACGCACAATCTGCAAAGCAAAGTCGTAACTCTTCTCTCTGGCAATACTATCGGCCATAAACTCAAAACTAAAAACTCAAAACTAACAACTATTCGCCAGCGCCCGTTCGAAGTCTGCAATGATATCGTCAATGTGTTCGGTCCCGACCGAGACGCGAATGTAGTCGGGCGTCACGCCGGCGGCGCGCTGCTCGGCGTCGGTGAGTTGCTGATGCGTCGTGCTGGCCGGGTGTATCACCAGCGTCTTGCTGTCGCCGATATTGGCCAGATGGCTGGCTAATTTCACACTATTGATGAATTTCGCGCCCGCGTCCCGGCCGCCTTTGATGCCGAAGCCCAGAATGCCGCCGCAACCGTTGGGCATGTACCGCCGGGCGCGAACGTGGTCTGGATGCGATTCCAGGCCCGGGTAGTTCACCCAACTCACTTGCGAGTGCTTTTCAAGCCATCGGGCCAGTTGCAGGGCGTTCTCACAATGGCGCGGCATGCGCAGGTGCACGGTCTCCAACCCCTGCAAGAACAGGAACGCGTTGAAGGGGGACATACACGCGCCGGTATCGCGCAGGATCTGGACGCGCGCCTTGAGGATATAGGCCAGCTCCCCGAAGCTCTCGACGTACTTGACGCCGTGATAGCTCGGATCGGGCTCAGTCAGTTCGGGGTATCTGCCGCTGGCCCAATCGAAGCGGCCTGCGTCGATCACGGCGCCGCCGATGCTGTTGCCATGGCCGCCCACATATTTTGTACAGCTATGGACCACAACGTCGATCCCGTGCTCGATGGGCCGAAATAAGACCGGCGTCATGACGGTGTTGTCGCAAATCACGGGCACGCCCCGCTCGTGGGCCACCCGTGCAATCTCGGCGTAGTCGAGGACGTCGTTTTTCGGATTGCCGATGCTCTCAATATAGACCAATCGCGTGTTGTCCTTGACGGCAGCGGCGAAATTGGCCGGGTCGCCTGCCTCCACAAAGGTTACCTCAATGCCCAGGCGCGGCAACGTGTGGCCGAACAACGTGACGGTCCCGCCGTAGAGCGAGCTCGAAGAGACGATGTGCCCGCCCGAACCACAGATATTCAGGATGGCTGCGGTAATCGCCGCCATGCCCGAACTGAAACACAATCCCGCAACGCCGCCTTCCAGCGCCGCCAGTCGTTTCTCCAACACGTCCACGGTCGGGTTCATAATCCGCGTGTAGATATTACCGAACTCCTGGAGCCCGAAGAGCCGAGCCGCATGGTCGGTGTCTTTGAAACAGTAGCTGGTGGTCTGATAGATGGGTACCGCCCGGCTGCCCGTGGTCGGGTCCGCCTCCTGTCCCCCGTGCAGGGCGAGGGTCTCCAGATGCAGCGTGTTCTGTTCCATGGTTTGGTCCCCCGTATAGGACACTGAGGTACGTTCGCTATTTCGCCGGCAGGATCTCCACCATCCGCTGCAACGCCTTCTGCGCCGCAGCGCGAATCTCGGCCGAGACGGCCACCTCGTACTGGAGGTTCTCCAGCGACGCCAGGACCTTCTCGACCGTAGTTTTCTTCATGTTGGGACAGACGCCCCGGGGACTGGCCGGCACAAACTCGGCATCGGGACGGGCTTTCTTCAGCGGATGAATCATGCCGTTCTCGGTAGCGACGATGAACTGCCGGGCGGCGCTGTCTTTGACAAAGTCAAGCATCTGCCCTGTACTCAGCAGCGCATCGGCGCGGTCTTTGACGGGCTCGGAGCATTCCGGGTGAGCCATGACGACCGCCCGGGGATGCTCCTGCCTGGCCTGTTCGATCTCGTCTTCGGAAATGAACACGTGGGTGGAACAGTAGCCGGGCCACAATATGAGCTTGCGGCCGGTCTGTTCCTCGACGAAACGCCCCAGGTGCTGGTCGGGCACGAAGAGGATCTCCCTGTCGGGCGGCAGGGACCGCACGACCGCCACGGCGTTGGAGCTGGTGCAGCAGTAGTCGCTTTCGGCCTTGACCTCCGCCGAGCTGTTCACATAGCAAACGACCAATGCGTCCGGATGCTCGCTTTTGGCCTGGCGCAACTGCTCGGCCGTAATCATGTCGGCCATGGGGCAGCCGGCCGTCGGCTCGGGCATGAGCACGGTCTTTTGCGGCGACAAAATGGCCGCAGTTTCGGCCATGAAACGCACGCCGCAGAACACGATCACGTCGGCCTGCGTCCTCGATGCCTGGATGCTCAGCCCCAGGGAATCGCCGCAAAAATCCGCCAGGTCCTGAATCTCCGCCGGCTGGTAATTGTGCGCCAGAATCACTGCCTTGCGCTGTGTCTTGAGTTCGTCAATGGTGTCGAGCAGCCTCTGGTCCAAAATGCTCTCCTGCATGGTCAGCGTTTCTTCTTGGCCCTGGCTTTCGTTGTGTGCCTGCGAACGACGAGGTCCGGATTGGGGCTGGCCACCGTCACCCCCGGCGGGACCGGTTCTTTGATCCAGGTATTGCCCCCGATGACGGCCCCTTTGCCGATGACGACGTTGCCTAAAATCGTCGCCTCGGCGTAGATCGTCACATTATCTTCTATAGTGGGGTGGCGCTTTCCGCCCTTGATGATGCGCCCCCGTTCGTCGCGCGGAAAGCTCATGGCCCCCAGGGTCGTCCCCTGATAAATCTTGACGTTGTTGCCGATGATAGTGGTTTCACCGATGACCACCCCGGTGCCGTGATCGATGAAGAAGTTCTTTCCAATTTTGGCTCCCGGGTGGATGTCGATCCCGGTCCGGGCGTGGGCGCACTCGCACAGGATCCGGGGGATCAAAGGCACCTGCCGGATGAAAAGCTCATGTGCGATCCGGTAGGTCGCAATGGCCGTGATGCAGGGATAGCTCATCACGATCTCTTCATAGGACTTTGCGGCCGGATCTCCGTCAAAGGCGGCGTGAACATCGCCCTTGAGCAGCCGGCGAATCCGCGGCAGCTCTTCAAGGAGTTCGCCCGCGACCTTCTCGGCCATCAGTTGGCAGTTGCACTCGTGGCAGTTGTTGATGCGGCACTCGTACTGATAGGCGCGTTTGGCCTGCTCGCTCAGGGCCGCATGAATCTGGCTCAGGAGATCGCCCACGACGTACCGAACGTTGGATTTCGTCACGGTACGGTTTCCCGTGTGACCGGGGAACAACACCTCAAACATGAGATCCAACACGTCGATGATCTCATTGCGAACGGGCAGGTTGGCCGCATCGATGAAGTTGCTCCCGGAGTCACCCCGGTACGTGGCCGTGATCTCATCGATTAGCTTCTCGAGTCTCTTGCCCGTGAGTGTCTTTCTCAGCATCGTCTACCCATCCGTGCTCACACGTCCGCGACCTCGGGCTCGGGAAAATCACGGTAGAGCTCCGTCGAGACGTAGCGTTCGCCCGTGTCGCACACAAACGTGACGATGGTCTTGCCGGCATTCTCGGCGCGCTGTGACAACTGCACGGCGGCCCAAACATTGGCCCCCCCGCTGATGCCCGACAGAATTCCCTCTTTGGCGGCCAACTGACGCGCCGTCTCCAACGCGTCTTCGTTGGCGACCTGAACGATCTCATCGATCAGCTCGACGTTGAGAACGTCAGGGACGAAGCCGGCGCCGATACCTTGTATCTTATGGGGCCCCGCTTTTCCCCCCGAGAGAACGGGCGAATCCTTCGGCTCCACCGCCACGACTTTCAGGTCCGGATTCTTGGATTTTAGCACCTCGCCGCAACCGGTCAACGTGCCGCCCGTGCCAACGCCCGCCACCAGAAAGTCCACTTGCCCGTCGGTATCTACCCAGATTTCGTTCGCCGTCGTCTCCCGGTGCGCCTGTGGATTGGCAGGGTTCTTGAACTGCTGGAGCATTAACGCATTCGGGTTCTCAGCGACCAACTGCTCGGCCTTCTCGACGGCCCCGGCCATCCCGCGGGATGCGGGCGTGAGCACGATGCGCGCCCCAAAAAGCTGGAGCAGCTTGCGCCTCTCGATGCTCATCGACTCCGGCATGGTCAGCGTCAGAGAGAAGCCCTTGGACGCGCAGATGAAAGCCAGGCCGATTCCGGTATTGCCGCTGGTGGGCTCGACGACCACGGTATCGGTTTTGATCTTTCCGGCCGCCTCGGCCGCCTCGATCATATACTTGGCAATCCGGTCTTTCACGCTGCCACAGGGGTTCTTCGACTCCAGTTTGGCCAGCACCTGGGCTTGACCCGAACCGAGCTTGTTGATCTGTACCAGCGGGGTGTAACCAACGGCTGCGACGATATCCTCGAATACCGCGCTCATGATCACCTCCTGATTCTTACCGGTGGCTGCCTATATCTGATACGTCGATGCGCGTTTTTTTGTCCGTTTGACGAGATCCGCCAGAGTGATCGAGCCCAGGACTTTCTGGACGGCCTTCTCCACCTCCAGCCAGACCTCGCGGGCCACGCAATCGGCGGAGCGCTCGCAATAGTCGGTGCTTTCGGTGCACTCCGCGGTGGTCACAGGACCCTCCAGACAGCGGAAGACCTCGTTGAGTTTGATCTGCTCCGGCTGACGCCCCAGAATGTACCCGCCCTTAGCCCCGCGGATGCTCCGCAGGATCCCGGACTGTCGCAGCATGCTCATAAGCTGTTCCAGGTACTTGATGGAGATGTCCTGCCGCTCGGCAATCGCCTTGAGCTGGAGTGGGCGTTTGCCTTCGTGCTGGGCCAGTTCGATAATGGCCCGCATCCCATACCGAGTTCGTGTCGATAGTTTCATCGTCGTCAATCTCCTACTATCCCTACTTATTTACTCTGCCAATATACGCACAAATTCCCACTTGGTGCCGAGAAAATGTGAAAATTTTCCGGCCTCGACCAGCGTGCAGTTGCCTCTGACTCGACATCGAGCCGACCGTTTACAGATAATCGTCAGATACCCCCGGAGCTATCTTGGAGTTTGGGCGTAATCATGGCAGAGATGCCAAACCAGTGCAAGCCCATATCTTGTGTTTTTTCCGCAAAGATTCCCCGTATGTCGGTAGTGGACGGGAACCGCCGGCAGCGACCGCTATACGGCTTGACAGGCCCCCGGCAGCACTATAGTATGGCAACGGCTGTCTTGCCGAATTGCAATGGATTGGTAGACATGGTCAAAGAGGCCAAAAAACGAGTTGTCTTTATCTCGACGTTCCCCCCACGAAGATGCGGGATTGCGACGTTCACGGCCGACCTGATCCGCAGCACGGAGGCCGCCTCCCAGGGCAGTTTCGAACCGCTGGTTGTGACCATGCGATCGGACAGCCATGTCCGGTACGACAATCCCGTCAAGTTTGAGATTCGCCAGAACGTACGAAGCGATTACATCTGTGCGGCCGACTATATCAACTTCAGCCACATCGATCTCGTCTCGGTTCAGCATGAGTTCGGCCTTTTCGGCGGCGAGGCCGGCTCGTACCTGAGCCTGCTGCTCAACCGTCTCAAGGCCCCCATCATTACGACGCTGCACACGGTGCTCGACGAACCGGCCCCGGAGTACCAGAAGGCCCTGGTGGACGTCTGCGCGGCCTCCGAGAAGGTCGTGACCATGAACGAGCGCGGCGTCACCATGCTGCAAGACATCTACGGGATTCCCACGGAACGCATCGAACTGATCGCCCACGGAATCCCCGACCTGCCTTTCGTCGACAGCAACTATTACAAGCACAAGTTCGGGCTTGAAGGCAGACGAACCGTCTTGACGTTCGGCCTGATCAATAAGAACAAAGGCATCGAGAAGATGCTCCGGGCCATGCCGCAGATCATCGAGGCCGAGCCGTCCGTCATGTACATCGTGCTCGGCATGACGCATCCCCTGGTTATGCAATACGAGGGCGAATCGTATCGATTCGGCCTTCAGCAAATCGTCAAGGACTTGAACCTTCAGGACCACGTCATCTTTCACAACCGGTTCGTGGATGACAAAGAGCTGCACAATTTTCTGTGTGCGGCGGACGTCTACGTCACGCCGTATCTGAGCCGGGAGCAACTGACCAGCGGCACGCTCGCCTTTGCCGTGGGCACGGGCAAGGCGGTCGTCTCCACCCCATACTGGGCGGCGGAGGAGCTGCTCGCCGACGGACGGGGAAAGCTGGTCCCCTTCGATGACGCCGCGCAGCTTGGGGCCGCAATCGTCGAGATCCTCCAGAATAACTCGTTGTTCTACTCGTTGCGGCGTCGGGCCTATGATTACGGCCGATCCAGGACCTGGCCCCGAATCGGACGGGAGTACTGGAGGTTGTTCCGCCAGGTGCCGCGGCCCATCCAGGCCAGCGGTCCCGCCGGGCTGACAGCCGCCGAGACGATGTCAAGCATCGAAGTGCCCGAGCCCAGCCTCGACCACCTGATCAAGCTCACCGACGACACGGGGCTCTATCAGCACGCCAAATTCACGATTCCCAATCGGCTCCACGGCTATTGCACCGACGATAACGCGCGGGGCATCATCGCCATGATCAAGTACTACTCTCAGTACCCCGATCCGCGGGCGCTGCGGCTGCTCGACACGTACCTGTCGTTTGTGATGTACGCACAGAATCCCGACGGGTCGATCCGCAACTTCATGAATTTCGACCGCACCTGGTGGGAACATGAACCCGCGCACGACGCCTTCGGGCGGGTCCTTTGGGCCTTCGGAGCCGTCATGGCCAATTCACCGTCGCCGGCCTACCTGTCCACGGCCAAAGACTGCTTCGACCGCTCGGTCTCCCACATTCAACAGCAGCATCCGCGCGGCATGGCCTACGCCATCCTCGGGATGTGCGACTATCTCAAGCAGTTCCCGGGGGCCAGCGACATCAAGCGCGAACTGGAGCTGGCCGCCGACGGCCTGGTGGCGCAACACCGGGAGAATCACTATCCGGACTGGGACTGGTTCGAAGACATCCTTACCTATGACAACGCGGTGCTGCCGCAGTCGCTGTTTGTGGCCGCTCTGACGCTCGACAACGAAAAATACACCGAGATTGCATCGCGGACCACTGATTTCCTGCTGGCCAAGACGTTCGACGGCGACCACTTCAGCTTCGTCGGGTGCAAGGGGTGGCACGAGCGGGGCAAGGCCCGGGCCAGCTTCGATCAGCAACCGATTGAGGCCGTCGGAACCGTCATGATGCTGCGGGCCGCGTATGACGTCACCAAAGAGGCCAAGTTCCTCAAGCTTCAGCGAACCGCGTTTGACTGGTTCCTCGGAGCCAACGATTTGCACCTGCCCTTGTACGATTTCCGAACCAAAGGCTGCTCCGACGGGCTCATGGCCGCCGGCCTCAACGGCAACCAGGGCGCCGAAAGTACGCTGAGCTTCCTGCTGAGCCTGCTGGCCATTATCGAAAGCTACGCCATCATCGACAAGATACAACAGCAGAAAGACACCCCGCCTCTGGACGTGAATCTGCTCGGCCCAACGACGCCGGAGTCCACCGACAAAACGACCACGATCGAGGTCGAAGAAGACACCGCCCGCAGCCAGATCGGCGAGACGACATAAGGCCAAGCCCCTTGCAAGCCCCGCCGTCACCCCTACTCAAAGACCTCGGCCCCTTTTTCACCGACCCAGGTGATATCCTCTCCCACGCCTTGCACCGTATTGCACCCGCTTGACCACAAGATGACAGCGAGCAGCACCGTCGCCAGAATTGCCTTCCTGAGCATTTCCTGCCACACTCCCTTCTTTTCGTTTGGGCCTTGTCACGTATCGCCTGAATGTGCTTGCAAGCTATGCCTCCAGGCCGATAGCATTATACTTGCAGTCTCGGGACGTGGCAATCCCGACGCCCGTCGGATGTGTCGGCCGGGGGCTCACGACCAACTGCCGCTTTCATGAGGAAAAAAGGCATGAAAATCGCCAGCTTCAACGTCAACTCGATACGGGCCCGGCTGCCGGTCGTCACCGCCTGGTTGCAGGAGAATCGACCGGACGTTCTCGCGGTGCAGGAAACGAAGGTGCAGGACCACGATTTTCCGAAGGCCGACTTTGAGGAACTCGGTTACCGATGTGTCTTCCGGGGTCAGAAAAGCTACAACGGCGTGGCGCTGCTCACCACCGGCCCCGTTGCCGACGTGGCGTATGGCCTCGGGACCGAGCCGAAAGATGAGGCCCGTCTCATCGCCGCCCGCCTCAACAACCTGACTATCGTCAACACGTACGTCCCGCAGGGCTACCGGGCCGACACGGACAAGTTCCAATACAAGCTCGACTGGTTCCAGCGATTGCTCGACTACTTCCAGCGCCGGTTTGAACCCGGCGATCCGGTCGTCTGGGTGGGCGACCTCAACGTAGCGCCCGAACCGATCGACGTTTACGACCCCGAAGCGCTGCTGGGCCACGTCTGCTTTCATCCGGCGGTCCGGGAAGCCTTCCGGAGACTCATGGACTGGGGGTTCACCGACCTTTTCCGGGCCCACTGTCCGCAGGCCGGGCAATACACCTTCTGGGATTACCGCCAGCGGAATTCGTTCCAGCGCAACCTGGGATGGCGTCTCGACCACGTCATGGCGACCGAGCCGGCGGCCCGCACGTGCACGAACTGCTACATCGACCGTCAGCCAAGAACGGCGGACCGACCCAGCGACCACACACCGGTGGTCGCAGAATTCGACCGGTAGCGCAGCGCCGGTCTGCAGCGACGAGACGGCCTACTTCAACGTCACGGTGCCCCTGCCGTCGAAGAAGCTGCCGTCGTTCAGCCGCCCGATCATCCGCACCGGCACCTCCCCGTACGTAGGCGCGACCTCAAAGAACTTGGCCCTGTCGAACTTCCCCATGACCCGGACTCTGCCTCCAACCCAACCGAAGGCGAGTTGGCGGTCCGACTCGATCTCACCGGGGTAAAGCAGCAGCTTCTCGGAACGGGCGAAATCGGACGCACGGTAGCCCTCCGGCAAAAGAGCCGACACCGTGAGCGGTGCGATGGTGCGGCGGTTGGTAATGGGGTCGGGCGTGACAGTCGCCATCGTCTCGACCGGCTCCAGAATCTCAGAGACACCTTCCACCCACGTGGGTACCCCCGCGCTGTCGCTTACAACCAGCTCAAAGGGATGTTCCCCCAGGGGCAACGTTGTAGTGAAGACAGAATCGCGGGAGACGGGCGCGCCGTCGAGATACCACTGATACGCCAGCGTCAGACCTTCGGGGTCATACGACTCGCTGGCATCCAGAGTGAGCGTCCCTGATTTTCCATCCAGCGTAAATCCCGTCACCCAGGGTCCCATCGTGACCACCGGCGGTTCGTTGTACACCTCGTAAATACCCATATCGACAACGGCGCCGGAAAGGCGCGGGTTGCCGTCGAAATCCGTCGCATTGGCATCGGGGATCAGCATCGGGTCCCCACCCTCGAGGCACGGAGAGCCCCACAATAAATGATAGTCGCCGTCGAACCAGGTATCGTCGTCCGCGTCCTTGGGTGTCGTGCCATCGTCCCAGTATCCCATCTGCACGAAACAGGGATCGGTGGCAATATTGCCCTCGCCGGGCCAGCCTCCCCAAACGTTGCAGTACTTGATCTCCGGTTGAACGGCCCCGCAATCGATGACCTCCTGTCCCTCATCCCAAAGGATGCTGCTGCTCACTACGATTTGTCCCCCCGAACCACCGACTGTGTCACAGGCCAGCGAGCTACCGCCTGCCGCCCGGTTGCCCACCAGCGTGCAGTACGTCACATCCATAAGGGCGGAAAGGCCGAACAGAGCTCCTCCCCGGCCGCCGGTGGACTCCAAAGCCGTGTTGCCGCTGATGATGCAATTGGATACCTTCAGCCGGCCGTCGGTGTGGCAGTACAAACCCGCGCCGCGAGATTCGACGCCGTTGCCGCTGACGATACATCCGGTTACGGTCAGTTCGGCTCCCCAGCCGTTGTAGATGCCGCCGCCGCCCCATTGCGACCAGTTGCCGGTTATCGTGCAGTCGGCGACCACGGGAGCAGAACGGCCGTGGTTGTGGATGCCCGCCCCATGTTCCATGGCGGCGTTGCCGATGATCAGACAATCTCGAATGATGGGCGAGCCGTTCTCATTGAGTATTCCGCCGCCGCAACTGAGCTTTTCTTCATCGTGCGGACCGGCGGCAACCCCGCCGGTGATGGTGAGTCCGTCCAACACCGTCGTTGAATCCGCCCCCTCAATGATTACTACATGGTAGCTGTTATCCAATCGGCTCTTGTCGGTCAGCATGTGGCGTAGAGAGCCAAGCAAGGCATCGTTGCGTTCCAGGTCCCCGCTGAGCACGGTTTCATGCGCGATGACGTCCCTCTGGTTGGGATTGGGCCAGCTCCGTCCGGCGTATCCGCCTTTCAGAACGACGCCTCGCGCCACATGAAAGGCCGCATTCCGGTCGCCCGCGTAGTACAAGGGCTCCCAATCGGGTTGATACATGCCCCGGGCCATACGGATCTCACAGCCCGGCCCAGCCACGGCCAGCGCGTTCTGGAGTCGCGTGAAGGCGTTCGCCCAGTTCGACCCGTCGTTGCGCCCCGTGGCCGTAGGGTCGACATAATAAACCGCCGGCTCCGGCACGTCCTCGACTTCGAATTCACGGTAGAACTGCATTCCGAAACGACTGCTGTAAAACCGCCACTGGCCCGGCTCCAACGGCCCAAAAGAGCCCTTCAGGCCAAACACCGGTTCAGGAGAATCCGTGCAGTCCTCGGTGGCGGGAGGCTCAAACGTTAATTGCACTTCCCTTCGGTCGGGGTAGATGCGAAGGGTGGGTCTGCCGCCCAGCGTCTGCTCGGCCTGACAGGCATTGGCGTACGTCGGGGTGGGACCGGAGAACTGGATCACATCCACGTCCGTCGGTGCCGTCGGTTCGATCAACCAGCCGTGAGGCTGCGCCTGCGAATCGCTCGTGATCCAGAAGACCCCTACGCCGCGAGACGAAGACGTCAGCAAGACAACGAGAATCGCAAGAACCAAGCGAATTCTGATCCGACCGTTAGCCATCTTTCCTATACCTCCCTTCGTTCGGTGTCCCACGGGGTTGGCCTCGCAGCGTCTTCCCGGCCGCTCCTGTCACGGCGTCTGGACCCCGCAATCGGTACCGTGCCAACCGCCTGCACACATAAGGTCTTATAACAGCCCTATCGGCTTTTCCAGAACGTGACTTGACGTCCGTGGGCACCACCCGGCCTTTTTCTGCCCCGAGCGCAGGAGACCGGCCGGGCCAGACTCCCGGCGCGCAGATGGGTCAGGAAAAAACGAGGCTCACAGCACCGAATGAACGAATCCCCCCAGCAAAACACCACTCCTCACGAACATGCCAATCCAAAAATCAGGACCGTCAACGACGCCGCTTCGGCGTTATCGGGCCGATGTATTCCCGTGCAATGACGATATCGTCGAACCACACCTGGCTGACGTGGCCGGCGGGAGCGCCCGTGACGTACAACAACAGCCAGAAGAAGTTCAGCTTCAACTCGTCCGTCGACCGCCAGCGAAATCCTTCAAAGGGTTCGCCGTTGGGCTCGGGCAGGAAGCTGTCCCAGACCCACTTGCCGCGCGGGAATCCCTTCCCCAGATGGCTGATGACCTGGCCGTCCTTGGCCCAGGGCCGCCCGTCGATCCACAGGGCCTGCTCGCCGTTGCTGGCGTCAACCGGTGCGTTCATCTTCATCATCAATTCGACGCAAATCCACGCGCCGCGCTCGACCTTGAGCCGCGGGTCATTGACGAAATCATGTCCCCAGGACTTCCCGTCCGGCGAAGAACGCATCTGCATCCAGTACGAATAAAAATCCCACCGCCACTTTGCGCCGTAAGGCTCGATGCCGGTGGTGAAGCGCTCGTCCCCGGCCGGTCGCAGCCCGGCGCCGCCCTGCGGCCATGCCGTCGGCGGGTGATACCCTCCCATGTGCACAAAATGGTGGATCGGGTGACAATTGGGGTCGAACTTCACATAGAAGCGCACATAGAGTTGGTCGTAGCCGGGCAACAGACGCCGATACAGGTGCCCGCCCGTGCTCTCGCCCCCCACATGCGCCATCAGCAGGGACTGCTTGCCCGCGCTGGTGGGCGGGACGTCGCGAGACAGTGACATGATGTCCCGATTCCGCACACTCTCCCAGCGAGAACAAACCGCCTCCAGCGTGCCGTCCTCGAAATCCTCCGCGAAAACCACGGCCAAATCCCCCTCAATACCCTCATCACCCGCGTAACGCGCCGCCAGCCCCCTGACGACCGGCGATGCGGCAACCGAATGCGCATCCAACGCTGACGGTTGCTCGCTCGCGGCTACAACAAACACCCCAACGCAGGTAAGCGCACCGAGGATCAATCCCGCCTTGACAAACACGCTCCGCAGACTCTTCATCATAGACCATCCCCCTCTCATATCACATCTGCCACCGCAAAGCAGAACTGGGGAACGAGGATTCGAACCTCGACTAACTGATCCAGAGTCAGTCGTGCTACCGTTACACTATTCCCCAAAGGCCATGAATCCTGGATCGATACCACTTTAGCGGATTTGAGTGCGTTTTTCAAACCCAAAATGCCGAATAAGTCTCCATCCGGCCGGCAGCAGGATCGCCGCCAGGACGATTTTCACAGCGTCACCGACGAGAAACGGATACAGGCCGACGGCCAGTACGCTGCGACCGCCGAGCGGCCGGCCCGCGAAATAGACCAGCACCGACAGCCACGCCAGGCCGCAGGCGTAGATGGCGACGTTGCCCAGGGCCATCGCCAGCACAGTCGTTGCCGGCCGGCGGTCCCAGCCGCACCGAGCCAGCGTGCCCACGACGTACGCGGCCGGCACAAACCCGACCAAGTACCCGCCCGTCGGGCCGAACAGGGCCACCAGGCCCGCTTTGCCCTGCGCGAAAACGGGAAGGCCCATGAGCCCTTCGGCAAGGTACGTCAGCATGCACAGAACGCCGCGCCGCGGGCCCAACAGCACGGCGACCATCAGCACGCCAAACGTCTGACCCGTGATCGGAACGGGAAACCCGACGGCGACCTGGGCGCACAGCGCCACCACGAGCGACCCGCCCACAATCACCGCCGCGTCGTAGAAACGGGCCCAACTCCGCTCCGTGGGCCGCGCGAGATCGGCAACAGTCAATCCGGCAATCATTCTAAAGCTCACCCCAAACAGCAAATCTATCCGGGCCGCGGCCACCGGCGCGTCACAATGACGCTACGCCGCTTCGAATGGCCCGGGCCCGAGCGGGCGACATTATAGCCCGTGCGGCCCCGTCCGTCAAACCGCCGGCACGATTGTACAACGGCCGTGTCTGTGCTACTAACCCGCAACAACCGGAGATTTCTTCCAGATAATCCACGCGGCTCGCTATAAGTCTTTCAGTGGCACTGGTTTGTGCGGTGACTGCTGACGGGTCGTTCATGGGGGCTCTGCCCCCACAGCCCCGGCATTTGCCGCATTGAGCCAATGGCATGGCAATGGGGCCCGCTCCACGCGAGGCGCTGTGTGGGACCACCGAGCTCTGGCACATCGTCTCGGATAGCTGACATGCTGCTGGCCGAAAGCGCAAAATGCCAGGGGTTCGCAGACAGCGTCCCCGGTGATTCGCACACGCCTGACCTGAGAGCACGAGAAGAACCGAATGGACCCTATTGCGTTCCGGCCACAGGCCGGGGTGCGCAGATTTTCGGGGGCAATGCCCATTTGGACCACACGCGGGCGTGCACGTCCGTAGGAGCCCCCCCCGTGGTTGCCCTGGCCGGCGATACCCGACGCACAATAGCCTTCGGAGAGGCGGGCAGGCACCCCGGCGGGCGGAAAACTCGCAATTGCCTGAAACCTTATCCCCGCACCGGCGACTACCCTGTAAGAGAACATACAGACAGCGTCCGCAGACTCTGCGCCCGCATGGCCTGCGGCCACCCGCATAAGCTTTCTGCCGGACGGGCGGGGGTGATTCCTCGGAGTCGCCCCTGCCCCTCGGAATTCCCCGCTACGATGGACCGCTGACGACCCCGCCTTGCGCGTGGCAGCGTCAAGCGGCACGCTTGGCGATGGCGGATGCGTCGGCCACCCGGGAGGAAACCCAACCCAAGTGCCGCCAAAACCCCCTTGCAGTCCGGCCCGGAAGGGGCACGGAGAGAACATTGCCATCAGGGCCGATTCGCGGTAGGCTACGCCCACGAACTCGACCGAAAGGAGGACTTCAGCATGACAGTTCAGCACGGCGGACGAATCGCGGCAATGGCTTTGGCAATCCTGGCAGCGTCACTGGCACCGGCCGTCGCCGGTGACCTCAAGAGCGTGCCGATGCCGCAGATTGACGGGGATTGGTGGCAGGTGGCCGGCAATCCGATGGACCACAAGTACGCCACCGCCAAGCAGCAGCCGGTCGATTTCGGCGTGTGGCAGGCCGCCGACGGCACCTGGCAGCTCTGGTCATGCATCCGCCACACCACCGCCGGCGGCGAGGGCGGCAAGACGCGCTTCTTCTACCGCTGGGAAGGCAAGCACCTGACCGACAGCCACTGGAAACCCATGGGCATCGCGATGGACGCCAACCCGCGCTACGGCGAGACGCCCGGCGGGCTCCAGGCCCCGCACGTGGTCAAGATCGGCGACACCTATCACATGTTCTACGGCGACTGGGTCCATATCTGCCACGCCACCAGCACCGACGGCAAGACCTTCACCCGCGTCATCCAGGCCAGCGGCAAGACCGGCATGTTCAGCGAAGGGCCCGGCGTCAATACCCGCGACGTCATGCTCTTGCGACACGACGGCCTCTGGTACGCCTACTTCACCTGCCACCCCCACGGCCAGGGCATGGACTGCGTTCGCACCACGAGCGACTTCAAGAACTGGAGCG
>Ga0272442_10002417_pt1 | contig 27150 bp, 29 predicted proteins | sample SSMForm2O_FD_200262 | JGI IMG/M metagenome (GOLD analysis project Ga0272442, IMG submission 200262) | Marine sediment archaeal communities from Little Sippewissett salt marsh, Falmouth, MA, United States - SSM-Form-2O | ecosystem: Environmental > Aquatic > Marine > Wetlands > Sediment ... | reverse complement strand
GATTATTAGGGGACTCGCCGTCCCCTAAAAACCCCTGCTTAACCTGATGCCATTCATCCCACAAGCAAGCTTGTGGGTTTTCTGGCATTCCTTGATAAAGCTTGCATTTGAATCGATTCTCTCACGGTCTCTTCTTTGTTCTCTTCAGATCTTTCTTCTATCTCCTCATCTTCTGGTACAGTAACTGAAACAACTTTATCTTGTCGCCTAATTCTTTGACTAACAAACTTGTTATATTCTTCTTCATTGACGGGGTATTCTTCTCCATTTGAAGCTTGTGATAAAATCAATTGCTCAATAAATCTCGCATCATCCTCTTCTATTTCAACAAGACTAGATCTGATTTTACCAGTCCATTTTGAAGATTGAGGATTATGTGATTTAGTAAAAGAAAGAGTTTTCCAAACCTTTTCATCGTGAATGGGTATGGCTTTATCTTTATCAAGCCATGCAATTACCTTGATGTTGAATCTCACGATAAAAGGGTCATTTTCCGGGTAAAATATGGGCGTTTCATCTGTAAAGCATTCGCTTGTGACTTCTAATAATCCCATCCACCTTGATAATTTTGTCATATAACAGATAAGAATATCACCGGGATAAATTCGTTTCGCAGCTTTCAATTGCCTGATTCTAAACCCTGAAATATCCTGAGATGATTTTAAGAATGCTTCATATGTTTCAGGAGAAAACAAATCAAGATAATAAGCCATAATTAATCCCCAAAAAAACATTATCTCCAACATTATTAGAGTTAATCAAATCAAAGTCAAGTAACTATCCACCCTACGGTGTAATCATAATTAGTTGTTGCCTATTTATAATGACGTAACCATTTGGAAATTTTGAGAAATAGAAAAAAGAACATTAAACGAGTAAGGCTAAAGAGGCTTTCAAACGGGCAAAATGTCTTGACCTGGGGCAAGTGCAGGCCTAAACTCTTATGGTTTGTAGATTATATAGGAATGGATTTTATGAAACTTACCACTTACGGGAAAAAAGAGATTGCAACCTTCTTTTCCTGCGGGCTCCTGGGTGTCGCTCTGATTGCGTTCGTTGCATGGATTGTCGGCATCTGGTGGATATACTTCTTCTGCATCATCCCCGCAGTCGTGGCGTTTTTCACGATTTACTTTTTCAGGGACCCGAAACGCAGGATACCTGGCGAAGAGAGGGTAGTTGTCGCGCCTGCGGATGGCAGGATAACCGAAATAGCCGATGTCGAGGAGGGAACATACCTGAAAACCCCTTCGCGGAAAATCGGGATATTCCTTTCGCTTTTCAACGTCCACCTGAACCGCGCACCGTATGCCGGCAAAGTGGAGTACGTGAAATATACGCCGGGAAAATTCCTGAACGCAGGCGACCTCGAATCTTCGAAGGTGAACGAATGTAACGCAGTCGGGATAGCGACGGGCAAGTGCAAGATGCTGCTGCGGCAGATATCGGGCGTTATCGCGAGGCGGATTGTCTGCGAGCTCAGCGAAGGCGACGAGGTCGAGACTGGGCAGAAGTTCGGAATGATTAAGTTCGGGTCGCGGACCGAGCTTTACGTACCGGAGGGTTCGGGGTTCGAGATGAAGGTCGAGATGGGCCAGAAGGTCAAGGCGGGCGAGACTATTATCGGCGTATTCAAGGACGGTGAAACGGATTGAAGAAACTTCCCATATTACCGAGCCTATTCACGATAGGGAACGCGGCCTGCGGGTTCATCGCGACGATAAAGGCGGCGTCGTACGTATATTCCGGCGACGAAAGATTTCTAATGGAAGCGGCCTATATAATCTTGATAGGCATGCTCTTCGATGCGTTCGACGGCAAGGTCGCCCGGATGACGAAAAGCACGAGCGACTTCGGCGGGCAGCTGGACTCTCTCGCGGACGCGGTGACTTTCGGAATCGCACCTGCGGCGCTCGTGGCGATGTGGAACTCGCGGCTTCTTGCGGCGTCGGTGGCGGAGAATTTCTGGGCGCAGCTCACGTGGTTTTTCTGCCTCGCGTACGCGATGGCGGCGCTTCTGCGGCTTGCGAGGTTCAACGTGGAGCACGAGAATCCCGAGAAGCCGCATACCGACTTCACGGGTCTGCCAACGCCGGGCGCGGGAGGGCTCGTAGCCGCGCTTGTAATATTTCACAACTACCTGACGCCTCCCGCACGAAACCAGGTGGTAGGCTTTATTTACTACGCCCTGGGCCAGGAAAACATTGTCAGCTTCCTGGGTTTTATAAAAACGATAATGCCGCTTGTCATGATAATACTCGCTTTCCTGATGGTATCGAGCCGCATTCATTACGTGCACGTCCTCAACAAGATTTTCAAGGAAAGAAAAACTTTCGATTACTTCACTTATGTCATTTTCGGGTTCGTGCTGATTGCCCTGATTCCCCAAATCGCAATTGCGGCGATTTTTACATCCTACGTGGCGATGGGGCCGACGCTTCATACTCTGAGCTATTTCCGCTCGAAACCCGCGGTAAAATCAACCGACGAAAAAAATACCTGAGGACACTCTTGATGCCAAAGAATGAACCTGCAAACACTTCCATGATATGCTACCTCGGTCTCGGCTCGAATATCGGCGACAGGAAATCTTATCTCGACGGCGCCATTTCCGCATTGAAGAAAGAGACGGACATCACGCTCGCGAGAATTTCTTCATTCTACGACACTGCGCCGGTAGGCAACGTAAACCAGGGACGTTTTCTTAACGCCGTCATTGAAATCGAGACGCGTTTGAAACCCGAGAAGTTGCTGGACATAATCATGGATATTGAAAACGAGCTGGGAAGAGTCCGGACCGAGCGCTGGGGGCCCAGAACAATCGATATCGACATCCTGACGTTCGGAGACCTCGTCTATGAAACCGAAAGGCTGTCCATCCCTCATCCCTTGATGCACGAGCGAATGTTCGTGCTTAAACCATTGGCAGAGTTGGCGCCGGCATTCAGGCACCCGGTTTTCGGGGCAACGGCCGCCGAAATGCTGAAAGAATGCGCCGAAGTTTGAGAGCCATGATAGAAACGAAAAAGACAATCAGGGAAACCCGCGAAATGATATCCGCCGCCAGGGCCGAAGGCAAAACTATCGGCCTTGTCCCGACAATGGGCGCGCTTCACGAGGGGCACCTCTCCCTTATCAGGCGCGCGAGGGAAGAATGCGGATACGTGGTGGTGAGCATTTTCGTAAACCCGACCCAGTTCGGCCAGGGCGAGGATTTAAGCAGTTACCCGAGACCCTTCGAAAAGGACGCGGCACTCTGCAACGGCGAGGGCGCAGACATGATTTTCGCGCCTGCCGCAGACGAAATGTATCCGGAAGGTTACGCGACATACGTCGAGCCCGAAGGCTCGCTTACCGAGAAACTCTGCGGCGCCGACAGGCCGGGGCACTTCAGAGGCGTCGATACCGTGGTTCTGAAACTTTTCAACATATGCAGTCCCGACCGCGCTTATTTCGGCCAGAAAGACTACCAGCAATCAGCAATCATCGGTAAAATGATTGACGACCTCAATCTCGATATCGATATGGTCGTCTGCCCTACGGTTCGCGAATCGGACGGGCTCGCCATGTCGAGCAGAAATGCATACCTTAACCCCGATGAACGCAAGCAGGCATCCTGCCTTTACGAGGCACTTATCGAGGCAAAAAAGGCGGTTGAAACCGAAAAAATCGCCGACGCGGGGCTTGTAAAGGCGCGCATGACTGATATAATAAGCAAAATCCACGGTGCCCGCATCGACTACGTCGAGATTGTGCATCCTGAAACTCTTGTCAGTCTCGGCAAGTTGTCCGGGCAAGTGGTAGTGGCGCTTGCAGTCCGAATCGGACCGGCAAGATTGATAGACAACATGATTTTAAGCGCACCATGAGGACTGAAATGCTCAGGGAACTACTTAGAGCCAAAATCCACGGGGCCAGGGTAACCAGGACATTGCTCGAATACGAGGGCTCGATTACGCTCGACCCCGACTTGCTGGAAAATACTGGAATGCTCCCCAACGAAAAGGTCGATATCGTCAACCTGAACAACGGCGCACGTTTTCAGACCTTTGTAATAAAAGCCAGAAAAAATACGGGGGAAATTTGCCTGAACGGTCCGGCGGCAAGACTCGGAGAGCCCGGCGACAGGATTCACATCCTCTCGTACGTGCTGGCGGATGAAAAAGATCTCGAGAGTTTCGAGACATATTTCGTACACCTTGGAGACGATAATAAAATCCTCTCCCGCAAGGTGCAGCGCCTTAAAAAGCCATAGCATTAACATGTCTGAAGAACTCATTGAGAATATCAGGCTGAAAGCCGCCGAGCACGGCATCGACACTTTTGGAACTTGTTCACTTGCCGAAGTAAAATCCAGTTATCCTGAACATATCGGCAACCTTGCCGACGGATTCCGCAGCGCGCTGGTTTTTGGCATACCCCTGCCCTCCGCCTGCCTCGATAACGTCATTGACAAGCCTACTCCTATCTACATGCACCACTACAGGCAGTTAAACTACATCCTTGACCGATTTACCATGCAGGCAGCCATAATGATAGAAATGGCCGGCGCCAAGGCCCTGGCCATACCCGCCTCGCAAATAATATCCTGGAAGCCTATTCCTCGCGGCCATATTTCACACAAAATGCTTGCCGCTGCCGCCGGTCTCGGCTGGCGTGGACGCAACAATCTTCTTGTCACCATGCATCACGGTTCACAGTTGCGCCTCGCTTCCATCCTGACGGATTTGCCTCTCAAACAAAGCAATTCGCCTGAAAATCTTAACTGTGGAACCTGCCGCTCCTGCATAACAAGCTGTCCCGCAAGCGCCATAAAAGAAAACCCCGAAGATTTCGATGTGATGGCATGCTCGCAAAAACTCGCTGAATTTCAGAATATTCCTCTCATAGGACAGCGCATTTGCGGCGTTTGCGTCAAAGCATGCAAGCCGAAAAACAACATCTGATTTGGAGAACGCCTTGACCGGAAAAAAAGATGCAATCGAATATTTTGCGGATAAGAACACTCCCATTGCGCTTGCAGCCAAGGTACTTTTCTATAAGGGCAAAAAGAAAAAAGCCGTTAAGGCGTTGGTAAAAGACCAGTTAAAAGATGGTTCGTGGAACAATTCTCTCGCCGAAACGGTTCAAAAGCTCGAACTACTTCTCTCTCTTGGCATGAATATGAAAGACCCACATGTTGCAGAGGCCGTAGAATGGATTTTCTGGCGGCAGGGCCTTGAGCATTCCTACAGGGAAGTATTCCCTTCTCCCACTGAAAGTGAAATGAAAGGACACTTTGCCCTCCCGACGGGAGAAAAGCTGCCATCCCGAGTATCCTACTGCCATATTTACGGCGAGCTTTCGCTGAGGGTATTGCTTGAAGCCGGTGCGGAAAGCGACCCTCGCGTGACAGATATGCTCGCAGTTTTCGACAACATGGTCAAAAGCAGCAGGAACGGCATATATTGCTGCAAAAACTGCACTGGCTCATTCTGGCAGGTGGCTTCGCGATTCCCGCAGTACAGGATGTACGTTTCCGATGGCCTGAAAACTCTCCGGGAAAACCGTACAGGCTCCGGCTCATGGAAAGGTTTCCCCTTCTACCACATACTCCAAACGCTTGGCAGAATAAAAGGCCTTACGGCAATTGAGGAATTTGAATACGCCCTGCCCCGGATTTCGCGAAGTCGAAACATAGACGGTTCGTGGGGCAAGACTTTCAAGAATGAAAAGACCTTTGCAGTCCTCTCCGGCATCCACGCGCTGCGCATCGGCGAGGTTTGAAAATGACATCTCCAAAGAAGCCTCTTCCTGCAAAACTTCTTATAGGGGTTCTTTCTTCTTCATTGGAATTGCTCGAATTGCTTAAAAATAAACTGGCCGATAATTTCGGGCCTATTGACCTGGAAAGCCGGGTCATGAAGTTTAATAGAACGGACTACTACGAGTCTCAAATGGGGAAACACCTCAAACGCAAATTCTTTTCATTCAAAGAGCTTGTGGAACAGGAATCGCTTGCTCAAACCAAGCTCGCCGCAAACGAACTCGAAAAACTATTCGCAGGCAAGCTGCCCGTGGAGAGACCCGTTAATATCGACCCGGGTATTATGCTGCCGTCGAAAATCATACTCGCTTCATGCAAGGATTTTTCTCATCGGATTTATATAGGCGGCGGCGTCTACGGCGAAATAACCCTTCGCTTCCAGGATGAAAAATACGGAACTCTGCCCTGGACATTTCCAGACTATAAGAAAAAGGATTACTGGGAATTTTTCTACGAAGTCAGAAAGCTCTACATGAAACAGTTTCGTTCTCAGCGAAAAGGCCCGAACCCGAGTATCGAAAGCTCGGACCACGAATGAGTCCCCTCGCAGTCGGCCACTGCAATAGGCTGGCTGTCTTTCTTGTCATATGAAAAAAGATGTATCTTTACTCTCGCCGTATACGAGATGTGATACATGACCGCAAGCCACGGATGCGGGAATATTCTCGCCACAGTATCAATACCCAGGACCTCCACCTGCGCATGCAGAATCGCCTCGGCCTGAGCTCGCTCCACGATATCCACGCCGCTTTCCACGAGAGTTTCTATGACGAGGTTCTTAATGAAGTGGCCGTCCGAGCTTTCCGCCTGCGCCTTTGCGCTCGAGATGCAGGAAACATCCACCCAGACTTTCTGGCCCGTGAGTGCTTCTATTTTTGGCTTTTCCAGCGCCTCGCGCGCCGCATCTGCAATTCCCTGCTGATAAATGGCGGTTCGCTTGTCGCTTGATTCAAGGTTGTAGCCGGGGGCTACGCAGCCCGCGCCGGCGGTAAGCGCCGCCAGAAGAATTGCTATCGGAATAATCCTGCCACTCAAGTCGAACCTCCTTCTAACTCTTTTTAGCCCTGGCTTTCGGTTTTGTCATTCTCCGTGAACTGGTCGAGATTTTCAATAATCATCTCATGTACCAGGCCGTTCGAGGCAACAATGTTCTGTCCATAAATATAATCATTTCCATCGGAAAAGTCAGTAACTTTACCACCGGCTTCCGTAATAAAAAGGCTTCCCGCGGCCACATCCCAGGGAGCGAGGTAGAGTTCCCAGAATCCGTCGAGCCGGCCGGCAGCCACGTATGCAAGGTCTATGGCGGCCGAGCCGTAACGCCTAACGCCTCTCGCTTTCATGGAAAGCCGGCTGAAATTCGCCAGGTTGTTGTTCATCGTCTCTTCCCTGACATACGCAAAGCCGGTTCCCAGGAGCGAATCAATCAACCTCTCGGATTTCGTAACTGAAAGCCTGCGGTTATCAAGAAAAGCTCCTTTGCCTTTCTCGGCGAAATATGTCTCCCGCAGAATCGGCGCATGCACGGCCCCAAGAATGATTTCACCATTCCGCGCCAGCGCGATTGAAACGCAGAAAAACGGATGCCCGTGCGCATAATTAATCGTGCCATCGAGCGGGTCCACTATCCATTCGAACTTTCCGGATTTCCTGTCCCTTGCATGTTCCTCGGCAAGAATAGAGTGGTCCGGAAAAACCCTGCGTATCTCGCCTGCGATAAACTCCTCGGACTCCTCGTCAGCCACGGTGACGAGGTTGCGCTTGCCTTTGAACGACACTTCGGAAGCGCCGAGTTTTTCAAAATGCCGCAGCAACAACTCGCCCGCTTTTTTTGCAGTCTCAATGGCAAATTCAAGCATGCCGGGACACGCCCTTTCAGTTATCCGCCTCAATGCTTCTGAGGTATTCCGCGTTCTCCTCGGGAAGCGACGTATTGATAAACATCCCGCTTCCAAGCTCGAAGCCCGCCGTCTTTGTTACACGCGGCACTACCGACATGTACCAGTGAAAATATCTGTTGCCGCTATCGAGAGGCGCGGAATTTACCACAAGGTTGAAATCCGGGTCGCCCAGGCCCACGCAGAGTTTTTTCAATACCGTCTTCAGGTTGCCGGCCATGTCGAACATTACATCTCTTGATATATGCCCGAAACATGCGTGATGCTTCTTTGGTACAATCCAGCAGTGGAAAGGCGAAAAACTCGCATATGGAACGAATCCCACAAAATGCTCCGTATCCGTGACAATCCGCCTGCCGTCCACGAGTTCCATATCGAGCATTTCGCAAGTAACGCAGCGTCCATGGTCGTCGAAATATCGCATCGCCTCCTCGGTCCTGTGCCTTATATGCGCAGGCACGACAGGCAGAGCTATAAGCTGCGAATGCGGATGAATAAGAGATGTACCCGCTCCGGCCCCGTGATTCTTGAAAAGTATTATCTGCTCTATTCGCGGGTCCGCGGCTATATGGTTGAAACGGTGATGATACATCTTCAGCACCTCTGAAAGGTGCTCCGCCGACATATCTGCCATATGCTGATTATGCAGCGGCGTCTCAGCAATAACCTCGTGAAAACCCACGCCGGACATGTGCCTTCTTACGCCCTCGAACTTGTTGTCCGTATCGCCTTCCGGCACGAGGGCGGCGAACTTGTTCGGGAATGAGCGGACAAGCCAGCTTCCATCTTTTTCTATTCTATGAGTCTCCGGCGGCGTCTTGTCCTCTCCGCCGGGACAAAACGGACACTTCGGGTCGTATTCAGGCAGCGGCTCACTTTCTTCTTTCTGCCGTTTGAATTGCTCTGGCCTTTTGGCACGCTCAGATGCAACTATTACCCATTCTTTCGTAACCATATTCTGCCTTAGCTCAGGCATCTCTCACCCCTTTGCTTCATTTCTTCAGCCCGCATACCCAGAATACAGGCAGGAAGAAACCGTGTCATTCCTCACAATCAGCACCAACAATAAAATAACGGCACATGACAGTTTGCGCATATAAACCAGCCTCTGAAACCTCCCGCAATATTTGAGTTTACACATGTCCGTGCCGCCATGTCAAAAACAAAATCAATCGGAAAAGCTCCGTACAATCGCATTTATGCTTGATTCAATCTGATTCACGGATGAATTTACGGCTATTTCTTGACAATGCAAAAGCTTCCACTATATTTGAACCTTCACGTTAGTTCGATGTTTTCCGCAGGGGGACGGGACGAGAAGTGCTTGGAAATCTTTCTACACTTAAGTCTGACATTTTCAAAGAAAAATGGCACTACCTGCTTGGCATTCTCGCCCTGATAGCCTGCGACGGCCTCCAACTTTTCGAGCCCTGGATTATCGGTCTCGCCACCGACGAACTCGCCTCCGGCACATCGACGACTGCCAGGCTTCTTGGATACGGAGGGCTTATACTCGTTATTGCCGTTGGCGTTGCCTTAATGAGATACGGCTGGCGAATAAAGATAGTCGTAACGGCCATAAAAATCGAGGAGAAGCTCAGGAACAGGCTCTTCGGGCATTTTCAGAAACTTTCTCCCAACTACTATAGCCAGGCCAGGTCTGGCGACCTCATGGCCAGAGCGACGAACGACCTCAGCGCAGTCAGGGAACTCTGCGGCTTCGGGGTCATCATTCTCGTGGACATGCTTTTTGTCGGGATTACAACCTTTATAATCATGGTTCGCATCGACCTGAAGCTTACCCTCTACGTATTGCTCCCGCTTTTCGCAATCTCACTCGTTGTTTCAAGGTTCAATCCTTCGCTTAAAAAGAGATTCCTGAAAGTCCAGGAGTCTTTCGCCGATTTGACCGAGAAGACTCGCGAAAATTTCGCCGGAATGCGCGTAGTCAAGGCTTACGTTCAGGAAGAAGCCGAGGTTGAGAAATTCCGCGAAGCGAGCCAGGATTACTTCGAAAAGAACATGCGCCTGATTAAGCTCAGGAGGGTCTTCGAGCCCATTCTGATGATACTCGCCAACTCGGCAGTCCTGCTCGTTCTCCTTCTGGGCGGGACAGATGTTATTCTTGCTAAAATCTCGGTCGGAACTTTCGTTGCCTTCTGGATTTATCTCATGATGCTAAGGTGGCCGATGGTAGCGGTGGGCATGATAATACCCTTCTTCCAGCGGGCTGACGCGTCGATGGGCAGGATAAACGAAGTGCTGGAGGCGGAGCCGGAGATAAAGGACTCGCCCGAAGCGATAGAAATACCTGCCTTGAGAGGCGATATAGAATTCAGGAACCTGACCTATACGTACCCCAGTGCGGACCGCCCCTCCCTCAGAAACATTAACCTCAAAATCGAGCCGGGCAGCACTCTCGCCATAGTCGGCAAAATAGGCTCGGGTAAAAGCACGCTTGCGAACATGATATCGAGAATGCTCGAGCCCGAGAAAGATTGCGTCTATATAGACGACAAGGAAATAACCGGAATAAAACTGATGAGCCTGCGACGCCAGGTTGCCGCCGTGCCTCAGACCACCTTCCTATTCGCAAGTTCGATAAAGGACAATATAGCCTTTTCCGATACGGGCATGGACCTTGCCGAAGTCAGCCGGGCGGCGCAAACGGCGCAGATACACGACCAGGTGATGAGCTTCCCCGGCCAGTACGACACCATCGTCGGCGAGCGGGGAGTAACTCTTTCCGGCGGCGAAAAACAGCGCGTCGCAATAGCCCGTGCCGTCGCCGCGGACCCGAAGATTCTCGTTCTTGATGATTGCCTCTCCGCAGTAGATGCTCATACGGAAGAAAAAATACTCAAGGGGATGCAGGAAGTCCTGAAAAAGCGTACGGCCGTAATTATAAGCCACAGAATATCGAGCATACAACACGCGGACCATATAATAGTCCTCGACGATGGCTGCATTGTCGAGCAGGGCAAGCATGTAGAGCTTCTCCGGATAAATGGCATTTACGCCGAGATGTACCGCAAGCAGCAGCTCGAGCAGGAAATCATGAACGCCTCCGAGAAGGAAGGAGGCGTCGAATGACCGGACGCGACTTCCACGAAGAGGAAAAACTCGGCAGAGCAATAGACCTCCCCATAATCAAGAGGCTTTTGAAATTTGCCCGGCCTTACAAACTCGTTATTGCACTTTGTGTTTTTCTCATCCTTATTCTGACTGGTCTGGCCCTCATGATGCCGCTTATCTACAGAAAGGCGGTAAACGACAACATAGTTTCCACCCACCAGATGCTCGACATCTCCGCCACCACTCCCGAAACGCGGCAAATGCTGCAAGACGAGGCCCGAGATAAGCTTCTCAATGTCGATGAAAACAGGAAACTTATTTCGGACAGAGACTTCAAAAGCCTCGACCCCGCTCTTAACAAGAAGCTCGTAGATGAAAAGGCGGTCACAGACCCCTACTTTGTATTTGTTCTCGATGATTACCCGCATAACCGGCAGACCGAGATGAGAGGAGTCATCGATTCTCATTCGGACATTTTCAGCAAAAGCGAAAATTTTTACTACGTTGCATATAGCGACGTCTTCATAAAAAGAAAGCTCTCCACGGTCGAGCTGACAATTCTCCGAAAAGAAGACATCTCAGGCATCAAGTTGCTTGCGCTCGCTTTCGGCGGCCTGCTGATTCTCAACTTCATATTCATGTATTTCCAGTACCACCTAAGCCAGTACGTGGGTCAGCGGATTATCATGGACATCCGCATGAAGCTATTCAGCCATATCGAATCGCTCTCCTTGAAATTCTTCGACTCTAATCCTGTAGGACGCCTCGTAACCCGCGTCACGAACGACATAGAGGTGCTCAACCAAGCTTTTATAAACATATTGATTAATCTTTTCAAAGACATCTTCCTGCTCATCGGAATCATCGCCATGATGCTCTGGCTCAACTGGGAACTGGCGCTCGTGACGTTCTGCATACTGCCCGTCCTCATATGGACGACTTTTTACTTCAGGAAAAAGGTGCGCGAGGCATTCCGCGAGGTTCGTCTGAAGATTGCTCGAATCAACGCCACAATCGCCGAGCATCTCGCCGGGATGAGCGTGGTTCAGCTATTCCACCGCGAAAATGCCGCGCATGATCATTTCAAGACTCTTAACCACGACTATTTCAATGCAAACATGCGACAGGTCAAAATATTCGCCATATTCCGTCCCATTGTCAGCTCGTTCCAGTCGCTGGCAATCGCCCTTCTCGTATGGTACGGCGGCGGCGAAATTATCCGTGGCAGCATCAATCTCGGCGACCTCTGGGCGTTCTTCTTCTATCTGCGAATGTTCTTCGAGCCGATCAACGAACTCAGCCAGAAATACAACGAACTCCAGCAGGCTATGGCCTCCAGCGAGCGCGTCTTCATGCTAATGGACCAGAAAGACACTATATCGGAACCTTCGACGCCGAAAGCCCTTAACTCGCTTAAAGGCGACATCGAGTTCCAGAACGTCTGGTTCGCATACAAGGATGAGGAGTACGTTCTCAAAGACATTTCTTTCAAGGTCAGACCGGGAGAGAAAGTCGCACTCGTCGGCGCCACCGGCGCAGGAAAGTCTTCTATCATCAGTTTGTTGAGCCGCTTCTACGATCTTACCAAGGGCCGCATACTCGTTGATGGTATTGATGTTCGCGATGTGAAAAAATCAGAGCTGCGCTCGCATATTGCCGTCGTTATGCAGGATGTCTTTATCTTCTCAGGCGATATCAAGTCCAATATCAGGCTCAACGAAGGCAGAATCACCATGGAAAGAGTCTACGAGGCGGCGAGCCTCGCCAGGGCGAACGCATTCATTGAACGACTGCCCCAGCGCTACGACCACGCAGTCATGGAACGCGGAGCGACATTCTCGCAGGGCGAGCGCCAGCTTCTCTCTTTCGCGCGCGCCGTCGCGTTCGACCCGAAAATTTTCGTCCTCGACGAAGCAACCGCCAACATTGACACCGAAACCGAAATTCTCATCCAGCAGGCCATCGACAACCTGATGAAAAATCGAACATCCATTGTCATCGCCCACAGGCTTTCGACCGTTCGCAACGTCGACAGGATAATCGTCCTCGACAAGGGCAGAATTGCCGAAGAAGGCTCTCACCAGGAACTGCTCAAAAAGAAAGGGCTTTATTTCAAGCTCTACCAGCTTCAATACAAGGACCAGGGCGCGGCAGAACAATTGCTCTCGCAGACATAACATCTGCCCCTTTCACGCAACACTTTTCCAATCTTTGCGAGACAATCCTTCCACAACATAACTTGTTTGCATTATTGGAGTTACGTCAAATGCAGAGCAAAAGCGGGGAATGTTTGTCCCAACAGGTTTTATTTTAGCAGTGTCGCGTTGTCGCCATAACTCGTTGGCATACAAAGAGATAAGAAATTCATCCCTTAATATTGCCACTTAGGTACGAGAGTTGCAGTATTTCTACCGTAAACCTGATTTGTCATCTGGTTGAGGAAGCGTTTGTGGATTTTACGAAGATGAAGAAACAGGATTTGATTAAAGAAATCGACTCTCTTCAGGCTACTATATCGAAGCTCGAAGAAGATATTGCCCAATTAAAAAAAATCGAAGAAACTCTCTACAGGCGCGAAGAAGAATTGGCCGCCACATTTGACAACTCCCCAACTCCCATGTTTGCAATGGACGATAAAAGGAGGATATGGAAAATAAACCGCGCCGCGGAAAGATACACTTACAAATCCAGCCGCGAATGCATTGGACTTTGTTGTGGGCAGGCACTCGCCTGCAATCTCTCGAAGCGCGGATGTGGATTGAACTCCGCCTGCAAATCCTGCCAGCTGCTCAGGACTGTAATTAAAACCTATGAAGACAAGAACAGGTGTTACCAGAAGGAAATTTCCCTCGATTTGTCGCGTGGCAACAAAAATGAAATCGTTCATCTGCTGATAGCCACATCACCGTTTACAATTCGCGGCAAGAGAATAGTTCTCGTCTCATTTCAGGATATTACGGAGCGCGTAAAAACAGAGCAGGAATTACGCCGCATTGTGAGCAACGCGCGCCGATTGCTTCCTGAAGCAAAACTCAATAATGGGCCATAAGAAACGTTATTAAACACGTATTTCACTCCAGTTCCTCGAATATGACTTGCGCGCGGCCCTGCGCGTAAATATAATGTCTCCGAGAAAACATGCGCCGGGAGGGGAAAACATGCGCATCATTGCCTTCATGAATCAGAAAGGCGGAGTCGGCAAGACGACGACGGCAGTCAATCTCGGCGCCTGTCTTGCGAAAATCGGAAGAAAAGTACTTCTAATCGACATCGACCCCCAGGCAAACTCTTCCATCCATCTCGGCGTTGATATCTACAAAAACAAGGAAAGCATTTATACCGTTCTCGTCGACGATTCGCCCATCTCAAAGGCGATTATGAAAACCGGCCGAAAGAACTTCGACCTCCTACCTTCCAATATCGACCTCTCCGGCGCTGAAGTCGAGCTGGCAAGCGCGGTCGGTCGCGAAACAATCCTTCGCGACTCCCTGCTCGAACACGTACGCGAAGGCGCTCAGTACGAATACGTGCTTATCGACTGCCCGCCATCTCTGGGTCTTCTTTCGCTTAACGCTCTGACCACCGCAAGCGAAGTCTTCATCCCCGTCCAGACCCAGTTCTTCGCCCTGCAGGGCATGGGCAAGCTCCTCGACGTAGTCAAGCTCGTAAAACGGCGCCTCAACCCCCAGCTCGACCTGACCGGCATTGTCCTGACTATGTACGATACGAGAACGAACCTCGCGCATGAGGTCGTCGAGGAAGTTCGCAAGTATTTCAAGGAAAAGGTTTTCGCGACCGTTATCCGCAACAACGTCCGCATCGCCGAGGCTCCCGGACACGGCAAAAGCGTAATCGAGTACGACTCTGGTTCCAAGGGCGCGAAAGACTATATGGCTCTCGCCCGCGAAGTGGCAGGCGTCGAGCTCGAAACCGAACCGATGACATGGCCGCCGCCGGGCTTCGAAGAAGAGGCCAGGCGCGCCGAGGAGAGGCTTAAGAAAATAATTCTGGACGAGCGCGCCGTCACGAACGCTCCTTCCGAAATCGCAGCCGAAATCGGGCTCGAAACGGTATCCGAAGAAGATGTTCGCCAGGCGCCGGAAGATTCTTCCGAAGAACCGCACCTCGACCCTCCCCCGGAAACCCAAACGGACTCGCCCCATACTGACGCCGAGGAGGAAATCCGCGAGATTAAAGACATGATAGAGCTCGCTTCCGGAGAGGGATTCATGCGGTTCGCCGCGGCCGATGAGAAATCGGCGGACATCTCCTGCCCGCCGGCGGTCCAGCAGGAGCCGTGCGGTTCGCGCCTTCCTTCGCCGGTCTACGAGGACATCTCCGCGCCATCGGCGGCGAATGAGCCGCGAGAAGAAGAGCCTGGCGGCGCAACCTTCGAGGGTTAGCCGGTCCTTCGCCTCACCTTTATCACTTCGGTCCCGGCCACGAGGTCGTGCCACGTGCGATTTTTTTTCTCCCAGGCCGCCCACAGGAAACCGATGCAGAACGCCGTCAGGCTCACCCAGAACATCGCGAATCGCGCCAGCGACCTCATAAGCGACGGCGTCTTCCTGTCCGGGCCCACGATTTTTATCCCGAACGCCTTCTTGCCCAGCGACGTGCCGCCGAACGCCCACATCCCCACCATGTAGAACGACCACAACCCGAAGACAATCAGGAACATGAGAAGCACATAAAGTTCGCCGCCGCGTTCCGACCTGTTGGTGAAAATAAGCAATGATAGAACTACTACGACGGTAATCCAGATAAAGAAGAGCATCAGCAGGTCGAGGCAAAGCGCCCCGAACCGCTCGCCGAAACTCGCGAGCTTCACGAACGCCTTGTCGTTGCTGTAAAGCATGTTGAAGCACGGCGCGCATACCTTGGTTCGCCCCACCCTTATCACGCAAAGGCTGCACATGAAGTTGCCGCAGCGCGAGCAGACTTCCGTCGCAGAGTTTCCGGGGTGGAGAGCGCAGGAGTTAGTCCCGGCCTCGAACTCTTCCTCCTCGGGCGTTTTGGGGGCGGTCGCCTCGCCGCCGCCCGAAAACCGCCTGCATATCGGGCAGAGTTCCTCTTTCTCTTCGAGGCTCGCTTCGAAAACCGTCCCGCATTTCCTGCAGCGGACTTCCATAGGCCACTCCGAAATAATCCAGTTTCAGGCGCAAAAGAATATCAAAGCCCGGCCGCGCCATCAAGCGCTTTTAGACGGAGGCTCCGCGCCGAGAAGTATGGCCGTCACGTTGCGCACCAGTTTCTCGTCGCTCGCGAACTCCATGGGCGGAAGGTCCAGCCTGCTTCGCAGGCGCCTGCCGAGACGCCCGAATATTTCCATCCTGCGTGAAAACTCAATCTCGTCAGCGCGAAGGCACGCCTCTATCATCGCTTCCTTCTCCGGGGTCGTAACCACCCTCATTATATTCTCGCGCAGCGTAAAATCGGCCAGCAGCGTCGAGTACTCGTCGCCTTCCGCGATTATCCTGCCCGGCTGGGGATGGCTCCTCTCCCGCACTACCAACGTTCCGGCGACCATGTCGCCGAGCCTTCTATTAAGCGGGTGGAAGAACGCCGCAAGCCCGCCCGGAATATGCAGGATAAAAAGCGGCGTCGAGTCCATGAACCTCATCATATTGCGCAGGAAGGAGTTGAAGAAGTTTATCTTCACTCCGGTGTCCTGAATAACTCGCAGCTTCATTATCCTTTTGCCCGGCGTCGCCCCCCCGGTCTTGAGCTCGAAGAATATGAAGTAGCCCTGCTGAATGACAAACGCCGTCACAATAACCAGCGCGGCCTGCAGGCCCGGAGATATTATCCCAACAAATGAGACGGCCCAGGCGCCGATGAAAAGGGCGATTATCATGAAAAGCATGTCCAGGAACCACGCAAGAAACCGCGAGGTTATGCCCGCAACCTCGAAGGACAGCTCGACGTTCTCCGGCGTTATGACTGTATGCCTCAAGCCGAACCCTCCGCAAAAATCTGTTGCGGCGAGGCCGCCCGCGTGCTATAAATCTCGAAGCTAAAAGGAGCGCGGCTTTGGACCTCAACAAGTTCATTTACGAGAACAGGCCTCACTGGCGCAAATTCGAGGGGATGCTCGAGGCGACCGAGAGCGTTGGCCTCCCCGGACTCGGCCACGGCCAGCTCAAGGAGTTCGGGCTTCTCTACAGAAAAGTCTCGTCCGACCTCGTCCACGTGCGCTCCCAGACGTCCAACGCCGAGCTTACCGAGTATCTCAACGACCTCGTTTCGCGCGGCTATGCCAAGGTCTACTCCGGTCGCAAGCTGCGCCTGCGCGGATTGTTGAACTTCTTCATTCGCGGGTTCCCGCGCGAGTTCCGAGCCCGCTTCGCGTACTTCCTTATCTCCGCCGCCATCTTTCTCGGCGGTGCGGGTTTCGGCTTCATCGCCGTTACGTTCGACGGCAAGTCCAGGTACTACCTCATGATGTACGAGCATATGTACAAGAGCCCGACCGAACACAGGCAGGAAATGACCGGCAATGGCGACGGTGCAAAACGAATCTCCTCCGCCGGAGATGCTTCCTATTTCTCCTCTTTTCTCTTCACCAACAACATACGCGTCGCGATTCTCGCGTTCGCCGCGGGCATCACTTTCTGCGTAGGAACTGTCCTCGTGCTCGCCTTCAACGGGGCCGTACTCGGCGCAGTCGCGGCATCCTACCACCAGGCTGGCGAAACCCTCTTCTTCTACTCGTGGGTGATGCCCCACGGGGTGATGGAGCTTACGTCCATTGTAATCGCGGGCGGCGCGGGCCTCCTTCTGGGCCGGGCAGTCCTCTGGCCGGGCGAATTTGCCACGATAGACTCCCTGCGCGTCCGCGGGCGCTCCGCCCTCGTTCTCGTTCTCGGGACGATTCCGCTCTTCGTCTTCGCCGGCCTTATAGAAGGTTCTCTCAGTCAAATGAATCCGCCTGTCATACCGTACTGGTTCAAGCTCGCCGTCGCCGTGGCGACTGGCATTTTTCTCGTCCTCTACCTCGGCTTCGCGGGCCGAGAGACCGCTAAATCAACTGCCTCGCCTTCACCTGAAGGTACTGGTTCACCGCGGCTACCGTAAGCTCGCTCGGTTCCGCATCCTCCACGAGCGCACCCTTGTTTCGCAGTATCGCATGTATTCTCGAACGCTCCGAAAGAACCTCCGATGCCACGTACCTGTCGAACGCACCCTCGTAGTCATCCGGCACGTGCCGGGCGAGCATCGAGATTCGCTGGTCTCGCACCGTCAGGCAAAGAACGAGATGCCTGCGCCTCAGCAGCGGCAGGTATCTCATCAAATCCTCGCCGTCGCGCTTATCGAAAAAGTCGGTGAAAATCACCACGAGCGAGCGTCTTTTCTGCCTCGCCGCCAGCGTGCGCAGCGCCCCGCCGTACTCGACTGCGCAGCGCTCGGGTTCCACCTTGTAAAGCGTGTCCACGAGCGTCGCCACCATCGCCCCGCCCTTCATGGGGGGATGGTAATATTTGATCCTGTCGCTGAAGACCATAAGCCCCACGTTGTCGTCGAACCTCTTCGCAACGTGCCCGAGCATCACGCATGCGTTTATCGCGTGGTCGAGCTTCGTCAGCTCGCCCGCCCGATACGCCATGTAGCGCGAAGTATCGAGGCAGAGGAATATGTTCTGGCTTCTCTCTATCTGGTACTCTTGCGTGATGGGCCTGCGCTTCTTGGCGGTCGCCTTCCAGTTGACGTGCCTGTAGTCGTCGTCCGGCAAATACTCGCGCAGCTTCTCGAACTCCGTACCCGTCCCCACCTTCCTTATCTGCCGGAACCCTATCTGCGCAAGGTGGCTTCTTCGCATCATCAGGTCGTACCTGCCCACCCCCAGCAAACTCGGATAAACCTTGACGGTATGAGATATGTCGAAAGGAAAGTCGCGCTCGGCAAGGCCGAACGACCCCTGCAGCCGCATATAGACCGGGCCGAGGTCATAGAACCCGCGCTGGCCCGCGAAAATCTTGAATTCGACGGACTCGCTCGAAAACGGCCCGATTTCCATTTTGTGAACCGCCGTGTCCACGCCGAGGCCGTCCGGGAAGCTCTGGCGCACGATGACCTTTACCTTTCTGCCGGTAAAGTTCTTCAGAACTATCTTGCAGGGGTTCTCCTCGCCGAGGGAAAGTTTTCGGCCTATCCTGCGCTCGACCCCTATCTTGTCGGGGTGCGGCACGCTGCCGGCATCCCAGAAAAGCAGTATCACGAGCAGTATGTCGAACCCGAGTACCGCCGGGCCCATCACCGGCAGCGCGGGAACCAGCAGCAACGCCAGCGCCCCGACGCCGAAGAGCTTCAGAAAGAGCCATGAGGGCAGAACGTTACCTCGGGACATCGATTCTCCTGAGTATGTCTCGTATCACGTCGTCGGCGCTCGCGCCCTCGACCTCGATTTCCGGCTGAAGGATTATCCTATGCCTGAGCGCGGGAAGCGCCGCCTCTTTTATGTCGTCCGGCGTCATGAATTCCCTGCCCGCGAACGCGGCGAGCGCCTTGGAAACGGCGAGCAGGTGAACGCCGGCGCGGGGTCCGGCGCCCAGCAGTATCGAGGAGGAATCGCGGGTCGCCCTTATGACCTCCCTGACGTAGCGAAGGACATCGTCCTCCACCCTTACGCTCTCCACCGCCTTCAGGCCAGACTTGAGGTCTTCTATGCCGAGAACCGGCTTTACTTGCTGGTCGTCGAGGTTGTCCGCCTCGAACGTCTTGTTGAACCTCGCAAGAATTTCATCCTCCTCCTCGGGAGTCGGATAATTCACGAGAATCTTGACGAGGAACCGGTCCCTCTGCGCCTCCGGGAGCTGATAGGTTCCCTCGTATTCAATCGGGTTCTGTGTCGCGAATACGGTGAAGTGGTCGGAAACCTTCCTTCGCTTGCCGTCCACGGTGGTCGAGTGCTCCTGCATGACTTCGAGAAGCGCCGCCTGGGTCTTGGCCGGGGTGCGGTTAATCTCGTCGGCAAGCAGTATGTCGGTGAATATCGGGCCTTCGCGGAATACGAACTCGCTCATCTTCATGTCGAAGACGTTGGTGCCTATTATGTCCGACGGCATGAGGTCCGGCGTGAATTGAATCCGCTTGAATCGAATGTCGAATACCCTCGAAAGCGCGCGCACCATCAGCGTCTTGGCCACGCCGGGCGCGCCTTCGAGGAGGGCATGCCCCCCGGTGAACATCGTAAGAAGCATATAGCGTATTATATTGTGCTGGCCGACGATGACTTTCGACAGCTCGGCGCGCGCCTTGTCCACATCTTCACAAAGTTTTTCGAGACCTTCTCCCGGCATTTAAATACTCCTTTTCAAACTGTGCAATTGCTCTTATAAATGCGAGCACGTCCGCGTCGCCGGCCCTCGGACCGGCCGCGGCTCGCGCCGTTATCGCCCTGAATCTCTTCGCCGCCTTTTCGTTGCCCGCAAGAATGGCGTCGACTATCTCGAGCGGTTTCGAGTTGCGCCCCAGCCTCGCCCAGAGCGCGACTCTTTCCCTGAAAAGCTCGTATGCCGATTTGATGACGCTGCCGTGAAGTTTCGCCCTCCTGTATATCAGCGAAAAGGCCCTCACGTACTCGGCGGAGCCCCGCTCCGTCCCGCCTTCGAGCAGCCTGGGCCTTCCGAGCCGCATCCTGCCGCGCCAGATGAAGAATGCGAATATTGCGAGCACCTGGAAGAGGACGTAATGGAGATTTCTCAGCTTCAGGTACGACAGAATCGTACGCGGGTCCGAAACGCCGTGGTGAAATTCGTCGAAATATATGGTCCCTTGGCCGGCGAGGCCCGCAAGCCTGACCGCAAGCCCGAGATTCCCCGGATTGAGCACGCCGATGTTGGAAAATACGTACGGGTCCGCAACAACCACCACCGTCCCCTCGCCAAGCTTTCTTACGGCGACCTGAATGCCGGGCTCGGCCCCGTCCGTCCGCTCCGTCGCGAAAAGCTCCACCCAAGAATCGTGGTTGAACTCGAGCCTGGCAAGGTTCTTGATTTGTATCGATTCGAGCGATTGCGTGAGCGGCGAAAGTTGTATCCTCTGCGCCTTCATGCTTTCACCAGGAGTTGCCTCTTCGGAGAGCGTTATTTCGAGCTTCTCGTGCAGGTTGGTATTCATCCTCGAAACGAGCACCAGCGAATTGCCCGCCCTGACCCATTTCATTATGGCTTCGAGTTCCTGCTCGATGAATGTTCCGCCCGACTTGAGCGGCCCGCCAGTCATGTCGGGCAGAAAGGTCATCTTCGGCTCAATTATGAAGAGCAGGCCTTTTTCCTCGAACATGAGCAACTCGTTCTTCAGCCGCACCGGCTCGAGCCCCGCATCCTCGTAGAAAAGGAAGATTCTGCGCGTGCCCATCTTGTCGCTGCGATAGGTCGAGTACGGCGGGTGCGCCACGCCCTGGGCTATTCTCCGCTGGAGCGAGAACCATACGCCGTAAAGGAATACCGCGCCCGTCAGGAGAAGAATCAGCACCGGCCAATTTTTCATTTTTCCTTCTCCCCGTAAGCGACCGCCGAATCCGCCATTTCCTCGAGCTTGAGATATTCCTCTCTCGCGCAGTCCTCCCGCCCGTACCACTTGAAGTCGAACGCCAATGTCAGCGCCTTGAACGGCCCGCTTTCCGCGCGCTCGGGATTAATCTCCCAGACGTATTCCCAGTTCGTCTTGGACAGGTCGTAGGATATGAGCCTTCTGCGATGCATGACGACCAGCAGGCTAAGGTAGAGAGCCCTCAAGGCGTTGGTATAGTCGCCGCCGTCGAAATACTCCCTCGCAAGCTGCTTCCACTGCTCCGGCGTCTTCTGCAATGCATCCTCGAGCATCGACGAGATTCTCAGGCCCGAGACTTTCGGAGCCGACGGCGATGACGAGCCCCTGCCCTTCGCCACGTAATAGCCAATCATGATAAGCAAAATTCCGACTATTACGACGACCGCCGCAGTAAATAAGCCGGCGGGGATTCCCGTCGATTCCTTTTTGTGATACCCGGGCTCTCTTGGCTTGTTATCTTCCATGTCCTTCCTGAGCCAGTCCGCTAACTTCTTCAGCCGCCTTCTTATGCCGAGGTCCCTGTCGTCGATGCTGGGCTTTTGAGCACCATCTCCGAACTCCTCCGCAGTCGAAAGCTCGGCATCGAGCGATGCGGTTTCGCCGCTTTTCATATCTTCTATCTGCGCAGAAACGGCGTTGAGCTTGTCGAGCACTTTCTTCGATGCGCCGGTCGGGTCGTCGCCGAAAAGCTCGTCCGCAAGAACTGCGGCCCAGTCGTTCGGGACCTCGACGACTTCACCGTTCTCCATGCTGACAGTTATATTGGAGAGCTCAATAAGCTCTCTCGAAGCCTTTTCCGCGTAAAGGTAGTTTTCGTCCGCGCGCTCTATGGTTTGCCTGATAGATTCTATCCTGTCGAGATATTCCTCGACGCTCTCGGCATAAGCCGCCGATGCGGCCAGGAGAACCAGCACGGTCAGCAGCAAGCGCTTCATGCGGCCACCTCCCCCGCCTTGCGCGCTCGCTCCTTGATTTCGGGAAGTGCGGCGATTCTTCGTTCTATGTCGATTCCCTCCGTCCTGACGCGAACATCTATGTAAAGCAGAACGGACAGGGCCGAGAAAACGCCGCTGAAGCCGAGAAGTATGGCGACATTCAGAAGCGCCAGGTATGTCAGGTTCCCGAGAGTGAAAGCCTTCGCCAGAACCCCGACCTCGAGGTCGAGGAAACTCCTCGCAATCATAAGGCCTATTATGACGGTCAAATGCAGCGTAAGAAGCATGACGAGCCATAGCACGCCCAGCAGCACGTGCGCCTTGAACGAGCGCGGAAAGAAATCGCGAAGCATTTTATAGCCGCGCTTTATGGTCCGCATGTAAGTGACATCCTCGACCATTGCAACCGGAGTGCAGAGCGCGAATATCGAGTACGCGGCAATGCCGGGAATCAGGAATAGGAAGGCGCCCAGACCCGCAACCATATAGGTTACCGCCGAAATAAGCACCAGCGAGCCGCTACGCTTCAGGGCTTTTCCCATGGCGCTTGCGGCCGTCACGGGCAAGCCCGTTTCCGCGCGGTAAAGGTAAAAGACGCCGGCGCCGTGGCTGACGTGCGATATGAACATGAATATCGTCGCAAGCCCGCCCAAGAGGAAATAAAAGCCGAACCCTTCCTCCGTATAGCCGGCGGGCGGCATTTCGGCATATGAGATAAGCAGGAGAATCGCAGCCCCGAGGAGAAGGTATCCGGGCAGGACGGTCGCCGCGAGCGCCCCGACGTGCCGCGAGCATACTTCGAGCGCGTTGTCGACGAGCTCGACTACGCTCATGGGCCGCAGCTCAAGGAGCAGCCCGCCCGTACTCGCTTTACCAGACCCAGAGAATTTCATCGTCTCCGTCCGCTTCTTCAGACTCCGTCAGAGAGTCAATGTCGGTTTGAAAGATTCCGTCCGAACCCGCGCTTATAATCACGGGGAACGAAAGGCCGCTTATTCTGTATCTTATCGGCGTATCGTAGGCATCGCGAACGCCGGTCCACTTGTCGGCCTGAGACGGGTCGAGATAGGGGCCGTCCCAGCCAGCCGCGCCCGGGTTCGTCAGCAGGACGCCGAGCCCTTCCGAGTCCGACGGGAATCGCCCGCAGTCATCGCGGAAGCCTTCAAGCGCCCTCTCAACCTCTCTCAACCATTCGTAGTTCACCATCCAGGCTTCTTCCACATCGCCGGAGCTGGCAGCAGGAAGAAGCGCGGCGCAAGTCCCGATAAGCAGCGAGCAGACGAAAAACGACATGAGAACCACCCCGACGGCGGCCGGCTTCTCCCACGAGCGCTCGTGCCTGGCCTCTTTCTTCTTCGCTCCGGGCAGGCAGTCGGCGCAGTAGTTGACGCCTTCTATCTTGGTTGCGCACTCCGAGCAGACGTACTTCCTGCACTTGACGCATATTCCAATCGCGTCTCGCTCCGGGTGGTTCGCGCATCTGTAAGCCATCTCTGCCTGACCTCAGCTTCCTGCCGCTACCGGGCTATTTCAGGCGTTTCGCGGCATCAAGCGTATTTCTCATGAGTATTGCAGTAGTCATCGGCCCGACGCCTCCGGGCACCGGCGTAATCTTCGACGCCCGCTCGGCTGCCGCCGCATATTCGACATCCCCGACCGTCCGCATCTTCTTCTTGCCCTTGTCGTTGAGCACCGGTTCGCCGTTCTCGTCGAGCACCTTGATTCGGTTGATTCCGACGTCGATTACAATCGCGCCTTCCTTTATCCATTCGCCCTTGATTATCTCGGGCTTCCCGACCGCCGCGAAGAGGACGTCCGCTTTCCTGACCGCGCCTTCGAGGTCCTTCGTGCGCGAATGGCAGACGCTCACGCTGCAGCTCCGGCTCATGGAAAGCAGAAGCATTGCGACCGGCTTGCCGACGATTTCGCTTCGCCCGACAATCGTCACATCCAGCCCCTGAAGCTCGTCCACCGCCGCATGAAGCAGCTCGACCGCGCCCATTGCCGTGCACGGCACCTGCGCCGGCCTGTCCTGCATAAGCAGCCCCAGGCTCGTCGGGGTAATGCCTTCGACATCCTTCTTGTAGTCGATGGCCTGCTGAACCGCCCTGCGGTCGACGCCTTCCGGCACGGGCATCTGCAGAATCATTCCCGTCACTTCCGGGTTTTTGTTAAGCTCGTCTATCTTGGCCATCAACTGCTCCTGGCTGGTCTCCGCCGGCAGTTGCTCGAGCGTATACTGAATCCCTACCGCCTCGGCCTTCTTCTTCTGGCTGTTGACGTAATACATGGATGCCGGGTCCTCACCGCATTGTATTGCGACCAGATGCGGCTTGATCGAGCCCGACGCTATCTCTGCAGTCACTTCCTCGATGATTTTCTGTGATATCGCCTTCCCGTCAATAATCTCCGCCGTCACGCTGAACCTCCCTTCAAAGCAGGAAAAAATGTCTCGTCTCGAAGACCATGATTGTACCGGTCCTCCGGCCTGCGCGCAAGCAAAAATGGGCACTCCTCGAAGTTCCCGGCCTTTTTATCCATTTGTAAACGATTTTCCTTACGCAGCAACGACTTACGACATAAATTTACAGATTTCGCCGGGGTGGATAGCTCCTCCGTCTTGTCATTGCGAGGAGTCACGCCGTCAGGCGGGACGACGCGGCCTGCGCTCCTGAATTCCTGAGATAAGTGCGCCGCGCAACGAAGTGAGCAATCTCTGTCGTTCGACTTTCTGGTGAGATTGCTCGCTTCGCTCGTGATTAGATTGCCGCGCTCGGCTTCGCCTTGCTCGCAATGACAGTCAGAAGTAGTCTGCGTGAAAAGAAACAGGTGATTGAGAATCTGCTGGTCATGTATCCTCAACTCCCGCAGTGCAAGCAGCTTCACGTACGGCGACTCCGACTTCTCGACAACCGACCAGAGTTCCTTGACCCGCTCCCGGCCGTTGAGCATCACCTGCGCAAGTATCTGCTTTCTTCCATACTCTGCCAAATCCTCGTTCCGCCCACTTCGTAAATACCTCACATCGTTATAAACCGTCTCTCGGGATATTTTGAGTCCTTTAGCTATCTCACCTGGAGTGAAACCCCTGACAAGCAATCCGGTTATTTCACGTCTTCTCTCCATTACATTCGTACTATGATAGACCATCTCAAAACCCTCCAAAAACAACGGCTACAGAACGACAACAGCCCCGAAATGCCTCGGTTAAAGCATTCGAAGCGGTACAACGTAAGCAATCATACCCACGGGTGTTACCCGCGCGCCTCTATACATCGAGGCGGCGTAACACACACAAATATGACAAGATGCTTATGCCGAAAACTCAATTCTTCATAAGCCTTTTTATGACAACGACTTACGACTGAAAAAAAACTTTGATTTGGAGCATGTTTGTGGTGTGCCACTTTTGTACAAAAAATTGTCAGTCGAGTGTGCTCGACACCACAGGTATAAAGCAATAGGCTTTCATCGGTGTTCGGTCTTCTGAATTAGAACCGGGGCGGATTAGTTTAATCGGGGGTGTTAAAAACCTTACCACATAAAGCCCAAACGGCGCATCGGGCGTAAAACACAAGCCGGCAAAGGGATACTAAGATTAACGAAATGAAAACAGGTGGGGTTTATGAGACTTATGAGATATATGATACTTTTTAGGCATAAAAAACAACGTTGGGAATGTATATGAAGGTAAATGCTTGCTTTTACCCACACGTTTTGTTAATCTCAAAGCGCTATGAAAAAAGCTGCTATTGTAGTCGGATTGTTTTTTCTGCTTGCGCTCGGCAGCGGGTGCGCGCAGTTCGGCTCATATATGAAAGACCGGGGGAATGATTTTCTCGACTGCTTCAAGCTGCAGGCTGGACTGGGCCTAATTGCCGATGCAGAGGCTCGGGCTACCGACCTGTTTTCAGCTGGAGCCGGTCTTGCCGGAGGAACGAGATGGGGTATTGATGGCAGGCATATCGTGGGTTTCGGCGAACGCATGGGTCTCGACTTGCATGTCGGATTTCCGTTTGCGCCTATCGGATTCTGGATTTTTCAACGTTCGCGAGAAGATGAAGACAATGAGAGCAACGGCATAGGCCGGTATTTCTACACAGACTATAATATAAAAGAAGGCGGCAGCGAATGCATAATAGTGCCGCCTGAAACCTGGAGCCGAAGAACGAGCAAGAGCATACTGTTCCTTGACATGACAATATTTGAGCGCTACAGGGAGCCGGAGGAATGGCCGGTCAATGAGGAAGGATTAAAAACATTCTATATAGAGAAGGAACGGAAGCTAATAGACGCTTTTGAATTCGAGGTTGGCGCAACACTGGGAATCAGTGCGCGTGTCGGGTTCAGCCTGGGGCAATTTCTGGACTTCATAACAGGCTGGTTCGGTGTCGACCTTGCGGGGGATGACACAAACGGAATGAACCTGTTTGAGAAGTATAATCTGAAAGGTATCTCGGGTGAAATAGTATTTCAGGAAGGCTCCTACCGAAAAACAGGAGACGATTCATATAAATGCACACTCAGACAGTATTACAGGAGACCGACGGGTTCCTACATTATCATTGGATGGGGAGTATCCGCCGGCGAAAGTACTCATCTTGTAGAGTTTACGATTACGAAGAGAAATGATGAATTTATCCTTGAATCCTTCAGTTACGATGAACGATGGCATCACAGTTGCTTGAAATACGAACAAAAGCAATTCAAGCTGAATTGCGAACTATGGAACGGAGTTTTGAAGGGGAAAATATCAGGCAAGATTACGGTTCATCCGGTTAATTGGTGCTTTGCGTTTCTGATGTTAAGGAGTTTGAGATCAAGATATAGCGGGTCTCGAAGACCATAGTGTTTGCGCAGCATCACCTTGATCTTGTTGTTC
>Ga0272442_10002416_pt1 | contig 27157 bp, 24 predicted proteins | sample SSMForm2O_FD_200262 | JGI IMG/M metagenome (GOLD analysis project Ga0272442, IMG submission 200262) | Marine sediment archaeal communities from Little Sippewissett salt marsh, Falmouth, MA, United States - SSM-Form-2O | ecosystem: Environmental > Aquatic > Marine > Wetlands > Sediment ... | reverse complement strand
CAAAAATATAGATAAATGAAAACCACATTACACGAAACATTTTTCCGTGAAGGCCTTCATTCGGCTTTATAAACAGGTCATAACTTAATGCGCTGATGAGAAACGAAAATAATGCACCGATCAACAGGGAAACAGGCTGAAAATTGAAGCTGAGGATTATCCAAAAAATCAACATTCCTATGAAAGTAAAAAAAAATCGTTTAAATTTTGACATGAATATTTCCTCCTATAGATGATGTGTAAAAATAATTGATTAATAGTTACAAATATTACCAATATTTTTTAAACATATTAAATTATAGAAGACATTCTATATTCTTAGTTTAACATTCTTATGAGATTTTTAAAAATAATTCATGTTAAAACTCTGGAAAATTCTTTTTTAGAAACAAATGATAAAGCCCGCATCGGGTATATGAATTATCAGAGATGAAAAAGATAATCTATTTCAAGAAAAGTAAAATATATTCATTTTCTAACATTCTACAGTTCTTGGAGTTTTGTCGTTTTTATACAAGAAGAAAAGAAGTTATAGATTAGATGCTTTAGTAAACTACTTTTTCGCCACAATATTTACAGCATCCCATGCTGTCAATACCATGATTGTCTGTTTTATAACCTGAACGTTTTATCAATACTTTCTGACACGAACTGCAGTAGGTGGTATTTGCTTCATCATCTAAAACATTTCCGATATAAACATATTTCAAGCTTTTTTTTGCTATATCTCTGGCTTTATTTAATGTCGAAATAGGCGTAGCAGGAATTTTCATTTTATAACAGGGATAATACCTGGAAAAATGCAAGGGCATTTTAGGATCAATAGAAGCTATCCAATCAACCATTTCCTTAATCTCTTCTTCGCTGTCATTTAAACCCGGAATAATCAAGTTTGTTATTTCTACATGGCTATATTTTTTTGATGATCCTATTGCCTGGAGCACAGAATCTAGATTTCCCATACAATATTTTTGGTAAAAATTATTTCGAAAAGATTTCAAATCGATATTTATGGCATCTACATAAGGCAAAAGTTGAAGAAGAGGTTCATGATTTATAAATCCATTGGAAACCAGGATATTTTTAAGGTTATTTTTTCTGGCTAATTTTGATGTATCCAATACAAATTCATACCAGATTAACGGTTCAGAATAAGTATATGCAATGCCCGGAGAATGGTTTCTTAGAGCTAATTCTACTACTCTTTCAGGGGAAATGTCATCCAGAGAAAGCTCTCGGGTATCTGATTGAGAAATTTGCCAATTCTGGCAGAAAGCACAGGAAAAATTACACCCGACCGTTCCCACTGAAAAAACAGATGAACCCGGAAGAAAATGATATAACGGTTTTTTTTCAATGGGATCAAAACCTGCCGAAGATACTTTTGAATAAATGAGAGAGTATAACTTTCCACCGATATTTTTCCTTACACGGCAATAACCTGTTTTTCCTTCTGGAATAATACAATTCTTGGGACATAACACACATTGGACGGTTGCTTTTTTTTCATCGAATAATTTATAAAACAGCGCTTCTTTCATTTATTGATACCTCTTCAAAATACATTTCTCTGTTTAGCTAGATGCTGATTTAAAATGCATTTTTTAGCTTCAAGATGCAAGTGGCGCTCGCAAGGTTCAAGTTTTCAGTTCCCAGTTATCGGTTTTCAGTTTTAAAAATCAGGTTGTTTAACCAACATATAGGTAACACTTTTGATTCAGGACATAGGTTGCACTATAGACCCGCTATTTATTAGCTTTAGTTTTCACTCATTACACATGACCTGGTACTGTATTCAACTGGCCAACTAGACTTCCCGCGCTTCTTTCCCGCATCTTCACTAAATACCAAATACCTATACTAAATACCGTTTTAATGGTATCTTTTTACTTCAAATCTAAATAATTCAACCTCTTCATCCGGGTAAATACCTGCTTTATTTTTTGCAATGTCAATTTGTTCCTGAACGGTATCTACTCCCTCCAAATCCGGAAGCAATAATCCTCTCTTGTAACCACTGCTAACAATTACACCATATTTCCTGGGATTAAGCTGATTTAAATCCTTAACGGGTTCCGGGGAAGACAAAATATCCACTGAAATAGACAATTCATCTAATTCATCGGGCCTAACCGGTGTAAAACGTGGATCAGAGGTGGCAGCGCTAATGGCATTATCGATGATTTCATGACAGATATTTTCTCGAACCGGCATAAAGGTTCCTATGCATCCCCTGAGTCTTCCGAATTTTTTCAATGAAACAAAAACACCGGATTTTATATCTTGTAATTCTTTTAAATATTCTGATGATGGTTTATTTTTTTTTCCTGTCAGGATATATTTTTTGATCGTTTCCCGTGCTAATCTTACATAAATGCTTTCATCTTTGTTTATATTGTTCATGACTCAAAATACCACCTTTTAAAAGATTGCCTGATTTACTGATGATATGGTTCCCGGAGCAGAATCATTTTAGAAGCATTTCTTGAAAAGGTACTAGCTGCCCGACACTCTATAACCATGTCTATTTCTTATTTACCTTATTCAATAATTATTCTGTAATTCCTTCCTGTCAAATATTATTTCACATTTAAATGAATCATCTATTTAGTTGGATATCACAAAAGTTCATTCGATTTTTTATGGTTAATTAGAGAATTAGTTAATAGGCCAGTTTTTAAACCAATAGACTGATTAACATATCCTTGGCAACTGTTCCCCGGTTAACATATCAACAATTCTTTTTCCACCTATTTTAGTATTAAGATAGACTCGTCCTTTGGATTTTTGCACTACTCTTCCTATGACTTTAGATTCTTTACCAAATTGATGATTTTTCATCTTCTTCAAAATTTTCTCTGAATCTTCCGGGGAAACAAATGCAATCAGCTTTCCCTCATTGGCCAGATAAAGCGGATCATAACCCAGTATTTCGCATGCAGCACGTACTCCTTCCTTGATAGGGATTTTATCTTCATCAATCTCAATTTCCACTCCGGAGGAATCCGCGATTTCATTCAATGTTGTAGATAATCCACCACGTGTCGGATCTCTGAGAACATGTACTTTATCACTGACTTCCAACATATCTGCAACCAGAGAGGCAAGAGGAGCAGTATCGCTTTGAAGACTCGTTTTAAATTCCAGGCCTTCCCTTTCTGACAATATCGTAATACCATGGTCACCTATTGAACCATTAGTGATAATGATGTCTCCAATCCGGGCATTCCTGCCAGATATGTTGATTCCTTTTTTGACAATTCCAATTCCAGAAGTATTGATAAATATTTTGTCTGCTGCTCCTTTGTTAACTACCTTTGTATCACCGGTAACTATTTTCACTCCGGCATTTTCTGAAGCCTCTTTCATGCTGAATACAATTTTCTCTAATATTTTTTTCGGTAATCCCTCTTCGATAATAAAAGCACAGGTAAGGTATAGGGGACAGGCTCCGCACATAGCCAGGTCATTAACGGTACCATGAACTGCTAAATCTCCAATATTTCCACCCTGAAAAAAAAGAGGATCGACAGTATAGGAATCAGTTGAATAGGCAATATTTAAATCTTTAAATTTTAATATCGCTCCATCATCAAGCCTATTTAAAAAATTATTTTCAAAATTTGACAGGAATAAGTCTCTTATCAATTGATAGGATAATTTTCCTCCGCTTCCATGACTTAACAGTATTTTTTCTTCTTCCATTTACTTTCCTTTCATGGCTAGTTTTTTATTTAGAGCCCATATGAGTCATAATTTAATCATCCGGTGAACACTTAATGAAATTAACAATTTTTGAATTGATGAATCAATAGTACCATGAATTATTTGATAAACTAATTTCCAATAAACAAAATTATTATTTTCCTATAATTTCTGCCCATATCTTGACTAGATGAATATACCAAAAAAAATGATTTATCCATTAATATATTAAATGATGGTTGAATCAGCAAATTGTTGAACTAACCAACCAGTGAACTATGTAATAAATATTCTTATATCTTTTTCTACCCGCTAATATGATTACAATGCCAGCTCACATCCATAACTATGCGCTCGTATTTCCCGTATCTTCATAAAATACTAATAACTGGTGCCTCTTTCGCCATTGCTTTACTGCAAATCCCAAGTTCACAAAGTGACAGACAAGACGCCTGTCCTACGGTGTACTGGAATATTCGTTTTTGGTTTTTCGTATTTCGTTTTTTAACCATCTAACCATTTAACCAGTATTTCCGTAATTCCATCTCTCATCTTCACTATTCACTATTCACTATTCACGACTATATTTATAATAAGCTGCACAAGTACCTTCACTGGACACCATGCATGCTCCTTTTGGATTCTCAGGGGTACAAACTTTTCCAAAGAGAGGACATTCTGTTGGATCAATCAATCCTTTTAACACTTCTCCACATCTGCATCCCGGATTTTCTCTCGATTTTTCTACACTAATATTAAATCTATTTGCATTAAATTGCTGAAACTCTGGTCTTAAGTCTAAACCACTTTTTTTTATAACTCCAATTCCTCTCCAATTTGAATCTATTTTATAAAATACTTGGTTGAGTTTTTGTTGTGCAATTTTATTTCCTTGTGGTTTTACAGCGCGCTTATATTGAATTTCAACCTCGGCTTTTCCTTTTTCTAATTGTTCAAGGAGCATGTAAATTCCATGAAGAATGTCCAAGGGCTCAAACCCGCAAATCACACATGGTGTATTAAATTCTTCCGCAATAAAATTATAAGGCTTGCTCCCAATAATAGCACTCACATGACCAGGGCAAATAAATCCATCAATATTTACGTTTCCCTCCATTAAAGCTTGCATAGCCGGTGGCATAATCTTTGCGACGCTTAGCACTGAAAAATTATTAATTTTTTCTTTTTGAGCCATTAAAACCGTACTGGCAATGGTTGGAGATGTCGTTTCAAAACCTGCTCCCATAAATACAATATTTTTTTTTGGATTATTGTGTGCAATATTTAGAGCATCGAGTGCAGAATAGACCATTCGAATATCTGCTCCGTCCGCTTTCTCTTTTTCCAGCGATGAAGTCGAGCCCGGCACCCTGATCATATCTCCAAATGTGGTGACAATAAAATCCTTTTCCCGTGAAAATGCCACAATTTTATCAATGTTGTGAATAGGTGTGACACAGACCGGGCAACCCGGACCAGAAAGAAGATGAATATTATCAGGTAGAATATTTCTAATGCCATTTCGAAATATCGAAACCGTATGGGTTCCGCATACTTCCATTAGATTTACCGATTTTTTGGAAATATTCTTGATTTTTTGGATGATTCTACATGCTATTTCTTCATTTCTGTATTCATCGATATATTTCAATCTATCTTTCCCTCCCATGCATGAAAAATACTTTCCGCCTGTTTTTCATTGATGATTTCAATGGCAAAACCAGCATGAATCAACACATAGTCTCCCAACTTTACACTGGGAATTAAATCCAAACTTATTGATTTCAGGATACCACCAATTTCAATCTCAGCGGTATTATCCTTAAATATTTTTTTAACCTTACCCGGTATTGCTAAACACATTTATTACACTCTCCTTAGTTAGCTTGTTATTTGGTTAGTTAAGTTAGCCTGTTACAAAATACAAATTGAAAGATATTAGATAATTTATATGCATAGCAGTCATTCATAGCTCCTCTGTTTCCATAATCCATTCAATTTATTTAACCAGCTAACAAACATTCCAGCAACTCATGCTCACTTCTTGACTAGTGAATATTTTGCTCATTACTGATTACAATGACTTATTTAAATTTTGATTCACGTATTGACTGATTTTCTTATTTCCCAATTCATCGACTCTTTTATTTCAGGTTTTCAGTTGACAATTTCCGGTTTTCAGTATTTTAAAAAAGAATATACAACTGGTTAATTGATTTTTCCCTATTATTATCCCCAGATCTTAACTTTATACAAAATACCAAATTCCAATTTCCCGGTGTTTCCATCCCAAATCTATTCCTATCCGATACTCTTGTATTTTCTTAACTTGAAACTTGTAAATCTCAACATGACTTCAAAACTTGTAACCTTTAACCTGCAACATTTCCCTTTCATTGAGAAGCATAGCGACAAAGCAATCTCAAGTTCTCCAACTAGACAGGCGAGACGCCTGTCCTACGGAGATGGAATAGTTTCCAGTTTCCGGTTCACAGTTTTCGGTGACTAGTTTCAAATTACAAGGTGCAAGTTGAGAGTTTTTAGTTTTTAGTTTTCAGATCGAAGACCGAATGTTTAACCCGCAATTCCACCCGCGTATTCCTATCCGCTCCACGCTAAACGCTAGTTCTTCACAATTATTGCCTACATCTTCTCCGGACTATATACTCGATACTATATACTGATTTCCCCACGCACTATTTTTGGCCTGCAATAACTGCCTGCCCCAAGGATATCCCTCCATCATTAGGGGGCACTTTTCTATGAATATAGGCTTTAAATCCTTTATTTTCTAGTATTTTTTTCAACTTTTCTGTAAGATATTTATTTTGAAAGACACCGCCGCTAAGAACAACTTTATTTATATTAAAATCTTCCCGAATTCTCATGCAAAGGTGTAGAGTAAATTCAGCAACGGTATTATGGAATCTCGTCGCGATAATTCTTTTATTTATTCCTTTTTTAAGGTCTTCAATTATTCCTAAAAAAATATTTTTTGCATCGATTATATATTTTCCATTCTTCTTATTAGTGACAAAAGGATAACTTTCCGAAATTCCGGACAGGCAAAGATATTCCAATTCCATGGCTGCTTGTCCTTCATAATCAATACCATCCCTTACACCAATTAAAGAAGAAACTGCGTCAAACAAACGCCCACAACTTGAGGTCAGCGGTGAATTTATTTTTTGGTCAATCATTTTTTTGATCACTGGTATTATTTTACCATTATTTTTTCGTATCCGTTTTATAAAATCAATTTCCAATAAATCAATTTCCTCGCTAAAAATTGAATATAAGTAACTAAAGGCCATTCTCCAGGGCTCATTAATTGCCTTGTCTCCTCCCGGTAATGGCATATTTTTTAGATGCCCAATCCGGCTATAGCCTTCAAAATCACTCACTAAAAATTCTCCTCCCCAAATATTCCCATCGTCACCATAGCCTGTTCCGTCAAACGCTATCCCAATAACTTTATCATTTAAATCATTCTCCGCCATACAGCTGGCAATATGTGCATGGTGGTGTTGTACTCTCTTTATCTTTAACCCTGCATCAGCACTTATCTCTTCAGCAAGTCTTGTAGAAAGGTAATCAGGATGAAGATCACAGGCAATAATTTCAGGATTAATTCTGAAGATATTTTTGAGATTCGTAACGGATTTTTTCAAATAATCCAGTGCCTCTACGCTCTTTAAATCCCCTAAATACTGACTTAAAAAAACATAACTATTTTTTGAAAAACTAATTGTATTTTTTAGTTCTCCACCCAATGCCAATACTTCCTTTAAATTCAATTTGACCGTTAGCGGATAGGGAACATATCCTCTTGACCTACGAAAAAAGACCGGACCATTTCCAAACTTTTTTACCACCGAATCATCACAGCGATTAAATATATCTCTATTGTAAAGCAGAAAAAAATCAGCAATGTTTCCCAATCTCTCTAAGGCTTCTTTGTTGTCTCCAATAATCGGTTCTTCACTGATATTCCCACTAGTCATAACCAAGGCAAGAAAATTATCTCTTATCAATAGATAATGAAGTGGAGTATAAGGCAGCATGACACCCAAGTAATTATTGTTTGGAGCTACGGATGTAGAAATAAATTGGTTTTTCTTTTTTTTCAAAAGCACAATAGGTCGGGAACGATCTAATAACCAGTTTTTCTCTTCTTTTTCAATTCTGCAATATTGTTCAATAGTTATCAAATCGGGAGACATGAGAGCAAAGGGTTTTGATTTTCTTCTCTTTAGTGTTCTTAATCGTTTAACTGCTGCATCATTGGTCGCATCGCATGCCAGGTGAAAACCTCCCAATCCTTTTATGGCACCTATTTTGCCTTTTTTTAAGAGTGCAACAGATTCTCTCACCGCATCTATTTTTTCCGTCTCCTTACCGTTAATCACAAGAGAGACTTCCGGACCGCAAATCCTACACGCATTTGGTTGGGCATGATATCTTCTATCTTCAATATTTTCGTATTCTTCCCGGCAAATCGGGCACATTTTAAAAAAGTTCATTGTGGTTTTAGGACGATCGTATGGAATATCTTTTATAATCGTAAAACGCGGCCCACAGTTCGTGCAATTGATGAAGGGGTAACGAAATCGTCTATTCTTTGGATTGAAGAGCTCTTCCAGGCAATCAGGGCATATACTTATATCAGGGGAAACCAGTACAAAATTGTTTGCCTTTTTTGTAATACTCTTTCTGATGGAAAATTCAGTATATCCTTCCGGATGCAAATCTACAATCTTCATTTCTTCTATCTTTGCAAGAGGAGGAAGTTTTTTTCGAATATCTACGATAAATCTGTTTAAATCAGTTTCTTCCCCTTCAATATCGATCTCAACACCCTGGTCCGAATTAAGCACCCAACCAAACAATTCATAGACGCTAACAAGTTTGTGGATAAAAGGCCGGAAACCGACTCCCTGTACAATGCCTTTTATAATAATATTCTTTCTAAGTTTCATCTAAAACAGCTTTCTTACAATTTAGAACTATCAATTTAAAACAATATAAATAATTTGTTGAAAATGAATCTAAATCACTATTTTCTCAAATTTTGACCTTATTTTTATAAATTTATCAATTAACCTTATTTATTGGACTTTTTTTTCACTTGTTCGCGCAACCATTTGTACCAATCATCCATTCCCTCTCCTGTTTTACAGGACATTTCAAATATTTTTATATCCGGTTTGATTTTTATAGCATCTTTTTTAACTTTGGATACATCGAAATTTGTAAAGGATAACATATCAATTTTATTAATTATCAATACTGCAGCTTTGCGAAACATGACCGGATATTTGATCGGTTTATCATCACCCTCAGGCGTACTTACCATGACAACCCTGTCATCCTCACCTAAATCAAATCCTGCCGGGCATACCAGATTTCCTACATTTTCTATAACGAATAATTCCAGGCTACTAAAATCGTAGAAATCCAAGGCATTATCAATCATATTTGCATCCAAATGACAAGCACCATCAGTATTAATCTGGGTGACCGGAATATTAAATTTTTTAATTCTATTTGCATCATTGGCAGTCTGCAAATCACCTTCCAGTACTGCGATTTTTACATCATCCTTTAGAGCAGCTATTGTTCTCTCTAAAAGCGTAGTTTTTCCTGAACCGGGTGAACTCATCAGATTAATGGTATAGACTCCATTGGATCGAAATAACTTCTTATTCTTTTGTGCCAGGGTATCGTTAGCCTTCAATATGTTGGCAAATACCTTTACTTTTGTCAATTTATTTTCCTCCGTAAATACATATCATTATTTTTTTGGCAAATAACGAATAAATTATATCATAAAAACGATATTCTGTCCCGAAAAGATGCTTCTCAGCTGTTAGACTAAAAAGTGAAAATATATCAACGAAAAATTTATTTTAATAATCTATCCTTGTAATGATAAGTGTAAACAGAGGTAAGGACTATTGCTATTTAGGAGGTTCATGGAGGTTCACTTTATTTTTACAATATAGTTTTATCAATTGTCATTTTTTGTTTTTAAAGTATTTTTCTGCGAGAAGAATTGCTACAAAGTCATCATAATGACATGGCGGTACTCTCAATGACAATGGAATGATTTTTAAAATTCCTTTAGGCGGATTGAATTTGAAATATTTTTTTCTCGCTTCTAATGTACTAAATTTTTCGTTTACCTTTTTAATGTCATACTGCGGAAATTTGTCTTTTATTAACGCTTCAATAGATTTACAATTGGTTCCATCTCCCAATACTACTTTGTTTATACTGAAAGCATGAGAAATTTCTTTAATTTCTTCAATTAAATCTTTTGTCGGTACAACTTTTTTTAAATGGAGTTTCAACTCTGCATCCATTACAGCATAACCGCACTTTTTAACTCCTGGATCTATAGCTAAAATTATTTCATTTCCTGACATTTTTATTTCCCTGCTTTCATTTACAAATCTATTCTTTCCGGATGTGAATAAATATTCATTTTTTCTCCCCGAACAAAGCCCACCAGGGTAACCCCGAACTGTTTTGCTAGTTTAACAGCTTCATCTGTGGCAGCAGAACGAGAAATTACTATAGGTATCTTTGTGGAAATTATTTTGCTTAAAACTCCTGAGGTGAGACGACAAGAAGTAAAAATTATTTTATCTGAGGTATCCCTATTTTCCAGGAAGGCTTTCCCGATTATTTTATCGATTGTATTATATCGACTAATATCTTCATCAAATAGGATAATTCCATTTTTATTTGCAAGGGCACAGCTGTGGGTGCATCCGGTTAGCTGAAAAACATTGGCTTTTTGTTGCATTTTTATCATCAATTCAAATACTTGATTTTTCTTAATATGTAAAGAAAAATCCTTTAATCGCAATTTATTTTTTCTTTTTTCTATTTTATAAATCCCTACTTGCAAGAAGTCTTTCGTAGAACCATTATGAGTACCAGTAAAATCTTTCATTTTTAAATCCATTAAAGCATTTTTATTATCTATTTTTATTGATAAAATATCTTTTTTTTCGTGGATAAAACCTGATGAATATAAAAATCCTATCCCTAAGCATTTATAATTATCAGGTGTGCATTGAAGTGTAACAATTTTTTTTTCATTCAATAAAATCGAGAAAGACACTTCGCGAGCGACTAAATCAGAAATTTCTTCTTTTTCTCCTTTATCAATTTTAGTTAGTTTTATTTTAATACCTTTTTTTACTTGCATAGATAATCGAATCCTTTTCCCTTAATATTTTTTCTGCTTTTTTAAAATCACTTTTAAAATTTACATTAAAAAAAGAGCAATATTCGGGATCAAATCTTTGAATTTCATTATCATTGATAAATTTTACCATTAAATGAGAAAATATTTTCCGGACCGATAAAATATTAGCTTTTATATTTTTTTCCATTACTTTCAGGCATTTCTTACTATAAATCGCACACAATGGTTCTATATAAGTTCCATTATATCGTGGAATAATAATATCATTTGAATCAATTTTTTCTCTCATATATTGAAGGAATTCTACATTCAAAAGTGGCATATCACAACCCAGCACCAGATTATACTGAGAACTTGAAACAGATAAGCCTGAAAATATCCCGCCCAAAGGACCTTTTTCGGGAAATATATCTTCCACTACTTGCTCATATTGTGGATATTTTTCTTTTGGTCCGACTATAATAATATCTTTTTTGGACAAACTATCCATAGAAATAAGTTTTGAGATAATCCATTCAATCAAGGATTTATTTAATAATTTAATTTGTGCTTTATCTTTATTTTGTCCAATTCTACTGCTTTTTCCACCTGCTAATATTATTGCTTTTATGGTAGCATTTTTTTTAATCATTTTTCTTTTCATAATACCATATCATATCATTTTGTATTTAAAAAATATATCTATTTTTTGCATAGTAGTTATTCAAACATGAAAATTAATATTTCAAAAAACAGAAAATAAATCATCATTTTACTTTATTCAATAATGAAAGCCTATTAATTCTGTTTTTTTTTATTTAAAAATAGAAGTAAATGCTAAACACAATAAGTTTTTTAAAACTTCAGAACACTCCTTATTTATTTCTTAGTAAGATTTAAAAGAGGGGTCATAATGGCTAAATGACCCCTCTTATTCCTATTGTTTTTCGAATTGTATTTTGTAATTTTAATGATTAATCCTTTTTTAAATAAACCAGCCAATAAACCGTGGCAACGCAAATCGACCCACCGACAATGTTGCCTAGAGTAACCGGGATTAGATTATTGAAGAACATTCCTTGTATAGATAAATTTCCTAATTTATCAGCCAATCCAGCTGCAGCAACTACAGAAGCATTTCCTTTCATCAACAATCCCATGGGAATAAAATACATATTTGCCACACAATGCTCAAATCCGCTGGCTACAAAAGCCATGATCGGGAAGAAAATACCAAAAATCTTTCCGATAATATCCCGAGAAGCAACTGACATCCATACTGCTAAACAAACCAGCCAGTTACAACCGATTCCCCTTGCAAAAGCCTCTCCCCATGAAAGATTCACTTTTCCATTGGCAATAGCTAAAGCTTTTGCTCCTACTGCAAGATTTCCCGTTTTCCAAAGTCCTGATGCATACATCATCCAAACTAATAGAAGAGAACCAATAAAATTAGCTAAATAAACCCAGAACCAGGCATTAAATACTTTACTTATCTTACCTTCTCCAGCCAATACCCTTATAATGATCAGATTATTCCCGGTAAAAAGTTCTGCACCTGCAATAATGACTAACATCAATCCTACCGAAAAAACACTTCCAAAGATAACTTTAGTAACACCAACACCAAGATACTTAGCCGTATCGTAAGTAGTGATGGTTGCCAATTCAGAACCAAAACCGATAAATGCTCCGGCTAATATTCCTAGAATAATCATTCTCATTACTGAAAGGCCAACTTTAGCTTTGCCTACACCAATCATGCTTTTTGCTATTCCTCCCGGTGCAAGAAAACCTTGAATTGTATATCTAAGATTACTTTTTTCTTCATTTTTTGAATCCATTTTATTCTCCTTTTTAATTATTAATTTATATTATGCTTTTTTAACACTAACTGCACATACTTTATATTCGGGAATCTTTGATACCGGATCAAGAGCAGCATTTGTCAGTAAATTGGCAGCCGCTTCATGGAAATGAAAACTCATAAAGACAACTCCTTGTCCGGATTTTTCTGTAGCTCTGACTCTAGCGGTAATCTTTCCTCTTCGGGAAGAAACTTCCACCTTTTCACCATCTTTTACCTGTAATCGATTTACATCTTCAGGGTTCATCTCAACCAATGCTTCAGGGTAAATTTTATCTAATCCTTGAGACCGCCGGCTGATAGTACCTGTATGGAAATGATACAACACTCTTCCGGTAGTAAAGATAAACGGGAATTCCTCATCTGGTAATTCTGCTGCTTCTTTAAACTCTACTGCTGAGAATTTCCCTTTTCCCCTGCTGAATTTGCCTTTATGTAAATACTTGGTACCCGGATGATTCGCGTCAAGACAAGGCCATTGTAGTCCGCCATTATCTAATCGATTGTAGAACATACCTCCATAGATGGGAGTAAGTTTGGCAATTTCTTCCATTATTTCTGATGGGTCATTATAGTGCATATCATATCCCATCTTTTGGGCTAATTCACTGATAATCTGCCATTCCGGTTTTGCTTCTCCTACCGGTTCTATTGCTTTTCTTATTCTTTGTACTCTTCTTTCGGTGTTAGTTAAAGTTCCGTTTTTTTCTGCAATTGTAACACCCGGTAATACGACATCAGCTAATTCTGCTGTTTCAGTCATAAAGACATCTGAAACAACTAAAAATTCTGTTTTCTTTAATGCTTTCCGGGCATGGTTAAGGTCCGGATCAGACATTGCAGGATTTTCCGCCATAACAAATATGCCTTTAATCTTTCCATCATAAGCAGCATTTAAAATTTCAACTACGGTTAATCCTACTTTATTTGATAATTCAGCACCCCATGCTTTAGAAAATTTCTCCTGAACCTGAGGATCAACAACTTTTTGGTAACCAGAATAAACATTAGGCAAAGCTCCCAAATCACATGCTCCCTGTACGTTGCTTTGCCCACGTAAAGGATTAACTCCGCTACTCTCCTTACCCACATTGCCTGTAATCATTGAAATATTGGCAGTAGATAAAACGTTATCCGTTCCGGTTGTATGCTGGGTAATACCCATTGAATAAATAAGAGATACATTTGGAGACGAGGCATAAATTCTCGCAGCTTTCCGAATGTCTTCTGCCGGAACACCCGTTATTTTTTCGACAATATCCGGAGTATATTTAAGTACAGTTTTTTTCATCTCTTCGTAACCTTCGGTTCTCTCGTCAATAAATTCCTTATCTTCCAAACCTTCGGAAATAATGACATTCATAAGGCCATTAAAGAGCGCCACATCAGTACCAGGGCGTTGTCTCAACCACAGAGTGGCATATTTGGTTAATTCGATTTCGCGTGGATCAGCAACAATTAATTTTGCGCCATTTTTTGTCACTGCTTTTTTAATTTCTAATGCAATAATCGGGTGGTTCTCGGTTGTATTCGAACCAGTCAAATATATTGCCGAAGCATTGGCAATTTCTTTAATTGAATTAGTCATTGCTCCGCTACCAAAAGCTTGAGCCAATCCAGCTACAGTCGCTGAATGACATAGCCGAGCACAATGGTCTACATTATTCGTTCCTAAAACAGCTCTTCCGAATTTCATCAAGAGATAATTTTCTTCATTTGTACACTTAGCTGAAGAAAGGACCGCCAGGCTATCACTTCCATATTCTTTTTTTATTTGACCAAATTTATCACTGATTAAATTAAGCGCTTCTTCCCAGGTGGCTTTTTCTAATTTTCCATTTTTCCTTATCAAGGGAGTTGTTAAACGATCTTCTCTATGAATATAATCATATCCAAATCGCCCTTTTACGCAAAGGTTAAGGCCATTGACTACACTATCAGAATTGGAGGTTACCTTAATCACTTTCCCTTCTTTTACATTAAAATCAAAATTGCATCCACATCCACAATAGTTACATGTTGTTTGGACTTTCTCGAATTCCCAGACTCTACCCTTTCCTTGTGCTGATTTATCGATAAGTGCACCAACCGGGCAGACCGCCACACATTGACCACATGATACACATTGGGAATAATCAGGATTATCCTTTGAGTCAATGGTCATTTTTGTCTCATGCCCCAATTTATCTCCCAAGCCTGCAATTATTTTCGTATTTGTACCACGAAAACCTACACCAATCGCTTTAGACTGTTGTATTTCATTACAAACTTCAACACAACGACGACATAAAATACATTTATTTAAATCCCTTAATATAAAGGGATTGCTATCATCCAAAGGCAATTCTTTATCATTTCTACCGAACCTCGATTCTTTTATTCCAAGTTCATATGCTAAATCCTGTAAATCACAATGACCATTCTTTTCACAGGTCATGCAATCCAGGGGATGACGATTTAACAATAAGTTTAATATAGTTTTTCGAGTCTTAATAACTCTCTCGCTATGGGTATGAATAACTAAACCTTCTCTTACAGGGTATACACAAGATGCAGCTAAGGTCGGCAATCCTTCTATTTCTACCACACACATCCGACAAGATCCGGGATAATGGTTTATCTCAGGCATTGCACAAAGAGTCGGAATCCTTATTCCTGCTTTTTTTGCAGCATCTAGAATGGTGGTTCCCGCCTCTACCATTATTTTTTTATCATTGATTGTGATTTGGACCAAGGACATCACCTTTTCCTCCTTTTTTATTTTTACCTCTTTCATAGTGATTTTATTTCAATCCTTTCTTACGATTTTAATCCTCTCGGTATTCACAACGTAAACATCTACTGCTTTCCCGACAGGTTGTTTCCTTGTTCCAGGTTTTTTCTACCTCGTTGTAAATTCCTCTTTCTTTTGCGGGAATAAGGCAATCCTTTGAACGTAGATATTCCACTGGCTCCGCTTCAGGATCAAACTCTACATCTACTGGATCTTCCACTCTCCAAGGGTAAATCCTTTGCTTTCCGGTTAAATAAAAATCGATTGCTTCTGCTGCATTTTGCGCTTCTCCAATAGCCTCTACAACCGTTGCCGGGCCTAATGCCACATCACCGCCAGCAAAAATATCTTTACTATTGGTTTTACCATTGATTGTAGGAATTGTATTATTTCGATTCGTTAGAATATTTTCTCCATCTACCAAATCGCATATAATTGGTTTTTGTCCAATCGACAAAATTAAACAGTCGATTTTTTTCACAAAAGATGATCCTTTAATTTCGATAGGTCGACGTCTTCCAGATGCATCGTATTCGCCCAATCTCATATTGATTAATTCAACTTCTAGAAAATCTTGATGAGATTTTATCGATTTAATATTTTGTAGAAGGTTTATATTTACACCTTCTCTTTCAGCTTCATTGATTTCAGCTTCATCTGCGGGCATTTCTTCTCTTGTTCTTCGATATGCAATTGTAACATCAGCACCTAATCTTTTTGCTGTCCTTGCAGCATCAATTGCAGAATTACCACCGCCAATAACCAGAACTTCCTTTCCAATATCGATTTTTTCCTTTTGGTTAAATTTGGAAAGAAATTCTATACCATTAAGTACTCGTGAATCTTCTAAATTATCTAATCCAGGCATTACAGAATCCCAGGCACCTGCTGCAATATAAAAAGCCTTGAAACCTTCGTTCCTCAATTGATTCAGTGTGATATCTTTTCCAATCTGCGTATTTGTTTTAATTTTTATACCGTAATCCACCAAAGAATTAATCTCTTTTTCAACTATTTCCTTCGGTAAGCGGTAAGCTGGAATAGCATAGGTTAACATTCCTCCAGCTTTAGGTTGAACTTCGAATACCGTCACTTCATATCCCAAGGTGGTTAAAAAATAAGCATTGGAAAGACCTGAAGGTCCACCACCAATAACTGCTACTTTCATTCCGTTGGGTTTTTGTTTTTCCGGGTAACATGCCAAATAATCATCGACTCTATCTGCCATAAATCGTTTGACTGCACGAATATTTACCGCATCATCAATATCTTTCCTTCTACATCTTGATTCACAAAAAGCCGGACATACTCTTCCACATACTGCAGGAAAAGGATTATTTTTTAAATGAGCCTGCATGGCTTTTTTATAATCACCTACTTTAGTATATGCTAAATATGCAGGTACATTAACCGAAGCAGGACAAGAATTGGAACACGGAGTATAAACCAATTCGGCACATACTCCAGCCCGACATTTTTTATCTCTAATGTGTTCAATGTATTCATGTCTAAAATACCTTAAAGTAGATAACACAGGATTTGGAGCAGTCTGACCCAGTCCACACAGAGCACTATCTTTTATCTGATAGGCCAGCTCTTCCAATGTATCCAAGTCTTCCATTTTACCTTTTCCTTCACAGATCCTGGTCAATATTTCTAGCATGATCCGAGTGCCTTCTCTACATGGAGTACATTTTCCACATGACTCTTCCTGTATAAATTCCATAAAATATCGAGCTATATCAACCATACAGGTGTCTTCATCCATGACGATTAATCCACCGGAACCCATAATCGAGCCCAATTCTTTTAATGATTCATAATCGACTTTTACATTAAGATGATTTGCCGGGATACAACCTCCCGATGGACCACCGATTTGAACAGCTTTAAATTTCTTATTTCCGGGGATTCCCCCACCGATATTATAAACAATCTCTCCTAAAGTAATACCAATCGGTACTTCTATTAAACCGGTATTGTTAATATTTCCGGCAAGAGCAAATATTTTAGTCCCTTTACTTTTTTCGGTTCCAACAGAGGCAAATTTTTCGGCTCCATGAAGAATGATATATGGTATATTTGATAAAGTCTCCACATTATTTAAAACCGAAGGATACTCAAACAACCCTTTATGAGCTGGAAAAGGAGGTCTCGGGCGAGGTTCTCCACGTTTACCTTCAATTGAACGCATTAAAGCAGTTTCTTCACCACAAACAAACGCACCTGCTCCCATTCTGATTTCGATATCAAAATCAAAACCGGTGTCCAAGATGTTCTTTCCTAAAAGCTGATGTTTGCGCATTTCATTGATGGCAATATTTAGCCTTTCAATTGCCAAGGGATATTCAGCACGAACATAAATATATCCCTGATTAGAACCAATTGCGTACCCACCGATCATCATCGCTTCAATGACGCTGTAGGAATCTCCTTCAAGCATACTTCTGTCCATAAACGCACCAGGATCTCCTTCGTCTGCATTACACAACATGTATTTTTGTTCACCGGAAGCCTTAGCTGCAAAATCCCATTTTAAACCTGTAGGGAAACCTGCTCCTCCTCGTCCTCTGAGTCCCGATTTTTTCACTTCATTAATGACTTCTTCCGGTGTCATTTCTGTTAACGCTTTTCCAATTGCCATAAAACCGTCTGCTCCTATGTAATCATTAATCGTATTTACATCGATGATTCCACAATTACGTCGAGCAATTTTTTCTTGCAATTTAAAAAAGTCAATATCTTCTACCATGGCTATCAATTCTTCAGTTTTCGGTTTTTTATAAAAGAGTCTCTTTACGACCCTACCCTTTAATATATGTTCCTGTATAATCTCTTCAGCATCTTCAGGTCTTACTCTCTGATAAAAAACTCCGTCCGGGTAAACTACTATTACCGGGCCCAATTCACATATCCCCATACAGCCAGTTGTTATGATTTCTACTTCATTTTCCAAACCGGCCTTTAGTAAAGAATCTTTCAAAGCCTCTCTCACATTTGCTGCACCGTTAGACATACATGAAGTACCGTGGCAAAGAAGTATTTGGGTTCTTATATTATTCATTATAATTTACTCCTTTTTATCTATTTGTACTGTTCTATTATTGCATCTAATTTGCTGGGAGTTAAACGCCCATGCACATCACCATCAATCATGATTACAGGAGCCATCCCACAGGAACCAAAACAACGTTGCTCACCAAGCGTAAATCTTAAATCCTCAGTTGTGTCACCCATATTTATACCTAATTTATCCTGTAATGCCTCTAGAATCTTTTTTGCACCTCTTACATAACATGCCGTCCCCATACAAATTGTAATAGTATGACGTCCTACCGGTTGGGTTTTAAAGTAAGAATAGAAAGTCACTACACCGACTACTTCACTAATGGAAATATCCATTTCTTCCGCGACTACCTTTTGAACTTCAGGAGGCAGATAACCAAACAAAGATTGTGCTTTGTAAAGATTTGGAATCAGGTAACCTTTTTTATCTTTATTCTCTTTAATAAACGCTCTTAATTCATCAAATTTTTCCTGGTCAGTTAATTCTTCTGTCTTTTCAATGACTTCATTCATTATTTTTTCCCCTTTGAAAAAAGATACTTTTCTACAACTTTATTATTTAATATGTGATTGGTAAAAATTTCCTTAGCTGCATTCGGGTCCACATTCCTGTATATAACAGGAGGGTTATCTTCAATGTATACATGAATCATAGGTTCTTGGGCGCAAAATCCATAGCAACCTGAAGCAGTAACTGCAATATCCATTTTTTTATTTTTTTCAATCAAATCCAAGAACTCACTCATCACTTCCCTAGCGCCAGCAGCAATTCCACAGCTACCCATTCCTATTACTATTTTTACACGAAATTTCCCGGATCGCAGCTGTAGGTCTTTCTTCACCTTCTCTCGCATCATTTTTAATTCCTCTAAATTTTTCATAATCCTTCCTTTCGTATTTATTTAAATCAAATTTTTTAATTTATTTTCAAATGATATTTTGATTTCTTTCAAGGATTTTCATTTTTTTCCCTCAATGCTAAAATGGTCGTCAATTCCTTTTGTTATCAATTCTTTTTTAATAGTTTTATAAATATAATTTTGAATTTGGGAAGAATACAATGCTTCCTCGCCTAAATCTTCTTTTATTTTTTCCGAATCTATGATGGTATTAAAGGTAGAATTATTTTGAGTCATTAACTTAAGATTCATTTGCGGCCACGCAATCAAAGCATCTATGAAAACTCTGGTTAAATCACCAAAAGGTTTAGCATCAATATGAGACATATTAATCAAAAATTCTAAGTTTGTACCTCCTTTTTTATTTAATCGGTTAATTTTTAAATATCCCTGGGTATCATCAGCGGTTTTTTTTAATAAAGGCAATCCCAAGCCCACTCTTCTGGTTTGTCTTGATGTAACAAATGGATCAATCACATCAGCACTTTCTATTCCCGGCCCACTATCGATAATTTGACAAAAAAACTTTTTTTTATTAAATGAAAATTTTACCAGTACTTTATTAGCTCCTGCTTTAACAGAATTTTCTAAAATATCAAATAGGTGATCAGCAATGTTTTTCATATTTTTTATGTTCCAAATATTTTTTTAATGAAAAAAAATCTTTTATTTCCTCATGGGTAGTTTCAATAAAAAAATTACCAATATCATCTAAAAAATGACTATCTGAACCACTGATTACCGGAAAGCCCTGCAAAGAATCTCCTAATTGATATTGTTTTTTCTTCCAATTATATTTAGAAATCTCTACTGCATGGAAATCAGCTTGTGAATCTATAAATCCCAGTTGACTAATCAAACTAAATCGCTCTCTTTCTATATGAGCAGGTATCGCAATCCCTCCTAATTCACGAACAATGCACACTAAACTCTCTAAATCTACATTTAAAGAGTTTTGCCTTAATACCTGGTCAATTCGTTCTAATTGTCCTTCAAAATCATAAATTAATTGATGTCCAAAAAAAGAAGCTCGGTTTTTTAATTTTGGTAAATTTATTTCAATTACCTCACCTATTTTTTGTAAACTTTCTATATCCGGAAAATAGGCTAATAGGTGCACTTCTTCTCGAGTAGTTAATTCTACACCGGGAATCACTTTAATCGATTTCCCCTTGCTTAGCATATAGGCTAATATTGCATGTTCAATTGCATTATGATCCGTAATTGCAATTATATCTATTTTTTTCTTTTCCGCCTGTTTTAAAATGATCTGTGGAGATAATATATCAGCACCACAAGCTGAGAGAGCTGAATGTATATGCAAATCAATCCTTCTCAGTTTTTCCCTCCATCATTGAATAAATTTCCCCTGAAATAGTAAAAGAATCTTTGCGGGATTGGAATAGATTTATCTTCTCTTCTTTTGCTTTTTCAATGACTTCTTGATGAATAGATACATTATTTGTAAAAATAATTGCTTTTATATCCTTTATCAAAGCAACAGCTATACTATTCTTATGTGCCTGAATAGTAATCCAAATACTCTCAGGCTGGGCATTAGCCATTACATCAGACATTAAATCCCCAGTATATCCATTTCTAATTTCATGATCAGCATCAAAAACAACTTTTTTCAATTGGCATTTTTCAATTATCTCACTTATTTTCATTTTTTACTCCTAAATTTATAATTGCTTTTAGTTGTGTCCCACTCTCCAAAGAAGATCGAATCTCAAATTTATCAGCAAAATTCTTTATATTTGGAAGACCCATCCCTGCTCCAAAACCTAAAGCTCTTACTTTTTCTGAAGCGGTGGTAAATCCCGGGGTTAATGCCAAATTAATATCCGGGATACCCGGACCGTTATCACGAGCACAAATAATTGCATTATTTTCATCATCAATTTCAATAGTTATAATGCCACCTAAAGAATGGATGCAAATATTCATCTCAGCTTCATAACAAATAATTGCAATTCTACGAACAATTTCCTTATCAATTCCTAGCTCTATGAAGTATTTTTTAGTAATGCTGGCTACTTTACCGGCACAGTTAAAGTCATCCCCATTTCCTTCAAATCTAAAAAATTTCTTGGGAGCATTTTTAATAAAATCGGATGATATTTTTGAGTTTTTAGATTCTTCATTTTCAATTTTTCCAGCAATAGATTGAGTTACTTCTAATAATTTTTTCAAAATATCACTAAGAGTAATGATTCCTACAATCTTTTTGCTATGTAGAAATTCTGTTACCGGTAATCTTCCTATGGAATATTTTTCAAATTTTTGGAGGGCTGAAACGATGGAAAAATTTTGAGGTACCGTAATGACTTCTTGTGTCATATATTTATCAATATCTTCATCGATATATTTTTTATCGAAGGCTGTAATCACATCATCAGTACTAACAATTCCTATAATATTTTTCTGGGTATCAAGAATTGGAACTCCGGAAATTTTTTTTTCTTTAAGTTTTAATTGAATTTCGCGAAATGTAGTATTTTTTTGAAAATAAATTAACTCTTTAGTCATAGTTTCCATAATTTTAATTCTATAAATTAGTTCATTAACTAGAGTTAATTTTTCTTTAGAAAAATCGATTTTCATTTTCCTTCTCTTTATTCAATCCTTCGACAATTTTTTTACAAGATTCAAACATTAATTTTTCAGTTCTTAGTATGGGGATATGGTGAGATTTGGCTAGACCCAATGCTTCTTGAGGAGGGTATTTCCCTCTAACAAAAAGAATTGCACTGGCGCCGGTTAATTCAGCCGTACGAATAACTTGAGGAGAAGTTAGTCCGGTGAGAAGAAAATAGCCTTCTTTTGAAAAGGTTAAAATATCGCTTAGCAAATCACTGGCCGCAAATTCAGTGACCTCTCGATCAAGAAAATCTTCTCCGAATAATACTTCTGCATCCAGTATTTTTGTTACTTCTCTAATTTTCATGTGTGCCCTTCTGTCATATATTAATTATCCGATAGTGAATTGTTTTAAAATACTCTGTTTAGATTTTTACATTATCTCAACATCTTGTGAAAATTATCACTAACATTCCAACGAATTTTAACATATTATTAAATTGGCTGTCAACCCCTTTTATTAAAACATTTCACAAAGATTAATCAAGAATTAATCCCATGTTAATTGTGTATCCGTCCTTTTAATCTTATTATTTATTATCCTTATATTATAATTTTTTGATATGCTAAGTAAAAACATCGCTTTTTTTATTATTATTCTCGGACTCTTGAACTTTAATTGATTATCCCTATCGAAATGAATGAATAACTTAGCAGAATTAATTCTATAAAATTAATGTTTCAGTTGTAAATCAATCATGCTTGTATTAAAGGTACTCTTTGAAGTAATGGCTGGCATTCTAAATAAAACCTGACTAATGAAGAGCAATCCCTCATTAATTTCACACTATAGGCAATGCTTGGATTATACAGTAACATAGCGGAAGCTTTCTTAATGTTTTATTGTTTATAGAAGTTCAGGCTATAATTAATGGCGACTATGATATTGATAGTGAATTAAATGACCTAACAGCATTGAAAGATAATCCCATGTTTCAATTTGGATATGATAAGATATATGCTAAAAAAATAACTTATCGAAACATTCTATTGGATTTTCAAATCAAGAAAGTCTTGACGAGTAAGCATTTGCGATTTGGGCGGTAGTTGCTCTTGCACCAGGTATTTCTATCTTTACTGACAAAATAAAAATGGTAAACGGTGCCGGAAATTAAAGAATCAACGTTTTTATAATATATTAAAAGAATGCATATGGCGTGCATAAAATATCAAAAATCCTTTATCCTAAAAGAGCAAAATAAATATGTAGCCAATAAGAAATATATCTGAATATATCGAAATATTTTAAACTCGTGAAAGATGACATTTTTTCCGAGCATGATTGCTCTATAAATAAAAAAATACAATGAAGTCGATTTACTGATGGGTCATATCATCAAGAGATGATTCTATGGTATTGCTGGGATCTGATACGGTCAAACTGCAAAATCAGTTTGTAAAAATATTTAGATTGGCGAATGAATTTATTTTTGAGATAAAATATTCTTTCTCAAAGCGTAGAAATTAATTGAGTTTTCTCCACAATTTACGTTTTTACAATAGCATTACTATTTTGCTTTAATCATAAAATATTCCGAATCATTTTCGATATTTACGGCTTTTTTTTAAATTTTCTTGATTTATTCGGTTTCAATGTACAACACCTGTCTTGACTTGAAAACTTCAATTTATTTCCAGGTATCCATTTTGAAAAATCTAGTATGTACTGCAAATATTTTACACATGAGATTGATTAATTTAAAATAGCACGTTTTCCTAAAGTTTTAAATGTCCGATTATTTTCCAGCAAACAAGATTTTCAATTTAAATAAAGATAAATATTAAAATAAATATAGTTTTGAAAATGTGTTTTAGTAGATGATCGAGGTATAAATATTTTGCGGTCCATCAATTACAGCTTGACTAAACGTGATCCATCAATATGCTCATTTTTCATAAATAATATTCAGAATCATTTTTATATAAACGTACAATCATTCAGAAGAAAGATAATAGGATAACCTTTCTAACTCGATGGATAAATCAACATTATTTATTCGTATTCCGTTAGGTACTTGAAGGCAGATAGGAGCAAAATTTAAAATAGATTTAATCCCTGAATCAATTATCCTATTAACAATTTCCTGAGCAGAATCCGCAGGAACTGCCACTGCAACAATTTTAATATCCCATTTCTCAATATATTTTTCCATATCTTCTATATTGTAAATAAAAATATCATTTATTGCTTTTCCAATTTTTTGGGGATTATTGTCAAAAATGCCTTTTACAAGAAACCCTCTTCTTTTAAAACCTTTATAATCAACTAAAGCTTTCCCCAAATTCCCAGCACCAATAATTAAGATATTCAATTTTCTATCAAATCCTAATATTTTCCTTAATGCTTCGCTTAGATGAGCAATAGGGTAACCAATTCCTCTTTTTCCAAATTCACCAAAATAGGCGAGGTCTTTGCGAACTTGCGTTGAATTAATTCCGGTTATTAAACTGATCTTATCCGAAGAAATGGTTTTTAAATTTCTTCCTTCCTGAGTTTCGACCAACCTTTCTAAGCATCGATAATAAATGGACAATCGATTAATTGCTATGGGAGGTATTTTCATATTTACTTGTTTTATTTTCAACATCTATATCAATCCTATTTGGTGGTAATGAAAGTAGGGCAACCCAAAGCTTTTAATTTTGGTACAATTTTTTCTGCGTCACTATATGAAACAAATTCCTCTACCTGTACTTTGTACAGATTCGTTCCCTTTACTACAAATGTTTCAAATCCACTTTTTTCAATCTCTGTAGCTAATTTTAACGCATTTTTTTCACTCGAAAATGCTCCTACCTGTATTGTATAGTTTTTCGCGTTGTTCGTTTTTTCGGTATCACTTATAACCGCTATGCTTGGAGATGTTTTTTCAGGGGATGCTTCAACTGGTTTCTCTAACGGTACCTCTTCTTTGACTACAACCGGTTCAGGAACAATTTTCTTTTCTTGTACGATTGCCTCTGCCGCTTCTGCAGATTCTTTTTCTGTAGAAATTTCGGTGATATTTTCCTCCATAGATGTTTCAGTGACTTTTACAACTTCTTGTTCGGTTATTTGGGTGACTTGATTTTCAGGAGGAATATAACTTTTTTCCCGAGCTAGATAAAATGCAACACCCAGAATAATAATTGCTCCAATGAGTATAATCAGGGTCTCTAAATTACTTCTACTCTTTCTTTTATATATCCTACTCGCTTTTCTCATCTTATTCATCACTCCTATCTTTCTACTATTTAGATAAAAGTCAAATATGGTATTCCATTCACTAAAACTGTAATTCAGAACTTGTAGAGTTCTAGAAGAAACCCAATATATTATTTTATTCTTATTTGTGAAAAATATATTATTATGATAGCATAATTACATTACATAGTGAATAGCATGGGCGATTTTTTGTACTTAAAATTATGTTATAGTATAAATGGAGCGAATTTATATATCATACTTCTTAGTAAAGTGAGTACTTTCATTTTTCCTGTTTTCGTCAGATAGCAAAATGATATGTTTATAATTTCATTACACCATTCGCTTTTCACCAAGTCATAATTTTAACACTATATATAACAGCTTATTTTAAATTGAAGAAATAAAGTGATGCATTACTGCCAAATGATTTCTACATCAAACTACTTCTATTTTATTTAATTCAGCAAATTTAATATATAATTTTTAAACAACATTTTTTCAAAATTAATTTCGAAGGAGTCTTAGATGAGTTTAAAAAAAAATATCCTTATAGGCGTAGGAAATATTCTCAGAGGAGATGATGGAATTGGTTCATTAATCGCGAAATCTTTTGAGGCAAACGATTGGCTTTCTCTGGATTGCGGGGTAGTACCTGAAAATTATACATCGATTGTAAAAAAAAATAAACCAGAAAACCTTGTTATTATTGATGCGGTTGAAATGGATTTAAATCCCGGAGAGATTCGTATTATCCCACCGGAAAAAATAGCAGCACTTCATCTTACAACTCATAGCATGCCTTTATCTTTTTTAATCACCTATTTAAAGGAGTATACCCAAAAAATTATATTTATTGGTATACAACCAAAAATAATTGATTTTTCAAATTCAATCAGTTCTGAGGTTCTGGCCAGTAAAAAAACTATCATCAATCTGCTAAAAAATAACCTTTTTCACCAGATTGAGATGTTTTAAAAAAATCAGAGATAATTATCATTACACTCGATAGCATAATAAATAATTTATCTCTGATTCTCATTATGATTATAATGAATCGACTCTAATAAATCAGCCTTGGATACTTAGTCGACAATAAAATCCTTGGATTTTCTATCTGCTGCTGCAACTAAAAAATCTTCACTCATGCTTAAACAATTCTTTGGGCATATATCATTGCATTGGGAGCAACAAATACAGTGGTCTACATGTATTTTAATCTTTTTTGTTTCAGGAATGAATTCAATCGCATTAGAAGGACAAACCTTTAAACACAATTTACACCCAATACATTTATCCCGGTCATATACAATCTTTCCTCTGAAATTTTTGGGAATATCAACCGGAGGATTAATTTTTACCTCTCCCTTTTCAACTTTTTCCAATAATTCTATAACTGAATCAGGGCAATAAGTTACCGGAAAAACGTTAGTTGAAGGTTTTTTAAATAACTGTTTTAACAGTTCAAATCCCATTGGTGTTGCCATATTATTTCACCTCACACTATTATAGTATCTAACACAATCAATGCAAGTCCCAATAAACCCATTAAAGATATTGGAACCCAATAACCGAAAGAAATCTGGTCTATTTTTAAACGTGCTGCAGCAATTCGAATAAAAGTTACTTCAAAGAACATGACCACGAATATTTTAATCAAAAAGAATATCGAATCAATCAGCAGCGCGAAAAACCCGGTTAACGAAAAAAGCGGTGCAATATTGTATGGAAAGAATAATATCACTGTAAGCGCGGTCATTACAATCATCTTAACCGCATCAGTTAATCCAAACATTGCAAGGTTCCTACCAGAGTATTCAAC
>Ga0272442_10002415_pt1 | contig 27167 bp, 23 predicted proteins | sample SSMForm2O_FD_200262 | JGI IMG/M metagenome (GOLD analysis project Ga0272442, IMG submission 200262) | Marine sediment archaeal communities from Little Sippewissett salt marsh, Falmouth, MA, United States - SSM-Form-2O | ecosystem: Environmental > Aquatic > Marine > Wetlands > Sediment ... | reverse complement strand
CTCAATACCGTCCGGTCCGGCGGCGCCGGGCCGACCTACGTCAGCGTGCATCCGTCCGGGAAGTTCCTGCTCGTGGCCAATTATTTCGGCGGTTCCATCTCGGCGCTACCGATTCTGCCCGACGGCGGCCTGGGCATCGCCACCGACATTAAGAAGGACGTGGGCACGCTGGGACCGACCAAGGCAACGAACGCCCCCCCGGGATCGTTTGCCTTCAGCGGACACGACCGAACGCACGCGCACATGATCCAGGCCGATCCTTCGGGACGTTTCGTTCTGCACGTCGATCTGGGCCTGGATCGAATCTACGTCTGGAAGTTCGACGACCGGAAAGGCACGCTTACTCCGAACGATCCGGCTACGATTGCGCTCCCGCCGGGAGACGGACCGCGGCATTTCTATTTCCATCCGAACGGGCGATGGTTCTATTCCATTCAGGAAGAAGGCTCGAACGTCGTGATGTTCGACTACGAGGCCCAAAAGGGCCGGCTTTACGCACGGCAAACCATCTCCACCCTTCCACCTGGATTCGCCGGGAGCAACTTCTGCTCTGAAATCATGGTGTCCACCGATGGCCGGTTCCTCTATGCGGGCAACCGCCTGCACGACAGCATTGCGATCTTTTCCATCGGCGACACCGGCGTCTTGACTTACCTCGGCGAGGAATGGACGCGCGGGAACTATCCGCGCAGCTTCAATTTCGACCCGACCGGCCGGTTCCTTTACGCCTGCAACCAGCGGAGCGACAACATCGCCGTTTTCCGCGTGGACCGCAAGACGGGGGGCCTAACCTTCACCGGCCATTACACACCCGTCGGTAATCCTTCGATCATCGTTTTCCTGGACCTCGCAAAAACGGATTAAGACACTCTAACAAAACTTCGGTCTTCTGGGCTTGTCATTCTGAGCGGAGCGAAGAATCTCAGTCTTTGCGGCTGAATTGAGACCATTCGCTTCGCTCAGAGCCTGCCCTTGAGCTTGCCGAAGGGGTGACAAGGGAAATGTTTTGTTAGAGTGCCTAAATTCGAGTAGAATAAAACGATGTTGAAAGGATAATTGAAATTATTGCATGAGTACTAACATTGGCGTCATATCCGATACACACGGCCTGCTTCGTCCTGAGGCGGTCGATTTTCTCAATGGATGCGATTTCATTGTTCATGCGGGTGACATCGGTAATGAGAATGTTTTACTCAAACTCCAGTCCATCGCTCCCACGTATGCCATTCGAGGGAACACCGATAAGGGGTATTGGGCACGTGAATTATCGGACAAAGACGTTTTGAAAATCGAGGGCAGGTTATTTTATCTCATTCATAATATACAAGATTTAGATTTAGATCCCGTTGCGGCTGAGTTCGATGCCGTACTCTTTGGTCACACCCATAGACCGGAGAGGTTTGAAAAAGATGGAGTGCTCTATTTTAACCCGGGCAGCGCCGGGCCATTGAGATTTAATTTACCAACGACGATTGGCCGGATTTCTATCGTGAATTCCGGCCTTGAAAGTGAAATTATTACCCTAATAAAATAGTACTCTTCTGTACGTAACTGTTTTTTTCCTCGGGGAAGGTTGCGTGCATCTTGTTGCATCGGAGGCATTTAATGTTTGAGCTTTTGAAGTTTGGGGGGGGGATTTAAAATTTCAGTCCGCGGACACAGTCGAGCCGAAGACCAGCCGTAAACTAACGGTAGATACATGACCCAAATATTTGGCAGAAATGGATTTGACTCGTCTGACTTCATGAACTGGTCAGACCGATCCATATCCTGAACAACTTTCAAGTTCTGATCACAAGCATGTTTTACGGCTCCGCCCTAACCGAAATCCAACCTTTATATTCGATATGAATAGTCTTTCCATGAGCACACGTTAGCAGAAGCTATCTTTTTGTCACCCCTTGAGGAATAAGGAAAGGCCCCTTGCAACTCCTCCGTCAGATTGGACGGAATATCGAACAAACAGGTCTGGCTGAAGCGTTTAAGGGGTTGTCATTCTGTTTGCGAGAGAAACGGCAAGATTAATGATGACACAATCGCCAAACCGGCCCTGGCTATCGTGACCTTCAATGCGTATCCCACGGACCTCAAAATCAATCTCAATGTTACTAAGATCAAATCCGAGGACCATGAGGCCCGGAGCGTTTCCGCCGCGATAGTGTGTGACGGATATTTCCTGCAATTGCTGGTCTCCGTCGGTGAGGTAAACGCTGGGCAGAGTATCCGATTTTAATACAAAGAGACCGATTTCAGGGCCGGGGCGATCGAGAAGCAGTAATTGGAAGCGATATTCTATCCAGTGATCCTGTTCGAGAATCAGCATTGCGTTTTTTGGCTTATCTCTGGGATCAGCAATGAACTGAACGCCTGGCTGGCCCGGCAAGTTGAACCGCCAATTATCCTGGTCCGGATTGTGGCTTGCGGCGATTTCTCTAAGAGTGGTGTACCTCATGAAATTCATGTTGCTGTCGAACTGGGGCTGTCCCGGGCCCGGCCAGGGTATGAAGGTGGGTGAGGAACTGTCCGGTCTGTTCACAGAAGTGACGATCGCGGCAGTGCCGGTCAGGGCCAGAACGATTCCTATGGTGATAAGGAACGCTTTTGTCAGAATCGTAGCCAATACCGCCCCACTTATCGTGACCTTGGCCGCGGCGGCCGTTACGAAGGGAATAGCCAGAGCCGACCGGGACGATGTGGACGTCATCGCCGCAAAAACCGTGAGCGCACCCAGGAAATGGGAGCGTCTCAGGCCTTTTCGGGCGAGTTGCTTCCTAAAGGCCGTCCTGGCCCGATAGAATGACATCTTGGCCCGCATTTGAGATCCCCCCAGAACGGCGGCGATCTGGGCGTAAGACTGCTCCTCCAGACAGCGTAATGTCAATACCGTGCGGTATTCAAGGTTCAATGCACCCATGGCACCCAGGATAAGCTCTACTGTTTCCTTGCGCCATAAGGTTGCAGCCGGTCCGGCACGCCTCTTTGCCGACATCGTTTCCAGAATCTCTGAATTGACCGTGGTGCGCTGCTCCGTGCGCCGGGCCCCTTGCCGGCGGAAGTGATGCTGGACCTTTCCCAGTGCTGTTCTGTAAAGCCATGACCAAAAGCCCTTCTCACTGGTCAGTTGCAGACGCGGCAGAGCCCTGACCAATTCCATGAGGGTTTCCTGGGTGAGATCTTCCGATAGATCATGATCCAGGGTCATGCGATTTATAAACGCCTGCACCTTCCCCCTGGCCCGCTGAGCCAGCAAAGAACGACTTTCCTGACACCCTCGCTGGGCCTTACGTAAGCAATTTAAGTCAATTTGATCGGCACTCGTAGGCATACGAATCCCAGATTAAGACTTTTTCATTCACTTTTCAAAAAAAAACAAAAAAAGCAAACCCTCCTTCCTGAAATCGGGATATAGGTATTTAATGAATAAGAAAACACACTATCTATAGGAGATTTATCATGAATAGAAGCATATTTTTGATAGTCTTCTCACTCTTTCTAACAACGGCGGCGCTGGGCGTGAATACTCAAACGGTCCGTTGGGGGCATCAGCTTATGAGTGAGACAGATGATGTTCCGCGAGCTGCAGCAGTGGACAGTGAGGGCGGTATTTACTTTGCTGTCATAAAAGCAGTCAGGGAGACTCCCGGCTTTGACGGCAAGGTCATTTCCACGAGTTTGCATCTGCTGAAGTACAACCCAAAGGGGGAGCAGTTGTGGACCAGGCAACTCGATCCCGAAGTTGCGGAAGTCAGTGGTCTAACGGCGGATGATCAAGGGAACATTTACGTCTTCGGCCCTGGCGGCAGCACTCATGAGGAGGCGGTAAAACGTGGAAGTGATGCGTATATTGCCAAGTACGACCAGACCGGCACCCAACTATGGGCACGGTTAATCGGGACCCCCGAGTTTGACGTCTGCGCAGGTCTGGACATTGACGCGGATGGAAATCTGTATATCTCGGGCTACACGGATGGAGATTTTGCCGGGCCTAATAAGGGCGGACATGACGTGTTCATAGCCGCCTATAACCAAGACGGATCGCAACGATGGCGGGACCAGATAGGCACGACCGCGGGCGAACTGGGCGGGTGGATCTGTCTCGGTGATGACAATGACGTCTACGTCTGCGGCGACACGTCGGGCAGCCTGGCCAGAGAGAACAACGGTTCAGGGGATTTCTTCGTGGCAAGATACCGGCTCACAGGCAAACGTCTCTGGCTACACCAGTTCGGTACGAATGCCTTCGACCGTATCATGCGTATGGAGATCGGTGAACTCGGCCATCTGTACCTGGGATGCAGAACCAATGGCAATGTTGGCACGAGAAATCCGCGGCGCACGGACCTGGATTCATGCCTCGTCAGTATATCGACAGAAGGAAAGCTGTTATGGACACGTCAATTCGGTCCGGCCGGTTGGGATGGGACCTGGGATATGGACCGGTTTATGGACGGATCGGGTGACGTACTGATAGCCGGATGCCAGATTCCGCTAAAGGGCAAATGCCAGGCTTACTGTCGCCGTTATTCATCCGAAGGCGAGCTGATATGGACACAGGAATTCCGTAAGAGCAGCTCCCAGGGAGGTACCTGCGCCCGAGTTGTGGCTGTTGATAGTGACAACAACGTCTATCTTTCAGGCTGGACGAGGGCAGATCTGTTTGGCGTCAACAACGGCACCGGGAATATGTTTATCGTCAGTTTCGACGGAGCGAAAGACGAACAGGTGAGTCCGTAACTGAGAATCAGGCACGGATTCCCATACTGATTATCCACGGGGAAGGTCGTGCATCTTGTCGCATCGGGGGCATTTGACGTTTTGGCCTTTGAAGTTGGGTATTTTTTCAAAAAAAGCCCAAAAATACGTAGTCACCACAATATCCAAAGCCCCCTCGAATCTGGTATCATTAACATTCGGTTGTCCATGTGGAATGCAGAAAGATAGAATTAGTGAGAATGAGTTCAAAGCATGAGTAGGTTCATCTATGGCAGAGATTGAGGCACCTCCAGTAGTTCAGAAAAATCCATTTGTGCGTAGAATTCTCGCTTTTGCCATAGATTCCATTCTCCTCGGATTTGTCGGACATGTAATTGCCACTTTATTTCGTGCCCCCCTCATAGAGATTGGGCAATACGGACCTCTTATTGGTCTTGTCATCACCGTGTTGTACTTTGGAATATTAAACTCTCAGCCATTGAAGGGACACACACTGGGAAAGCGTTTTCTCAAACTTCGAGTGACCCGAGTTGCTGGAGGCTATCTACCTCTTCATCTATCTTTGTGCCGGTCTTTCATTTATGCTTTGCCTTTCGTTGCTAATAATTGGCAACTCGATTTAGGCCGAGGAGTTCCCGCAATGATAGTTTACGCAACGTTGTCCGGCTCGATTTTTGCATATTTCGTGTCCCTACTCCTTTTCACCATTGGAAATTGGAGGTCTGGACGGCTCTTGCACGATGTATTGTTCGGAACAAAAGTAAGTATCGATCACCCTGACACAATTACTAAACCCAAAAGAGAGAAGGCATTCGCCCTAATCACGCTACTGGTGTTTATCGCCGTAGCAGGCCCGACAATCCTCGGATTTAACAAACATGACACGCAGATTTCTATATCCGAGCTATCTGCTATGCAATCTTCCCTGATGGAGGCACAACCTGGTTGGAAATTTGGCGTCAATCTAAGCACATTCCAAGGCAAGAATCCAGTAGCTATACTTAAAGTATCTATAATACCAAACAGGCTGCTTACGGATTCAGAGAAAATGGATGCACGCTTGAAAACTGCAAGGTTGACACTGACTACATACTCCGGAATCGGTAATGTAGACTACATGAGCATCGCTGTTATTGAGGGATTCAATATTGGGATCGCTTCTCGCTACAAAGCTCCAGGTGAACGGTGGTCCATTGGGGCTTGGCGTGAGAAACTTTCCGTAGATGGAGATACTACACAAGGCAAAGGGAAGGAAGTGCCTTTCATACCTTCTCTTTGGAAACACTAATGAATGTTAATATGTGGATCAAAAAAAATGAGGGATGGTCACTTATTAATGGCTGGGGATAGAACACATAAAACGGTGATTATCCCAATTAAAAATGGCCCATTAGCTCAACGGTTCTGTTTGGTCTCCTTATTCGCTATTCTTGCTTTCTGCCGTTCTTTGTAGAAATCGATCAGCCGTTTAGGATCGAAATCAACTCTCGTCGAAATTTCCCTTCTCGTTTGCCTGATCTTTGCTATGGTATCGTTATCTTTCATTCAATAATACCGCTCTATTAGTATGCCGCAGCTTTATTTCAAACGACTATCGACTGTTTCGGGGAAGGTCGTGCATTTTGTTGCATCGAGGGCATTTGACGGTTGAGCCTTTGAAGTTGGGGGGGATTTTTAACTTCAAGCCGCAGGCGCAGGTTAGGAAGATGAACTGATTGACCCGTCGCATGATGTCGCCTACCTGGCGCATCTGGCTTTCGGCTCGTTGCTTGGCTGTTGTTTCGGCGCTGGCCTCGCGCAAGGCAACATCCTCCTTTTCGGCAAGGGCGGCTACGGGAACCACCGTTTTGGATTTCGTTACATTTGTAAAGGCATCCGAGTACGCTTTGAAAGACGCTCCCTGACTCATGTTGCGGAGTATCTTGATCCTCTCGGCGATGGGCGGATGGGTGCTTGACAAATTCGATAATTTTCTTTGGCCTTTTTTCTTGAAGGGATTGGCGATGTACATCGGGGCGGTGACTTTGTTGGCCGGGGCCAATTGGGGCGACGGATCGTTTGCGATCTTTTCCAGGGCGCTGGCCAAGCCATCCGGATATCGGGTTAGCCGGGCCGCCCCGGCGTCGGCGAGGTATTCACGCCGCCGGGATAGAGCGAAGTATAACACGTACGCAAAGATCGGGGCCAGAATCGCGGCAAGAATCGCAATGAGCAGCATGACAAGCTGGGCATTGCCGCTGCCTTTGCCGCCGCTGGAATATCGCCGGCGGGATCCCATGGAGCTGTAGAACATGCCCCGCAAGAAGACCTGCGAGAGCAATACGATGGAGCCGAGCATAATGCCGGCTAATGTGACGAAAAGCACGTCGCGGTGAACGATATGGCTGATCTCGTGGGCGATGACGCCCTGGAGCTCGTCGCGGTTGAGCCGGGCTAAAAGTCCCGCCGTTACGGCCACCGAGGCGTTTTCGGGATTTCGACCGGTCGCGAAGGCATTGGGAGCCGGGTCGTTAATGATGTAGATTTTGGGCATTTTCGGCAGGCCGGCGGCGATCTTCATCTCTTCCACGACGTTGAACAGTTGGGGGTGGACGTCGTGGGTGACGGGTTTGGCCCGGCTGGCGGCTAAAAGAATCTGGTCGCCGCTCGACAGGCTCACCAGCGCGAGGATCAGCCAGAGGGCCGTGGCGATCATCAGACCGATCATCCCCCCTTCCGGCGCCGCGGTGACGGCAAAACCGATCACAAAACCCAGGAGCAGCAGGACGCCCGCCAGGATAGCCATCAAAATGATGGAGTTCCGCTTATTGGCTCGAATCAACTCCCACATCGTCAGTCAATCACACCTTTAAATCTATACTCAATACCGCGTGTACAACAAAGTACGTCTTCAGCCAGGAAAAAGTCTTCTCCTTACGTGGCACGGGCTTCCAGCCCGTGAATCACGGCCAAGATGGCCGTGCCACAACAGGTGACAGCCTCAAGGGCAAATGCAAAAATCAAAATGTAAAATGTAAAATTAAGGAAGTCATCCGCCGAAGGCGGATTCCACAATTTTTAGTTTTCGAAGCCATCCACACATTCGCTCGTCATGAGATATCAAGAGAAGTCCACCTTGGGGACTTCCCGCTCGGCGGCCACTTCGATCTCGAAGAAATCGCGTTTCGTGAAGGCGAACATGCCCGCCACGATGTTCGAGGGGAACATCTGAATCTTGTTGTTGTACCCCAGGACCTGGTCGTTATAGCTCTGCCGGGCGAACGAGATTTTGTTCTCGGTGCTGGTCAGCTCTTCCTGGACGTTCATAAAGTTCTGGTTGGCCTTCAGGTCGGGATAGTTCTCGACGACCAGCATGAACTTGCTCAGCGCCTCGCCGAGCGCCCCTTCGGCCTTCGAGGCCTCGGAAACGGTATTCGCTCCCATAGCCTGGCTGCGGGCCTGCGTGATCGCCTCGAAGGTCTCGCGCTCGTGCTTCATATAGCCCTTGGCCGTCTCGACGAGATTGGGGATCAAGTCATGCCGGCGTTTGAGCTGGACGTCGATTTGCGACCACGCGTTGTCCACCTGATTGCGGAGGCGAACCAATGCATTGTAAATGCCGATCACAAACAACGCCAGCAGAACCAGAACAACTACGATAACAATCAAGGCTATTACTGCTGCTCCCATAGAATTGTCTCCTTTCCCTAATCTTTATCGTGAGTAAACATCTCTTTAAGTAACGTCTGAATCTTATTGTCTTTATCTAACTCCGCCCTATCGCAGATATCGGTCAACTCGCCCCGGTCAAACCAGAGACCGTCCCCCCGGCGACATTTATCAATGAGCAGAACGGGCGTGGAAGAACCCACTTTAACCTTCTGCATTTTTTTATAACAGATCGGACATTTGCGTATCTTTTCCGTGGACTGTGAATCGATCCGAAACGACGCGAGAAGCTGTTTCGCCTTCTGCGGCTCGCCGAGCAGCTGCTCGAGCTCGCCGGCGTCCAGCCAGATCCCGCCGCACTCGGTGCAGTAATCAATCTCGACCTCCTCGAGTTCGAGCGTGATCATCGCATTTTTACACACGGGACAATCCATCGTTTGTCACTCACCATAGCAAAGGATTCCGGCTTTCGCCGGGTCATTCTAACATATAAGACGCACAACCGCAGGAAAAATTTCAAGAATAAAATCCACGATCCGGGATTCTCCGTCCCCTCCCGTTTCGATGGCGGTAATCCGCCCGCTATGGCCCCTGCGCGCCCTTCAGCCACGGCCAAATATTTATTCTTGACGGAGACGCGGGAATTGATTATTGATGGGCGCGGCCTCAGATGGGCCTGAAATGAAAGCTCAATAAGATATGAAATCACAGCCCCCCGCTCGCAGGGGCAGGTGTGTGTATTAAAGGCGTTGGACTATGATTGTTGATTGTCATACACATGTTGACCTCACGGCCGATGACACGGATGCTCCCGAGTATTCTCAAACGGCCGAAACGGTCGAAAAGTGCATTGTATTGGCCGGTTCGGAAGGTCCCAGCGAACCAATGAATAAGAAATTGGCCCAATACATTCACAAACACAAGGAGAAAAGAGTCGGCTTTGCCGTCGTGGAGCCCAGCAAGGATAAAATTGACGTCAACAGCTTGACACTCATCCAGGACAAATTGGGCCTGCAAGGCGTCGTCCTCTATTGTTCGGCCTGTGGCGTTCACCCCGCTCATACCCGGGCCATCCGGCTGTATGAATCCGCCCAGAAGCTTGGTCTTCCGATCTTCTTTCACAACACGCCGGATACGCCCAAAGACCGTGTCGTGCTGGAGTACGCTCAGCCGTATCTTTTGGATGAAGTGGCCAGAGAATTCGCCGATCTGAAAATCGTCATTGGAAACATGGGCATGCCCTTTATCGAGCAAACCCTGTCGATCGTCAGCCGGCATAAAAACGTCTATGCGGATTTGACGATCCGTCCCAGGAATGTCTGGCAAACTTATAATATGGTCGTCGCCGCCCACGAGCACGGCGTGATGGACAAGCTCTTGTTCGGCAGCGGATTTCCCTTAGGAAACGCAGGCCAGTGCATCGAGGCCCTGCTTGGATTCAATATGCTCCTGGCGGACACGAACCTGCCCACGGTCCCGCGAGGCAGCATCCGAAACATCATCGAACGTAACACGCTGAAATTACTTGGGATACCTGCCGGCAGCACGGAAACGCAGGACGAGCCGGCCGAAAAACCGAAAGAGCGCAAGACCACCAAGGCCAAGCAGGACAAATAAGGAAGACAAACAACTATGGCGGAGCTTTTAGAAGAGCAGAGAGAAAGCTGGGACACACGCGGGGGCTTTATTCTGGCGGCCGTCGGTTCGGCGGTCGGACTCGGCAACTTGTGGAGATTCCCCTACGAGCTATACGACCACGGCGGCGGCGCGTTCCTCATTCCCTACGTCATCGCCGTTTTCGTCATCGGCGTCCCCATGCTCATCCTGGAGTTCAGCCTCGGACATTTCACCCAGCGGGCGGCTCCCGATGCATTCGCCCGCAGCCATAGACGACTGGAATTCGTCGGTTGGTGGAGCATCATTTTGGGATTCGTCATTATCACGTTCTACACGGTGATTCTCGCGTATTGTTTCAGCTTCCTTTGGTTCAGCTTCAAGGGCATCGTCACCGGAGGAGCACTCCCCTGGGCCGGCGAAGGGCTCGAAGGCGTTAAGAACGCCGAGTCCTTCTTCAACGACACATATCTCGGCAAAATTGAAGGTCCCGCGCTCGGCAAAATCCGCTGGAATATCTTTTTGCCCCTGATCGTCACGTGGATCGCGATGTACTTTTGCATCTTCAGGGGCGTTAAACTGGTCGGCAAGATCGTCTGGCTGACGGTCCCACTGCCCTGGTTGATGCTGCTGATCCTGACGGTGCGAGGCTTGACGCTGGACGGTGCCATAGAAGGACTGGCGTATTATCTCAATCCCAACTGGTCGGAACTGGCGAAAGCGTCCACGTGGCGGTTCGCCTTCGGACAGGCGTTTTTCTCGCTGTCCCTGGCCTTTGGCGGTGTGATGATCACTTATTCCAGCTTCCTTCATCGCAAAAGCGACCTCAATAACAATGCGGCCATCATCGGCCTGGCCGACTTCTGCACGAGTTTTATCGCCGGGCTGGCGGTTTTCGCCACCTTGGGCGGCATGGCCTTTGTCACCCGGCAGGCCGGGCACCCGGTCGCCGTGCAAAACGTCGCGGAAGGCGGACCGGCGCTGGCTTTCGTCGCTTTTCCTTACGCGCTGGCGCAACTGCCCTACTCGGCGTGGTTCAGCTTTATCTTCTTCTTCGCGCTGGTCACACTGGGCATCGACTCGGCCTTCTCCATTACGGAATCCGTCCTGGCAGCCATCATAGATAAGACGGGATGGCGAAGAAGTATTATCTTACCGGTCGTCACCGTGATTGGCGCCGCTATTGCCATCATCTATATCACCGAAGGAGGACTCAACTGGCTTGGCGTGATCGGCGACTTCATCGACGGAACGTGGGGCATTGCCTTTCTCGGTCTGCTCGAATGTATTGTGATCGGCTGGCTCTGGCGCGTGGATATTCTCCGACGACACGCCAACGACCGGAGCGACTGGAGATTGGGCAAGTGGTGGGAATACCTGGTTCGCATTTTCATCCCCCTGATCCTCGGCTCGTTGTTCTTCTGGAGCCTTTTCGACGACCTGACGCGAGAAGAGGGTCTCCTCCGCACACCCGACGGACATTGGATTCTGCCCAACTGCGTCGGTCTGTCCGTGATGGCTATTGTTCCCATTACGGCGGTCATTATCAGCAGCCTGAAAGGCCGTCGGGATAGAGAACAACTCGACCAGCCGGAAGCCCGGCTCGAAGTCAAAGGTCAATCCGGCGGAATCGCCGCCCTCGCACTGGCTGGAGTATCCGCCGTCCTCATCATCCTCTTGCTGAGATGGGCCATACACGAACGCTACGAGAAAGCGATCCTATGGATATCCTTATTCCCGGCCCTCGCAGCCGTCATCCTTGGCCATTACCTGTTGAACAAATACAACCGTTCGACCTCACAAGCCTCCTGGTTCGCCCGCTGGGCGGGAATGATCGCGATCATGGACGTCGGGGGATTCATCGCCCTGTCATTGATTTACTCCACCCGATCCGCCGGACCGATTGCAGAGCCGGTTCACGCCCCCCAACACGAACTCAGCACGATTTCCTATATCATCCTCGGCGCGGTCTTTCTGCTTATTATCTGCGGATTCGGCTGGTGCTTCTATCGGGCGTTGTCGGCCGCCGGGAAGGATACGGGAATCCAGCATCCCGACGAAGTCGGGGACGAACAACAATAAAAGTGAGCTAAAGTGACTAAAGCGAGCTAAAGTGTATTGGCGCCTATGTAACGTTAGTCACTTTAGACATGTTTAACTTTACTCACTCTGACCATCGTTATTTCGGTTTGAAGCCTTTGACGCCGTGGCCGGTATATTTCGTGCAGGCTTTCTCGAGATCCACATTGCTGATATTCGCCAGCGTACAGAGCCAGGCGAAGACATCGCCAAATTCCTCCTCTCGATTGGCCTGGTCGTCGGAGGCCAGTGCGGTCGCCAACTCGCCGACCTCTTCAATAAACCACATAAACGTACCCGGAATCCCTCGCTCCCGGTCTCGCTTTTCGTACTTCTGAGAGATAATGGTCTGAAATTCACTGATCTTCATGCGATACACCCAAAGAAATTATAGGGTACGATTTTTCGCACCCGTTCGATTAATTCAAGTAGGACGCGCAGGTTTCCTGCCCATGCGGTTTCTGTCACGTCATGAAGACAGCATGGGCAAACAAGTTGCCCACCCTACATATCTGCAATCCGTCTCCAAGGCACACACTAATATATTCATGTTGGAACTTATCACACCTAAATTGTCAAGTGTTTCAACCGTATCCCCCGACGATTATCCATGCGGCGACGGGGTCCTTCTTACCGAATATCGCAAAGAAATCCGGATTGTTCGATATTGACGAAAATGAGGTCATCCCCCTGTCGAAAAACACCGATGATACCTTGACTCTTGAAAATGAAAGGTTGATGAGCAGACGGATTTCCAGGAGAGTACCATGATGAATATAGCCAAAGAACCGGACGTCATATTAGGGGCTTTGAAGGACCATGAACACGCACTGGCCCATTTATACGACGTCTATGCCGAGACATTTCCGGAATGCGAAGCATTGTGGGCGGAACTGGCCCGCGAGGAAATCCAGCACGCCGACTGGCTCGATTCACTACAGGCCCGGATTGAAGGCAGCCCAGAGGATTTTGTTGTGGATCGGTTTTCAGTGGCAACGATCGAGCACTCGATAAAATATGTGGAGCGACTGTTCGACCGGGCCAAGCAGCCCGATTTCACATTGATCAACGCCTTATCGACAGCCCTTCAACTCGAAAAGGCACTCATCGAGAACAAATATTTCGAAGTCCTTGAGGGCGACAGCGCGAACACAAAACGCACGTTGGAGCAACTGGCTCAGTGTACCCAGCTTCATTACAAGAAACTGCATAAAGCCTGGCGAGAGCACGGAGGGGGATAAACGCGATCCATGCAAGACGGGCGAATCTCCGCCGCTTGACCATACACCACTATTTCGGTGTGTAGCTGAACTTCTGCCCCCCGACGGAGGCTTCATACATCAAGCCGGATTCTCCCATCGTAAAGACAGCCACGCCATCTGTATATTTTGCATTGGCCGACGCACCCGACTTGAGCGCAACCGCCGACGCCTGCGCCGCGAAAGCAAAGTTGCCCGATTTGAAACGGTCCAGAGCAGCCTGCATCTCGAAGAAAATCAACTCGGTATAAGATTGACCGCCCAACTGCAAACCGATGCTGGCCTGCGTTAGCTTACAGTAACCGGCCAATTGCCCGCCTTCATACACCTCACCCTTTCCAAAGGCCCCGCCGACGCCGATCCCTCCCTTGCCGACGGTGGGGAAAACCGCGTAGCCGGCCGCCTCGTCGAAGAACTTTTGCAAGCCCGGGTCCGATTTCACAGCCTCATCTATGGCGATGTCCACTTTGCCGGTCAATTTGGCCTTTCCCACCTCAGATTTAGGTGCGGTCGAACAACCCGCAGCCAGAAGCGCAGCGACGGCCACAATCATGCATGCCAAACCCATCCTTTTCATAATAAAGCTCCTTATGACACACAATAACGCAAGACTTTCTCCACTGCACTTGCGTTGCACTATACAGACCAATCGCCAACCCCGTCAAGCACGAATATTCTCTCATTTTTCTATATAAAATCAGGAAAAATCCTGTTTGAAGTGCTTTCCTATTTCCTTCATGTTTGATAGCATACATAGTCGAGACGAATCATAACCAGCCATCAGCCGGAAAAGGAAAAAGGAGACGAATTATGTTATCCAACAAAAATACAAATAGGATTGCGCTGATCGTGTTATGTACCTTGACGATAGGTCTATTGGGAGATGCGGTGCCACTGAGGGCGGCAGAGTCGAGCGATTTGGTTAAGCAGATCGAAAAGATATTCTCCGGCGTACGGCGGCGGATCGTAACGGATCCGAGCCGAGCGGAAAAAGAACTGATCGAAGCTCGTAAGCTGCTGGTGCAACTGAAGGAGGCCTCTCCGGACCACACCAAGCTCCCTGCGCTTCAGAAACGCTCCGACGATCTCGGAAAGAAGCTGGAAAAACGGCTCGGACGACCGATCGGCGGCAGCGCCAAGACTGAGAAGAAAGAGGACGCGCCAAAGGAACAAAAGGTCGCGCCTACAAATCTGCCGAGTTCTGTAACGTCGCGTCTTAAGAAAATTGCCGCCGCGTTGAGTGCCGTGGAAACAGCCCTTGAGAAGAACCAACTGCAGACGGCAAGCCGGAAGCTGGACGAAGCAAAGAAAGTGATGGATGAGATCCGGAAACGATACGCCAAGAAGATTCCGGCAGGTAATGAGCAAATGAAAGCCGCCACGGAGCGTTTGGCCGCTGTTGGAGCGCGATTGACTAAAGCCGAATCCGCCGCCGCCGCGGCGGCCGCCGCTCAAGCAGAGATAAGACGACAGAAAGAAACGCAATCGAAAGAGTGGATTGCGAAGTTCTCGCCTTTCTTCGATAGCAAAAGCGGTATGTACCTCCTCTTCGGATCGCAGTTCAACAGTGCTTCGGAGGCCAAGCAGCAACAGTGTCGCAAGGCTTACGCGAAGGCCAATGATTTGATGGTGGCTTACAAAAAGGTCGAATTTCCCCACGACAAGACGCCGGAGTTAGAGTCTCTGGAGCAGCGGCTAAATAGATACCTGAGCCTCTACAACGAGGGCGAGGCTCGCGCCCGGCAGGAAGAGTCATGCCGCGCATGGGTGGAGAAACTTCGAGCCTATGTCGATGTGGGCGCCGGCAGCCGGAAATATCTTGTCGTTGCCGTCACGCTTAGCGAAACAGAAATCAATGAACGCGCCGCCCTGCTAAAAGAGGCCAAAGCCCTCTGGCCCGGATACCAGAAGGCGGAATTCCCGCACGGCAAAACGCCGCAATTGATGAAGCTCGAAGAAGAAATGAAGAAACGACTGAAGGAGATGCCTGAAACGCTACAGCGAAGCCGGGCGCTGGTCTCGGGAGACATTGAAAAAGAATTCGACCGCATTTTGAACTACCTGGCCAAAGACACGGGATGGCAGAAAGATCCCACCAAGAAACCGAATATCGTTATGGAGCGGGATATAACGCCGCTTCAGAAGGCATTGGAGCGCTACGCCGGTACGGTCAAGCCCGGCGACGCGAAGCTGGCGACACTTAAGCAGAAACTAACCCAGATACAGCAGCAAGACCAAAAGAACCGCGCCGTCTGCGCCGGGCGAACCTATATGCTGCCCGACCGCTTTAATGGCGACAATGCCGATGAACTTCGGCAGAAGGTCGAGGAAATAGTCAAAGAAAAATCGGCCGCGGGCAAGGCCCTTCGCATCACCCTGCCGGCCGAGGATTGGAAGCAAGAGAACGTTCTCGAATGGACGGATACGACGCATACCGAATTGCGGTACCGCAACACACGGTTTATGACTGCTCAAGCGGCTGCCAAAGCGGCCGACGGCAAGGTGTACCTGCACGGCGTGCATTTAGCCAGTGACCGAGGCTCGGACGGAACCTGGGGACCGCTTTACGGGCATATCATGTGGTCGGACTGGATGGTCGAGAAAAACGTCAATAAGAAACCACCAGCTAAATAACAAAAGAAAGAATGTAATCCGGATAGCTTGTCTGTTGTAAGCTAACTATCATCCGTCAGTAGTTAAGAATAAAGGGCCTGATTATAAACCAGCAAGGCGCTTTGTCACTCATTGAATTACTGGTCGTCGTCTCTGTTGTGGCTCTGTTGTTGGCGTTGCTCATGCCGGCGTTGTCCAAGGCTCGCACCCAGGCCCGCGGTTCGGCCTGCCAGTGGGTATGTGCCCATATTCAAGCTCATCGTCAGGCAGCGAAACATCAAAGCGTCACAAATTTTGTTTTCTTATATACGCAATCGTCCTGCATTGGAGTCTAATAGGGCAACGAATGATCATTCATTGAACAGTTGTGCACGATGCTGGAAGATAAGCGGCTTATCTTGAGATTCAAACGAGGTGATTGCGATGCGCTTCGACAGATCTATGACAAGTACAAAGGCGACCTGCTCAAACTGGCTATATTCCTGACGGGTGATATTTGTCACTCGGAAGATGTCGTACAGGATGTGTTTGTCAAGCTGGCTCAGTCGTATGACAGGATAGGTATTCGTAGCAGTCTCAGGAACTATCTGATCACGTGTATCATAAACAGGATTCGCACTCTCAGACGCGATAACAAGCGCCACGAAGAGAAAGAACGTCATCAGACCGTCATGCGGATATCTCAAATCAATCGTCCCGATCAATGGGCCGTCTTGAATGAACAAATGCATCAGCTCAGTGATGCCATGACACAACTTTCCTTCGAGCAAAGAGAGGTCATTTCACTTCGATTCGAGGCGGGTTTGCCCTTTCGGCAGATCGCCAAAATTCAGAACAGCTCGATTAATACGGTTGAAGGCCGATATCGGTATGGTATTGAAAAGCTGCGCTCGCTGATGAACAGCGAGGTGACAAAATGAAATTGACAGACAACATAAAACGTTCATTTAAGAATGCTGCCGTAAGCACCCGGTCGGCACCCGATGAGGCCGTCTTTGAAAACATACGGACAGCATACAAAAGGAGTATAGAAAGCAGATCGGCTCAACCCAAGCCGATGTTTGGGAGACTTTTTATGAAAACCTCAAAAACAAAACCGGCTATTGCGGTAATGATTGCGGTGCTCATGGGCGCTGTCATCCTATCGCTTTGGCACGATGCCGGCTCCGGTGTGGCACTGGCCGACGTGCTGACGAAAATCGAACAGATCACCGCGTATACGTATGAGATAAGCATAACAAGGACGAAACCGAGCCAATCATCGCCCCCCACGACGTCCACGGGTACTGAATTGATCTGGCGCGACCATGGCATAAAAATGACCACAGAGACGATCGATCCCAACAAGGGAACGACACGCCGTGAGGTCTATGTTCTGCTCCAGAAAAGAACCGTGCTCATGATCGAGCCTCAAAAGAAGTCGTACCGGCGCTACAAACTCAATGACACGATGCTCGAAAGTCTCAGGGAACAGGCCAACGATCCGCGCAGCATGATAGAGAGGATGCTCAATTGCGAGTACAGCAGCCTGGGGCAATCGGAGATGGACGGGATTGATGTCGAAGGATTCCAAACCACGGATCCCGCCTACTCCATGCGTGGTACTTTTGGGCAAGCCGACGTCAAGGTGTGGGTGGATGTAAAGACGCGGCTGCCTGTTCGATCGGAGATCCTTACCGTAGAAGAAGTCGATGGCGAGGTGCGTACGCATCGTGTCCTCGACAATTTTCAGTGGAACGTGCCGGTGGATGCGGCTGAGTTTGAACCCAATATACCCGAGGACTACACCACGCGTTCGAGAGACATCACCGTACCCGCTTTCACTGAAGAAACCGCTATCAAGGGCTTTACGGTGCTTGCCGACCTTGCGGGAGAGTATCCCGACAATCTGGGCGGCAAGACTTTCTTTAAGGAGCTTGAAGCGCTCTTAGCCCCGATGAGAGATCGCAAGCGCAATGAAAAATATACGAAATTGGAGGACATCACGATGCCAATCGGAGGCCTGGTTTCCTTCTATCAAACACTCGTGCAGGGGAAAAAAGATCCCGCCTACTATGGCGAGTTTGTTACACCAAAGGACGCTGATTTGGTCTTGATGCGGTGGAAAATCTCAGATAATGAATATCGCGTGATCTTCGGCGACCGTCACGCCGAGACCGTGACAACCGAAGTTCTGAAGGAACTGGAGAAGAAACGACCGAATCCGATCTAACCGGGGATACAGAGGATTCGGCCCAATCCACTATAGCCGGACATAAACCACCTATTATCGCGTGCAAGGATTTAGCAGGGGCAGTGGGCCTATTGAAAAAGTCCCACTGTAACGCTTGAGATTGCCGCGCAGTCATACAAGAACATATCTCTGATCTTTGCGTGCAGTCTTTCTGTCATACCAGGGATAAACTGTGCAACGAAACAATCTTAGCTTTTTCAACAGTCTCAACACCCCTTTATTCCCTCGCTTTTCCGACTGAATACTGTATAATTGATTGGAGCTTGACACAGAACCAACTGTCGGCGAGATATGCCGTTAGTTGATGCCCTGATAGCAAGTTGCGTACTGCGATCGTGAGGAAAGGACTTGACCATGAGAAAGCGGAATGCTTTTACGCTCATCGAGTTGCTGGTTGTCATTTCCGTTATTGCCATTTTGTTGGGGTTGCTGCTGCCGGCGTTGTCCAAGGCCCGCGCGCAGGCGCGCGGGGCGGCCTGCGGGGGCCATCTCAAGCAGTGGGCGACTATCATCGCAATGTACACAATGGACAACGACAACGAATACTGGATCGAATACTGCCTCCGGCGCGATCCCGCCGGGACGTGGATGCGGGCCCTGGAATTGCTCTACGGCGATATGGGCAAATTCCGCGTCTGTCCGTCGGCCACACAAGCCTGCTTTCTCCAGGACCCGGTCAGCGGAGATCCCAACTGGCGGCGCTACGGCAGCGCGAAAAGAGTCTGGGGACCGGGCATCCCCACGGTGTATTTCTATGAAGACGATTACGGCAGCTACGGCGTCAATCACTGGGTCAACACGCTCGAAGAGGGCGACGACGGCTGGCTGAATGCACCCGATCTGCATTGGAAAACCGACCTCAGCAAGAACTCGAGCAGCATCCCCATCCTGGGCGATTGCACCTGGTACGGAGGCCAGCCGGCGAATGCGCCGCATTCCGCCCATCCCTCGTTTGAGAGCGAGTCGAGTCCCCCGATGATGCGCGACTGGTGGGAGGTCGATCCGACGGCCGCCTGGCGGAGCAGCATGTGCCGTTTCGCCATCGACCGGCACAGCCGGGCCATTAACATGTCCTTCATGGACGGCTCGACGCGGAAGGTCGGTTTGTACGAGCTATGGACCTTGAAATGGCACCGCAACGCCGTGCCGAACCACGACGTCGTGATCCCCTGGCTGCCGAGATAGCTTGTTAGAGACTCTTCTGATACTTCCGGGCGTAATCATCTAACTCTTGCCCTTTGCCGAGGACCCGCGGATCCTTGGTCTTGATGAGATCCTCTTTGAGCCTCGCGGCCAATTCCGTCTTGATCTTCGCGTATTGATTCCGGTCCGCCAGGTTCCGCAACTGATACGGATCGTTCTTCACATCATACAATTCCTCGGCGGGACGCTTGCCAAAGGCTAAATCAAAGTGATAAGACTGGTCCTGTCTGTGATCGCACAGATACGTCTTGGTGGGCGAACCGTCGCAATCGCCGAAACCGCCGGTCGGATCATCATCCGGCCAGACGGGTCCGTCCGGATCAGCCGTCGGCCAGCGGTTCGGAGTGAGATTTCGGATATACAGATATTGCGCCGTGCGTATGGCGCGGATCGGGTAGCCCCAGCCGCCTTTGCGCCCGCCGGGGAAGTGACGCTCGACGCCGACGACGACGTGATCGCGGTCGGGATCGATCTGGCCGGAACGGTCGGACTGTAAGATCGGCAATAGACTCTTGCCGGTCATGTTCGTTGGAATAGACACGCCGGCCGCTTCGAGGAAGGTTGGGGCGAAATCGGTGAAGCTGACCAAATCCTTCACGACCCGGCCGGGCTTCATCTTGTTTCCCCATCGAACGGCTAAAGGCATGTGGATACCGAATTCATAGCACGTCGCCTTGCATCGCGGGAAGGGCATGCCGTTATCCCCCGTGACAACGATAAGGGTATTGTCCAGTTCCCCGCTCTCCCTCAGCATATCCATCATCCGGCCGAGATGCTCGTCGAACCACTCGATATGCACGGCGTAGTCCAGCAGGTCGCTGCGAATTTCGGGGGCATCCGGATAGAACGGAGGGACTTCCGCATCGGAGAGTTTCTTACCTTCGCGCAGGCCGATCCCTTCCTTGAAGACGCGGTGCGGATCTCTGCCCCCGTACCAGAAACAGAACGGGGAGCCTTGGGGACGCTCTTTCAGGAAGTCCTGAAAATTGCCGGCGTAGTCGGTGTTTGAGATGCCTTTCGATCCGCTCTGGTGAACGCGTTTATTGTATTCGACGCCGGCCGGGTTGGTTTTACGTCCGGCGGCTTTCCAATTCGTCGGGGCGCAGCCCTTGCCCGTGAAGCCGACGTGATAGCCCGCCGAGGCCAGCATATCGGGATAAACGGTCAACCCGGAAGGCCAGGGGGTATGGTTCATCGAAGCTTCTTTCAGGCGATAGAACGGCATGCCGGTGAGCACCGACGAACGGGACGGATTGCAGGACGGGACCGAGACAAAGGTGTTGGTGAACAATACGCCTTCCTGCGCCACGCGGTCGAAGTTTGGCGTGTTGACCATCTTGCTGCCGTACGCGCTGCAATGGAGCCAGGTCTGATCGTCGGAGATACAAAACAAGATGTTCGGCTTTCTCGCTTCTCCCTTAGCCAAAGCGAATTGATTTACAGCCACAACAGCGGCACCCGTCAAACGCAGAAACTGTCGCCTATTCAACTTATTCATAGAAATAACTCCAGACGCATGATATTTTGTTGCTAATAGTCCGTAAAGGACCTCATCCATTCGGGCCAGTCTTCGGCCCGGACACCGCCGGCTTTGGTCCAGAAACCCGTCGTGTTGAACTCACGATGCCACCTCAACGTCCACAATTCTTTAAGACCGACTTTCCGCACAGTCGAATCCAGAAAGAGACCGTTCAGGTTCCCATCATGTCGATTCATACAGAAACGACATATCTCATCCATGTTCGCGCCCGCTCCTGACCATACGAATCCGCAAGCCCCGTCATATTCCGGAGGTTGATCCGTAGCCTGCGGCGTCGCGCCGGTAATGGCACAATCTCCAAAGAACAAAATCTCGCTCGCCCCCTTGACGTTGGGCGTCCTCCAGAGATGTTCAAGGGTCCGTCCGCCCACCACCGTGGACGAGTTCAAGACCCACTGGTTCAAACCATAGCTGCTGGCGTAGGGCCGGCCACTCGAGTCCGTCTGAGCTTGACCCCAGGTTTGTTCCCACGCGCCGAACGGAGGAAGCGCCCCTTCGGTGTAAAGCTTGCCTGCCACCGGACAAAGCGTGACATCTCTTTCTTTGTGGTAATTTTCGACCAGGTCGCGCCACTCAAGAACGTCGGCGGGAAAATTCCCATTATTGTCTTCGGTGTACATCGCCCAGATCAAGGCCCACTGGTGCAGATTCGCCTGGCAGGCCACCGTCCGCGCCTGCTTTTTGACCCGCTGGAGCGCGGGCATTAAAATGGCCAACAACAACGCTATAATCGCAATCACAACCAGAAGCTCGATAAGTGTGAAACCTTTCGATTCGCGCATGATCGGCACCTCCGATTCCCATTGAATATAAACGATCTATTTTCAAGAAACGCTCAACCTGACCGGCCGTTCGACCCGTTGGCTGCTGTCAATGAATCCATCAGAGCCCTACATATGTATTTTATCACAAACTGCGACACATTTCAATTCTCAGAAGGTTCTTTTGATCTTCCGGACATTATTCGCCAAGGCAGATGACTTTGCCGGTTGCATGAGCGAGACGGTGCATTCGAGGAAAGTTAAGTTGCTATTCGTCGTAAAAACGAGTATGATCCGGGCATTGTATGGCCCAATCGGATCGGAGCCTCTCGATGTATCCGTTGGCTGAAGCACAATCCCCGGAAGGTGAAAGGCGTGCATGGGAAAAGAAGTATCATGGCAACGTATCTGCTTGTATGTTCACTTCGTCTTCATCTTATTCTCTATGCAGGCTCGATGTCTCGCACACGACGATCCGAATGCCACGGTGCCTTCCCTGCGGGCGCTGAAAGTGGAGACCGCACTGACCGTTGACGGTATCCTGGACGAACCGTTTTGGCAGGAAGCCGAGATCGCGACCGGTTTTATTGATACGCGGTCCGGCCAGCCGGCCGAGCAACAGACCACGGTTCGCATCGCCTATACCCGCACGCATCTGTATATTGCCGTAGAATGTTTCGACGACCATATGGACGAGCTTCACGCCACCGAAATGCGGGAAGATCGCTACTTTCGTGGCGACGACTGGGTCGAAGTGCATCTGGACCCGGCGCACACCCACAATTCCAAGTACGCCTTCTTCGCGAATCCTCTCGGCACGCGGGTGGACGCCTCCGAAGGGCCGAGCGGATCGTTCAGCACGAGTTGGTCGGCCGAGTGGGACCTGGCCGCTGAGATTTACGACGACCGCTGGGCGTTCGAGATGAGCATTCCCTTGAGCATCCTGAACTATCAACAGGCCGATGGACAGACCTGGGGCATGAACTTCACGCGCAAACTGGTGCGAACGGATGTCACCAGTTTTTGGAGTTACAACCAGACCGATTTCTACAGAGCACGCTACTTCGGGCATCTGACGGGATTGAACCTGGCCGACAGCCAATTCGATCACAATCTGGAAGTCACGCCCTATGTGACGTCGCGCACCGACATCAACGGCAACTCGGAAACAGAGCTGGAAACGGGTGTGGACGTCAATTACCGCCTCACGCCTTCGATCACCTCCTCCTGGACGGTCAATCCGGACTTCGCCCAGGTGGAAGCCGACGCCGATACGATCGAGCTGCGCGACACCGAGCGATTCCTTCCCGAGAAACGCCTCTTCTTCCGGGAAGGCGAGGAGCTTTTCAGCTCGAGTCGGGAACGGCTCTATTATAGCCGGCGTTTGACGGACATCGACGCCGGGGCGCGGATCAGCGGCGATTTCCAGAACAACCGTTTTGCGCTGATTGATGTCTATGGCGACGTCGTCAACGAGAATACCTATCACGGCAATTCGTCGATCTTTCGCCTCCTCCGGAACGTGGGCGAGAAATCGAACATCGGCCTGCACGCGAGCGATTCGAGCCTTAGGGAAGGCCATTCGCGCGTCCTCGGCAACGACGGCACATTCTATATGAACGAGGACTGGCGGTTCCGCTACAACGTTGCCGGCCTGGATGAACGTTTGAGAGATCAAACCAAACGGGAGATCAAAGACCGGGACGACTACTACGGATATGGCTCGCTGACCTATGAGAAATACCCCTGGGAGGTGGGCGTCAGCTACAAGGGCATCACGGAAGACTTCAACCCGGTTCTGGGCTTCATCCCCCGCCGGGATATCTTCGGTCCCCGGTTCCGTTCGCTCTACAATATACGTTCGACCGAGACATGGTACAAGAGCTATTTCGGGTACTTCAGCACCGAGTATTACGACGATCGTGAGGGCGACACGTCGTTGCGAGACTATACCTTTATGACGGGAGTGACGTTCCAAAACGACATGGAAATCCGAGGTGGCCGGGACGAGGATTACCACCGGCCCTTCGACAATCGCCGGACGCATTTCGATCTGGTTTTCGACGAATCGGATTACTGGCGTACGACGGAAGTGGGCTGGGCGTTTGGCGAATTCGAAGAAACAGACTACGACGAGCTGGTGTTCGCCAAACATTTCAAACCCATCGAACGCTGGCCTGTTCGCTATGAGTATGTCATCCGTTTCGAGGAGGAGCCGAACGGAGACGATGACACCCTCTGGCTGAACCGGGTGGTCTTCGACTATTTCTTCAGTGACGTGATGTGGATCAAAAGCTCCATCCAGCACCGCAGCACGGACGTGCATAACATCAGTATCATCTACGGGTGGGAGTTCATCAAGGACGCCCACGTGTATGTGGTGTACAACGCGATCCGCGAAGAGGACGATCCGGAAACCGGCCACAGCATTTTCATCAAACTGGCCTATACCTTCCGCTAACACCTGCGCGCCCGGAAGAAATATTGAAATGGAGTCGCACAATGTGTTATGGTAGAGACCAACATAAGGAATGACCGTTTCGTAAAAGCAAATAAGACATGTTGATTTAAATACGAAAGGCAGGTTCGACAATGGCAACAAATATAAATCGCCGCAGATTTTTAGGGTCCGCCGTCGCCTCCGGTGCTTTCACACTCGTTCCGCGACACGTATTAGGATCAGGCGGACACGTGGCGCCCAGCGATAAGATCACCCTCGCCCAAATCGGCATGGGCACCCAGAGCGTCCGCGAGATTGGCGGCCTGCTCGCCGATCCGCGAATCCAGATCATCGCCGTCTGCGATCCGAACAAGCAAAGCAACAATTACGTGGAATGGGGCAAGAATAACATTCGAAACCGAATCCGGACATACATCGGCAATTCATCGTGGTGGGCAAACGAAACCGGTTGCCCGGGCGGCCGGGAGATAGGTCGCCTCATCGTAAACTCGTACTACGCCAATAACCGGGGCGCCGAGAAATTCGACGGTTGCGCTGTTTACGCCGATTTCCGAGAAATGCTGGAACAGGCCAAGGACCTCGACGCCGTTAAGATCCTGGTGCCGGACCATCTGCACGCGACACTCGCGATCGCCGCGATGAAAAAGGGCAAGCACGTCCAATTGCACAAACCCATCGCCAACACGCTGCACGAAGGAAGACGGGTTATCGAGACGGCCCGAAAGACAAAGGTCTCCACGCACCTGCTCGCTTACGGCAGCGGAGCCGGCAACGGCACCATCGTCGAGCGAATCAAGCAAGGTGTCATCGGATCACTGAAAGAAATCCATAACTGGACGAACCGGCCGGTCTGGCCTCAATACACGGAAATCCCCAAAGATCGACCTCCCGTCCCCAGGGACTTCAATTGGGACCTGTGGCTTGGCCCCTCTTTGGACCGTCCTTACCATCCGCATTACACCCACACGGTCTATCGCGGCTGGTACGAGTTCGGCGGCGGCTCCATGGCGGACATGGGCATCTACAGCCTCTGGCCCGTCTTCACCGGGCTGGATCTGGACTCTCCGGTCAGCGCCCGGGCCTCTGCCACGCATACCTGCACGGTCGTCGATAACACCAGCCGGACCGTGCAGAATGATTTCGCTTACCCGACCGGCTGCACCCTCCGCTTCGAGTTCGCGGCCAGGGGTAACACACCCGCTCTCGATTTGTTCTGGTACGACGGCGGTATGAAGCCGCGTCTGCCCAAGGCCGTCGAAGCGCATAACATCGAGATGGGCAGAGAGGGCATTTTGTTCGTCGGCGACAAGGGAACGATCATGGCGGGCTTCCACGGCCAAGATCCGCGACTGTTCGCCAACGGACAGAATAAACCGCTTAAGTTAGACGACCCCTCGTCGCGAGGCGGACGTCATGAAGGGTGGTACGGGGCTTGCCGGGGCGGCAAACCCTCGCCGGGCAGCTTCCTCAACGCCGCGGCCATTACCGACGCCGTTAACCTGGGAACCGTGTCCCTTCGCGCGGGCAAAAAGGTCGTGTTCGATAGTGAAAAAATGAAGATCACCAACGATGCCCGCGCCAATAAATACCTGTATCGCGAGTACCGCCGGGGCTGGGAATTGTGATTCCTCCGCCTAAGGAACCGCTTCGCGGAGCTATTTCAATAGATTCCTCGGCTGCGCTCGGAATGACAACATAAGTACCTGTAGGGTGTGCAAATTCCGTTCTTTGCACACGCGTGTTGGACCAACGTGTACCACGGTTCTCTCAATACCGCGTGTGCAACAGAGTTGCACGCCCTACGGTTCTGAGTGAAACGAAGCATCTGGGATGATACGTCATCTTTGAGATTCTTCACTACGCTGCGCTCCGTTCAGAATGACATTCGTTTCATTTTGTTATAGGCTCTTACAGAAACTCTGTATCGATCTTCCCTGGGTGGAATGACGCCGCGTATGCGCGCTTTCGTTGCTAACCCAACAGGGTCAATGCCAACCGAGGCATGGCGTTGGCCTGGGACAACATTGCGACGCCGGCTTGCGCCAAGACCTGGTTCCGCATGATGGCGGTCATTTCCACGGCGACCTCGACCTCCGAAATACGCGACTCGGCGGCCGTCAGGTTCTCCGCCTGATTGTTGATCACCGCAATGGTGCTCTCTAAACGGTTCAGCTTGTAACCGAATGCCGCGCGGGCGGCATCTTTGGTGGTGAGCGCGGTGCTTAACGTTGACAAGGCAGCCCGGGCGCTGGCCGCCGAGCCGATGCTCGCCGCCGAAAGGCCCAGGGCACTGCTGGTCAAATCGCTGCCGGTGACGTCAATCTTGTCGGTTACAGCCGTGCCGAATTGAATCGAAATGGTAGCCGTGGCACTATTGAGCAGCTTGTTGCCGTTGAATTCGACGGCGCCGGCAATACGGTCGATTTCGGCGGCCAACTCGTCGAATTCATCGTTCATGATCGTTCGCTGTGCGCTGGAATAGGACCCGGTGGCGGCCTGCTCGGCGAGTTGTTTCAAACGCACGAGCATGTCGTCGATGGTTCGCATCGCCCCTTCGAACGTCTGGAGCATACTAATGCCGTCCAGCGCGTTGCGGGAACTCTGCTGCAATACGGCGATGTCGGCGCGCATGAGTTCGCGAACGGCCAGACCGGCCGCGTCGTCCCGGGCGTTGTTGATGCGCACGCCGCATGACAATCTCTCCACCGATCGAGCCAGACGATCGTAACTGGAGCCCAAATGCCGAGCGGCATTGATCGACATGATATTATTCTTGATTGCTAACATGCCTCATTCCTCAAACCGCATCCCACATTTGATTCCGAGGTACGCGCAAATACCCTGGTTAAATGACAGGGTAAGCAACTATGGCTCTCATCTTGACGAATGGAAAGCGCGTCTATTGTCGGCTCAATTCAGGTGTGTCTTTACGAATTTTTACATTTATGCCGAATGATCCCAATATACCTTCTTTATGGGATGAACGTGTTACCTGGAAAATAACGAAAAATCTCGCAGCCCCCGTGTGATGATGTGTGCATGG
>Ga0272442_10002413_pt1 | contig 27178 bp, 17 predicted proteins | sample SSMForm2O_FD_200262 | JGI IMG/M metagenome (GOLD analysis project Ga0272442, IMG submission 200262) | Marine sediment archaeal communities from Little Sippewissett salt marsh, Falmouth, MA, United States - SSM-Form-2O | ecosystem: Environmental > Aquatic > Marine > Wetlands > Sediment ... | reverse complement strand
CGGACGCCGCGGGCACGCTCCGCCTGGCCTGCGACGTGCGCTCGTTCCACATCGACAACGACCCCGCCAACGGCTACGCGGAAATCGCCGTCAAGGTGCCGCTGGTGACCGCCGCGACCGACACCACAATATACCTCTGGTACAACACGCCGGGGGCAACCCAGCCGGCGGCCGGGCACCCCTACGGGCAGCACAACGCATACGACGACGCCTACAAGTTCGTCTCGCCCGGCGGAGGCGACCAAGACCGGACTTCGAACCAGTGGGCCGTATCCGCCAACGGAGGAATCGCACCGAGCCCCGGAGGCAAGGTCGGCCGGAAGACCACCTTCGGCGGCAACGGCAGCAGCAGCTACTACGAAGTGGGCCATGCCCCCTCGTGGAACCGCATACTCAGCCACGATTCGTCGTGGACCCTGGAATGCCTGGCAGCGAACGCCAACACGGCTTCCGGTCTTCCGCAGTTCATGATATCCAAGCTTCAGAGCTCCACGGACTACCGGGGCGTCTACATGCTCTACAACCAGGGCGACTTCAGCTGCGGACTTCACGAGACTCACAGCCCGGCAACACGGATCACCAAGAACAAGGCCATGGCCCCGACGCAGGATCAATGGTATCACTACGCCGGCACGTACGACGGCACGAACGACGCGAACGGATTGGCGCTCTACATCGACGGGGCAGCGCAGGCTGGAACCACGGAAGATGAGAGCAACACGATAACGACCACCGACCACGGCGACAAGCTGCTGATCGGCGCCCGCAACTGGGGCATGGCCAGCGGCAATGGGCGGGAGTGGGACGGCGATCTTGACGAGATACGTATCTCTTCCGTCAAGCGCTCGGCGGCCTGGATCCGGGCCGACTGCGAAAACCTCATGAACCCGGCAAGCTTCGCGCAGGGCGCCCGTTTCAGCATCAGCAAGACGACCTCGACGGTGGCCGAGGCCGCCGGCACCGACACCTTCACCGTGGTGCTCGACGTCCAACCGGCCAGCGACGTGGTAATCACCGTGACCAGCAGCGCGCCCAGCGAGGCCACCGCCCTGCCCGCGATGCTGACGTTCACGAACGCGAACTGGGACACACCCCAGATCGTGACCGTCAACGGCGTGGATGACAGCACTCTCGGCGATGGCTCCGCCATCGTAACGCTCAGCGTGAACGACGCCGCCTCTCACAACGCGTTCGACCCCCTGTCGGACCAGACCGTCAGCGTAACCTGCACTGACGACGACGCCGCGGGTTTCACGGTCGTCGAGTCCGGCGGCAGCACCTCGACCAGCGAGACCGGCACCACCGACACGTTCACGGTGGTCCTCGATGCCGAACCCGACAGCAACGTGGTCATCACGGTAACCAGCGATGACACCGACGAGAACACGGTGGACAAGGCCTCGCTGACCTTTACCCCCGCCAACTGGGACACGGCCCAGACGGTGACCGTCACCGGCGTCGATGATGACCTCATCGACGGCTCGCAGAACACGACCATCACCCTGAGCGTCGATGACGCAAGTTCGGATAACAACTTCGACCCGCTCGCTGACCGGACCGTCACCAGCGCCAACGCCGACGACGACGCGGCCGGCTTCACGCTGAGCAAGACGACGGCCGCGGTGGCGGAGGACGGAGGCACCGACAGTTTCACGGTGGTGCTGAACGCGGAGCCTGACAGCAACGTGGTAATCAACGTCTCCAGCGGCGACACGGATGAAGCCACGGTCAGCACCGGGACACTGACCTTTACCCCCGCCAACTGGGACACGGCCCAGACGGTGACCGTCACCGGCGCAGACGACGACACCCTGAGCAACGACTCGGTCGCGATAACCCTGAGCGTCGACGACGCCGCTTCCGACAACGCCTTCGACCCTCTTGCCGACCAGACCGTGAACGTGACCTGCACCAACGACGACGCCGCGGGCTTCACGGTCGTCGAGTCCGGCGGCAGCACCTCGACCAGCGAGACCGGCACCACCGACACGTTCACGGTGGTCCTCGATGCCGAACCCGACAGCAACGTGGTCATCACGGTAACCAGCGATGACACCGACGAGAACACGGTGGACAAGGCCTCGCTGACCTTTACCCCCGCCAACTGGGACACGGCCCAGACGGTGACCGTCACCGGCGTCGATGATGACCTCATCGACGGCTCGCAGAACACGACCATCACCCTGAGCGTCGATGACGCAAGTTCGGATAACAACTTCGACCCGCTCGCTGACCGGACCGTCACCAGCGCCAACGCCGACGACGACGCGGCCGGCTTCACGCTGAGCAAGACGACGGCCGCGGTGGCGGAGGACGGAGGCACCGACAGTTTCACGGTGGTGCTGAACGCGGAGCCTGACAGCAACGTGGTAATCAACGTCTCCAGCGGCGACACGGATGAAGCCACGGTCAGCACCGGGACACTGACCTTTACCCCCGCCAACTGGGACACGGCCCAGACGGTGACCGTCACCGGCGCAGACGACGACACCCTGGGCAACGACTCGGTCGCGATAACCCTGAGCGTCGACGACGCCGCTTCCGACAACGCCTTCGACCCTCTTGCCGACCAGACCGTGAACGTGACCTGCACCAACGACGACGCCGCGGGCTTCACGCTGAGCAAGACGACGGCCACTGTGGCGGAGGATGGCGGCACCGACAGTTTCACGGTGGCGCTGAACGCGGAGCCTGGCAGCAACGTGGTGATAACGGTGACCAGCACCGCCACCGCCGAGGTAACGGCATCGCCGGCCAGCCTGATCTTCACGCCGGCGAACTGGGACACGGCACAGACCGTAACGGTGACCGGGGTCAACGACAGCACGGTCTCGGGCGAGAGAAGGGTAGCGCCAGCGAGGCCGGCAATTGCCCCGCACGGCGTGCTGCCAGCCGGTCCCGCCCCGGGCGGAATGATCGCCAACGACTCGGCGGCGGTAGTCCTGAGCGTGGATGACGGCAGTTCCGACAACAGCTTCGACCCCCTCCCGGACCAGGTGGTGACGGTGACCTGCGTCAATGACGACCTCGCCGGCTTCACCTTGAGCAAGGCTGCGGCAACGGTGGCCGAGAACGCCGGCAGCGACACCTTCACCGTGGTCCTGGACGCCCAGCCTGCCGGCAACGTGGTGATCGACCTGAGCAGCAGTGACGCGAACGAAGCGACGGTGTCGCCGGCCAGCCTGACCTTCACCGCCGCGAACTGGGACACGCCCCAAACCGTTACCGTCACCGGCGTAAACGACAACGACACCGGCGACGACTCCGCGACGGTAACGCTCAGCGTCAACGATGCCGCCTCCCACGACACGTTCGACCCGCTGCCGGACAAGACCTTCAGCGTTACCGTAACCAACGACGACACCGGCGGCAGCGGCAACTCTCGCCGCCGGTCCAAGCGCAGAACCGAGAAGATCGGCTGCGCGCTCTCGCCCACCGGTGGCGACCCCCTGGGCTGGGCGCTGCCCTACCTCGTGCTGGGAGCAATCTGGCTACTGGGTCGAAGAACTGGTCTGAACAGGAAGCTCGAATGAGACATCGCCGACAGACCTTGACCGCCGCCCTCGGGCTGCTGCTCATCCTGCTGGCGCTGCTCTTCAGCGCCGGCGGCAGCCTGGCGCGCAGGCTGCTCGAAACCGAAGGACAAGGATTTTCGACGCCACACGCGAACCCCGGACCGCAGGCGAAGAAGCACGCAGAAACCGCCGTTGGCATGACCGGCGAACACGGCCTTCGGGCCAAAGCGCAGTTCCGGGAGAGATCGCGCAGAAGCGTCTCTCCCCGCATTGCCGGCCAGGTCAGAGTCGAAACCCGATCGGGCAGGCCGCCGGTCTTTAGCGGAGCCCAACCCGGGAGCGACGAGAGAATCTCGCTCTCCCCCGGCAGGCCTTGGCAATTCGAGGTCCGCCCGGGCAATCCGGGCGACCTGATCTACACCTGGAGGCTGGACGACGTACCCCAACCCGAAGACGGCCCCCGCTTCACCTGGACGCCGGACCACGGCGCCCTCGGCGACCACAAGGTCGAACTGCTGGTGCTGGACAGCGAAAGCAACTCGGGACACTTCGCATGGCATGTCACGGTGCCAGCGCCGACCGCGGCGGGTCAGGTCATCGAGACGGTTGTGGGCCTGGTCTTCCGCAAAGAGGGAAAGGCCGGGGAGATGTACTTCGACCTCGGCACAGGCGGAAGCCGCGAGGGCCAGGCCAAGTTCGACGGCGACGGGAACCTGGTGTTCGCCGAATCGAGTCAACACGCCATACGCAAGCTCAACATGGCCACCGGCACGATCACCACCATTGCGGGCACCGGAGAACCGGGCCTGACCGGTGACGGTGGACCGGCAACCCAGGCAACACTCAACCAGCCCAATGACGTGGCTATCGATCCGGACGGAAACATATACATCTCCGACACCACCAACAACTGCATCCGCATGGTGGAGGCGGCCACCGGCAACATCATCCGCATCGGCGGGGACGGAACCAAGGACGACGGTGGCGACGGCGGGGCGGTGATCAATGCGACCTTTGGCAGGCCTCGCGGCATGGCGTTCGACGCCGCCCGCAATCTCTACATCTCGAACAGCGACAAACACACGATTCGAAAGGTGACCTACGACGCGGGACTGGCCCCCGAACAGCGCATAATCACCAGGATAGCGGGAGGTGGCGCGGACGGCGGCACCGGCGAAAACGTCGACCCGCTTACCGCGCAGCTGGTGTTCCCCTTCGGACTGCACATCGCCCCCGACAACTCGATCTACCTCGCGGGGTGGGCGGATTCCGATTCGGCACAGGGGCACAGGGCCAGAAAGATAGACGCGGGAACGGGGAAGATCTCAACCGTTGCCGGCACACTCGCCTCCGGCTTTTCCGGTGACGGAGGGGCCGCAACCGCCGCCAGGATGAACCAGGCACGAGGCGTGGTCACAGATGCGGCAGGCAACATCTACGTCGCCGACCAGATGAACAACAGGATCCGCAAGGTCGACGTTGGCACTGGCAATATCAGCACCTACGCGGGAACAGGCGCGACCAGATACTCCGGTGACGGCGGACCTGCCACCGCAGCCGAGATCAACAGACCGCACGGGGTGACCATCGGGCCGAACGGGCACCTCTACATCATGGACAGGAGCAACACGATACGCAAGGTCGACAAGGACACCGGGATCATCACCACGATCGCCGGCAAGCAGTTCGCAGAAGGGGTGACCAAGTCAGTTGAGTACTCCCCGTCATCTCCCAGCTACATCGCCAGAGCCCCGGATGGCCAGATGTACTTCAGCAACCACGGCGGGCACACCGTGAGTCGGTTCAACCCCGACACTGGCGCGATCACGCGAGTCGCCGGCACAGGTACCGCCGACTCGAACGGGAACGGCGGCCTGGCCACGGCCGCGGCACTGTATAACCCGACCGGTGTTGCTGTTGACGCGGCAGGAAACGTCTACATCGCCGAACGCTACGGTCACGTGGTCCGCAAGGTAGACGCCAACACCGGCCTTATCTCCGTGATCGCCGGCATCACCAAGACCGGCGGGGCGGGTGCCGATGGCATAGCAGCTACCGCCTCGGCGCTGAACCAGCCGTACGGCATAGCGTTTGACAGCGTCGGAGACCTGTACATCTCTCAAAGAGCGAACAACCGGATCCGAAAGGTGGATATTGGCACAGGCCTGATCAGCACCTACTGGCCGGGAGTTAACGGGGCGCGCGATATCGTTTTCGACGCTGCCGACAATCTCTATTGCGCGGAGGCCGGCGGACACGTCGTCAGGAAGAAGGCCAGGGCCGACCTGGCGGAATCCGTCGTCGCCGGAGGCAACGGCGCCGGCTTCTCAGGTGATGGTGCTGCCGCCACTGCTGCCCAGCTGAACCTGCCGTACGGCGTGACGTTCGAGGCTCCAGACAAGCTGTACATCGGCGACCTCTTCAACAATCGCATACGCCGCGTCGATCTGGGGACAGGTGTGATTTCCACGTACGCCGGGGACGGCAATTCTGAACTCGGTGATGGCGGGGACCCTGAGGACGCGGGGCTCTACTATCCCATGGGCCTTGCCCTTGACGCAAACGGATATCTCTACGTCTGCGACTACGGAAACAATCGCGTTCGCCGCATAAGCCCCGACAGAACTGACCTGAGTGTCGGCGTGACCGCCTCACCCACCAGCATAGCGGTCGGCGCAACCTCTACCGCAACGGTGACTCTGCAGAACGCGGGACCGTGCAGTGCCACACCGGCCGTCACCGTCACCCTGCCCGCGGGACTCGCCCTACAGACCGCCACTTCGAGCCAGGGGACCTTCGACTCGGGCACGTCGGTCTGGACCGTCGGCGAGGTGGAACTCTGGCAACAGGCAACCCTCACGCTGGAACTCCAAGGCTCCGCGTCCGGGGCCGCCACCGTTCTGGCCGAGTTGACGGCCTCAAACCGGGCCGATCCTGACTCGACACCCGACAACCACGCCGCCGCTGAGGACGACCAGGCAAGCGTAGCGGTAACCGTCGAAGGAAACTCCAGTGACGACGGCGACGGCGATGACGACAGCGATGACACCGGTCGCGACTCGAGCCGCGGTTCCGAGAAGATCGGCTGCGCGCTCTCGCCCACCGGTGGCGACCCCCTGGGCTGGGCGCTGCCCTACCTGGTGCTGGGAGCAATCTGGCTACTGGGTCGCGCCCGCCGGCGGCTAGGCGGCTGCCAGAGACCGTAGGAACCCTAGCCCGGAAGACCCCACCCTCCAGGAGGGCCCCGGGGGCGCGGAGCCCCCGGCCACCGGGCAGTACGGCGTGGTAATCGCGCCCGAGGCCAACTGCCGGCCGACCGAAGCCACGGTGCTGACCAACCTGTTGGAGGCCTGGCAACGCTCGCAATCCGGGCGATGAAATCCCGGGAGTGCTTGATTCTGCACCGCGGCGGGGTTAGTCTAGCCTTGGGGGGAGGCGAAAAGGGGAGAGCCTCCGTTATGGTCGAGCACGCCAGAAACATCTGCGAGCAGTCGCCCGCGCCGCATCCGGCTGACGGTGACCTCGGAGAAGCGCTTATCGTCGACGAACCCACGCCCGAAGAGATCGAGAAGTGGCGACTGGCCTTCAAGGTCGGCCAGCCGCGCAAGAACTTCTACGATCGCAAGCGCGCTCACTACCGCGAGTGCAAGCGGCGCGAACTGGACATCCCGGTGGACCTGGAGGTCATCGCGCCGGACGGCATGGTGATCGATCGCGGGCACGCGCGCCTGGTGAACATGTCGGCCAGTGGAGCGCTGCTTGCCGACGTGGAACTGGACAACGGCCGCTATCCGGTCGGCGCCTTTCACCTCCTGAGCCAGCTGAAGGGAGGCATGGCCGATGGCATTCTGCTCAAGTGCCAGCCGGTGCGCTTCGACCTCGACCGCGGCGGGGTGGGAGTCTTCATCGAGGACATAGACTGCACGGTTGAAGACTGATTCGCCGGCACGCCCCCGCGGACACCAGGTGACGAAACCAGCCAGAAGGGGAAACAGGTTCAGACCGGATATCTCCTCCGGAGAAATCCAGGAGCTGCCCCTGGCCCGCTGTCGTGGGCAGATACACCTGGTGCAGACCGCAGCGCAGGCGCGCGATGCAATCAGGGCGATCCAGGCGGAGCGCATACTGGGTTTCGACACCGAAACCCGAGCGGCGTTCAGAAAGGGAGAGAGCTATCTGCCGTCGCTGGTGCAGCTGGCCGGCGACGGGGTCATTTGGCTCTTCCAGTTGACGCACCTCGAGGGCCTGGCGGGACTGGGAAGGGTTCTTGCGAACCGGAATATCGTCAAGACCGGGGTGGCCCTGGGACGCGACGTGAAGGAACTGCGCGAGATCAGGGAGTTCGAACCCGCCGGTTTCGTGGAACTCGAGAAGGTCAGCGACAAGGCGGGCGTGGACGCCAACGGACTGCGCGGCCTGGCGGCAATCGTCCTCGGCGTACGTCTGAGCAAGAGCGCCCAGCGCAGCAACTGGGCACGCCCGCGCCTGACCGACAAGATGATCCGCTACGCCGCCACCGACGCCTGGGCCAGCCGGGAAATCTACCTGCGCCTGACGGAAGGCTGAATCCAGATTCCAGGTTCAACGTTCAGACTCAGGATCCGGAGTCCAAGGCGGAATCCAGGATTTCGGGACCAGTAGAAACGCGGTTGCCCGCCCCTACCACCTATGTGCCTCTGCCCCGCTGTGCCCCTGTCAGCAAGTCAGACCGTGGGTGCGGAAATCCGCATGGTCTTGCCGCACACTTCGCAGGTGTGCGTGGAGGGGAAACGCTCGATCTTGACCACGAGCTTCTCGTAACAGTAAGGGCATGACACGCTGGCGGCCAGCTTCTGGATCTCGGCGGCGAGCATCGCCGACTGCGCCCCCCCGTCTTGCGCCGCGGGCCTGCCCCGGTCGGAGGTTCTTCGGGAGGAACTCCGGCGCCTCTTCCTGCCCACCCGCCGCCGCGACCCGCCGGCGGGCATCGAACGGGTACTGGGCTTGCGCCGAGGAGCCCGTCGGGCGGGCATCTCGTTGGTTTCGGCAGCCGACTGTCTGTAGCACTCGCTGCAGTAGACGCGACCGCCCTTGCGGACCGCATCGCCGAACGCGAAATCGCTGCCGGTGATGCGCTTCCCGCAGGCCTCGCAGTAACCGAAATCGCTGGACAACCTAGTCTCCACCACCCTCCCGGGGGCATTCTAACCGGCGCGACGTCAGGAAGTAAACCTTTTCGCCGCTTTTGCGCCCTTCAACAGGCGTCTTCCGAACCAGCGCCGCAGCTCCCGGGTAGCCCCTCCTTGCCGGGCCCGGCGTACCGGCAAGACTTGAGAACTCCCGCTCACCTGCCTAGAATGGCAGCCATGCCTCAGCCACAGGGAGCCGTTGCCAGGCGCAACCGGACGCTCAAGATCTACGGGGGAGTTCTTCTCGTGGGAATTGCCGCCCTGGTTGTCTACTGCTCCCGCGGGCGCAGTTTCGACCTGACCACCCCGCAGAGAGCCCTGGAAACCTTCCAGTGGGCCCTGGACGAGCACCGCTGGAGCGAGGCCGAGAAGTGCCTCTCGGCCGAGTGCCGCGAGTACTACGCGGCCGAGATCGAGGATCGAACGCTTTTCGACCTCTACAACCCCGAAGGCGGCTACGTCGTCGGCGGCGACCACCGCTTCCATCCGAACTGGAGGATAGGCAAGGTCACCGTCAAGGGCGACACCGCCCGCGCCAGGGTCAAGGCCCAGGCCTTCATCATGGGCGGCAACCAGGCCTATGTCACCCTCAACCTCAAGAAGAGCGCCGACGGCCTCTGGCGCATCCACGGCCCGCGGGTCAACTTCATGAGCTATTACCGGAAATACATCGACGAGCGGGACAGGGGCTGGGCGAAGAGGGCGGAGCGCAGGTAACCCGACTGCTGACCGCGAACTGAAGCGGAACCAGACAGCCGCGCTCCGATGGCGGTTCATCCGGCGGTGCGCGGTCTGCATTTGGTTGACGCGACTTGCTTTAGGTAAGTATAATGCCCGCCGCCTGTCATTTGGAGGATTTCCGCTTTGCCTCTCTTCGGACGCAGAAAAGAACCCCAGCACGGCCCGGAAGACCTGCAGGTCGCTTTTCTGGGCGTAGCCTCGGCAACCTCCGAACCGGAACTGCTCGACGCCCTGCGCGCCGAGGCCGGCAAGCTGGTGGGCGGAGCCGTCGCCGCCGCCTTCCTCTACGATCCGGAGTACAAGGACCTCCACGGCAGGGCACTCTCCGGCAAGGTGATCCGCTTCGGTGTTGGGCAGGGCGCCGCCGGCTGGGTGGCCCAGGAGCTGGGCGCCTGGCGCTCCGACCGTCCCGAGGCTGAACCGCAGTTCGTCGGCACCATCGACGGCCTGGCCGGCAATTCCGCCCCCAGCAGCCTGCTGGCCGTGCCCATCACCGACGAGAACGGCGAACTGCGCGGCGTGGTCGAGGTCGCCGAATCCTCGCGCGGTTCGTTCAGCGAAGAGGACGCCGCCTATCTGGAGCTCTTCTGCGAGGCGGTCAGCCGCCTTATCGACAGTGTGCGCCGGGCCGGCGAGTGGCGCGAACTGGTCTACAAGCTGGCCGGGTCGTTCGGCCAGTCGGTCGACACCCGCCTGGGCGTAATGCTCAACCACAGCCTGCGCGTACGCGATCTCGCGGTGGATCTCGGCAGGGCCATGGGACTCACCACCGCGGAACTCGATTGCCTCGAGCTGGCCGCGCTGCTCAAGGACGTCGGGCGGCTGCAGGCTTCGGAGTGCGACGGGGTGGATCTGGGGGGACGCATCCACATCTTCTTCGAAGAGGCCTTCATGCGCACGATAGGTTTCCCCGAGCGCCTCAAGCGCGTGCAGGAGATCGCCTGCTCGGTGCACGAGCACTTCGACGGCACGGGGTTTCCCAAGGGGCTGCGCGGCGAGCAGCTCCCGCGTGCGGCGCGCATTCTGGGAATGGTCAACAACTACGACGTGATGCTCTTCGCCCCCCGGGAGGACGGCAAACGCTGCACCGAGACCGAGGCCCTCCAGCGCCTGGAGGAGGGCTCCGGCACGCTCTACGACCCTGAGGCGGTCAGCACCTTCATGGACAACCAGGTCTACGCCCGGGAGAAGCGACTCCACGCGCGCCTGGAACGCGAGACCCCGGTCGACATCACCCCGGTGATGCCCGACGGGGAAGAAGGCCAGCCGGTGGAGTGCGTGGCCCTGGACGTTTCCGCGGGCGGGATGCTCTTCTCCTTCCCCGACGAGCTGCCCTCCGGCAGCCTGGTGCGCATGGTCATCCACCTGCCCGGCGAGCGGCTGGAAGCTATGGGCAAGGTGGTGCGGGTGATGCCCGGCGAGGGCAGCAACTTCAATGTAGGCATCAGCTTCCTCTGGCAGGGGTCGGCGTAACCGAGAGGGGTAGCCGGACTTGGCGCGACTGGTAATCAAGTTCCGAGACGGAACGCTCAAGGAAGTCGAGCTCAGCGGCGTGCTCAGCATGGGCCGCCAGAGCACCAACGACGTCCAGGTCCCCGAGGAACTCGCCAGCCGCCAGCACGCCCGGATCATCCCCTCGGGGCGTTCCTTCATCATCGAGGATCTGCGCAGCGCCAACGGCACCTTCGTCAACGGGCAGCAGGTCCAGCGCCGGGCCCTGTCCAACGGGGACCTGATCCGAATCGGCGGGTGCGAGCTGGCTTTCAAGGACGACGCCGCCAAGGATCTCGTCGGCGAGCTGATCGCCGACCGCTACCGCGTGCTGGGCAAGCTGGGTTCCGGCGGGATGGGCACGGTCTACAAGGCGCTGCAGATCTCCATGGACCGCCAGGTGGCGCTCAAGGTCCTCAACCCCGAACTCACCCGCGACCGCGAGTTCGTGCTCGGATTCCTCAACGAGGCACGCACCGCGGGACAGCTCAACCACCCCAACATCATCCAGGTCCACGACTTCGGGGAGTGGGAGGGCTTCTACTACTTCTCGATGGAAATGGTCGAGGGCGAGAACGTCCTGGCGATTGTCAAGCGCGAGGGCAAGATCGCCCCCGACCGCGCACTGGACATGATGGGCATGTGCTGCGACGCGCTGGACCACGCGCACCGGCACAACATCGTGCATCAGGACGTCAAGCCCCAGAACGTCATGATCGACCGCAAGCACAAGGACACTATCAAGCTCGCGGACCTCGGCCTGGCCAAGGTCATGGGTCAGGAGAAGGGCCAGCGGCGGGGCCTGCTGATGGGCACCCCGCACTACATGGCTCCGGAGCAGGCCAGGGGCGGCGCGGTCGACGGTCGCACCGACATCTACTCCGCGGGCGCGACGCTCTTCCACATGCTCACCGGGCGCGTGCCCTACGACGGCAAGAACTCCATCGAGATCCTTACCAAGCACGTCAAGAACGACATCCCGGATCCGCGCCAGTACGACGTCAGCATTCCCGAGCCGGTGGCCACGCTCGCCATGCACATGATGGCCAAGGACCCAGCCCACCGGCCGCAGAACGCCCGGGAAGTCTCGGAGCGGATCAAGGAAGTCCTGGAGGGCGAACGCGCCCGGCTGCAGAAGACCGCCGCCTCGCAACCGGTGGCCGGAGCTGCACGCGTGGTCCCCCGCGGGCAGCTCCGCCGCGCGGTTCGCCAGCGCCGCCAGTCGGCGAGCGTGATGCCCTGGGTGATGATCTGCCTGTTCGTCGCCGCCCTGACCGGTGTGTGGATCGCCTTCGGTCTGAAAGGCAACGGCAACAACGGCAGCAACGGCAACTCCAGTAACGGGATGACCCACCAGGACGCCCTGCGGAACTTCGAGCGCGCCGGCACCCACATCCGGCAGGGCAACTACGTCGAGGCCGAAGGCATTCTCAACGAGATCGCAGTCAAACGCCCGGGCACCGACGACGAGAAACGCGCCAGCCGGATGATCGCGGAACTGGCCTCGCTGCGCCTGGCCCGCGTCGAATACGACAAGCTCCTCCGGTTGATGAAGAAGCGGCCGCGCGCCCTGCGAACGGCCCGGCGCCTGCTGCAGCAGTTCATCAGCGACCACCCCAGCGCGCCGGAGCGCGCCCGTGCCGAGCGCCAGCTCAAGCGCGTGACCGCGGCACTGGGGACCCCGGCGGGCAATGGGGCCACCACGGCGCCCACTCGCGAGCAGGAGGCCCGGGCAGCCTACACGGACGTGCTCTCCAGCGCCGACGAACTCGAGAAGCGTCAGGAATTCTTCGCCGCCGAGCAGATCCTGCTGGAGTTCGCCGGCATGTTCACCGGCACGAATGCGGCCGCCGAGGCCAAGAAGCGCGCGGCCGATCTGAGCAAGTTCGGCGACTCCTACATGGAACAGCTGATGGCCAGCGCCGGCCGGCATTCGAAGGCAAGGCGATACCGCAAGGCAACCGAAATCTACACCCGGGTGATCAGCGCCAATCCCGACGGCAAGTGGGGCCTGAGGGCCCGCAAGGCGCTGGCCGGGCAGGATGCCGCCGCCAAGGCCAGCTACGAGAAGGCCTGGAAGGCGGCCATGACGGCCTTCCGCCAGCTGCGCTTCGCGGAATCCTCGCGCCTGGCCGGCAAGGGGGCCCAGGACCTGCCCGGAACCCGCTGGCAGGCGCGCCTAGACCGCCTCGCGGTTGACGCCATGACCTGTGCCGGACTGCACGCGGCCATGGTCAAGGTCATCTCCGACAGCGGCGAGCAGTTGCCCACGCCCTTCAAGGTGCGCGGGCTGCACGGGGTCAAGCAGGGCAGGATTACGGGCGCTTCGCCGGCCAGCATCCGGGTCAAGGTGGACCGGGGAGAAGTGGCCAAGGCCTGGAAAGACCTCACTCCACGGCAGATCGCCACCGTCTACCTCATGTACAAGGTGCCCCCCGAACACCATCTGGCCGCGGGGATCTTCCTCTCCTATCACAAGCTCAAGGAAGAGGCCAGGAAGCAACTCCGCCTCGCGCGCCACGTGAAGGCCAGCCGCCCCGAGGCCGAACGCCGACTGGCCGAACTCGAGGGCCGCGCCAACCTGCTGGCCTACGACTTCTCGGGCGGGATGCAGATGCTCGACTGGAAGGCGATCTCGGGCAGCTGGGGCATCAAGAAGGACGCGCTCTCGGGCGGCGGCCGGGGCGAGAGCATAGTCTCGCTGGCCAAGTCCCGCTACTCGGCGCGCGGCCTGGAGCTCTCCTTCGAGTACGAAACCGACGGCCCCAAGAGCGTCTTCACCGCCCAGCTCTATGCCTCCAGCAACAACTACCTGGGTGTGACCATCGACCCCCAGCAGGGCGTCAATATAGTCAGCCGCGTCGGCGGCACCTCACTGACACGCATGGAGAAGATCAAGCTGGCCCCGAACAGCCGCCACGTCATACGCCTGTCGGTGTCGCGCGACAAGCTGGAGGTCACCGCCGACGCCAGAAAAATGCCGGCGCTGGACGTCCCCGGCATCGAAAGGCTGTCCGGCGAACTGCGCTTCAGGATCTTCAACGGCAAGGTGACCGTGGACAATGTCGAAGTCCGCAACGCGACCGGGGAATAGCCCCGCAATCCAGCCCGTTTTCTACGCCCGTTGACGCCTTCGGGAGACACGTCTTGAGCAAGATGACCTACGCCCTGCTGCTGACCACCGCAGCCGGGCTGGCCACCGGGATCGGCGGTCTGGCCGCGCTTGCGGTGCGCAAACCGGGACCGCGCTTCATGGGGTTCACGCTGGGCTTCAGCGCCGGCGTGATGATCCACGTATCCTTCGTCGAACTGCTGCTCGGCGCCATCGAGGAAATGGATGCGGCCGGGCTCTCGCAACCCTTCCTCTGGGCCCACGTGGCCTTCTTCGGGGGAATGCTCAGCCTGTTCCTGATCGACTTCCTGGTGCCCCACGACTACATGAACCAGCACGACCACACCGACAGGCAGGGCAGGATGATGCGCACCGGCCTGCTGATCGCCTTCGGAATCGGCATCCACAATTTCCCCGAAGGCCTGGCGACCTTCGCGGGCGCCATGAAGGACGAGAAGCTGGGCGCGGCCATCGCCGTGGCCATCGCGATCCACAACATCCCCGAGGGCATGGCGGTGGCCGCGCCGATCTACTCGGCCACCGGCAGCCGCTCGAAGGCCTTCCTGTGGGCCTTCGGATCGGGTCTCAGCGAGCCGCTGGGGGCACTGCTGGCAGCTCTGATCCTGGGTCCCTTCCTCGGCCCGGTGATGATGGCGGTATTTCTCGCCGCGGTGGCCGGAATCATGGTAGCGATTTCGCTGGACGAACTGATTCCCGCGGCCAAGGACCTGGAAACCGAGCACGCCCCGATGATCGGCGTCATCTCCGGGGCGGCGGTGATGGCCCTGAGCCTCTGGATGCTCAAGTAGCCCGCCTCGCAAGCACACAAGTGCCGAGCTTTCGGTTGCTCGGAGAGGGTTGTGCACGACCTTCCCGGAGGCGCCGCACAGTGCGCCGCGGCCCGGAAAGCCGAGAAGTGCACAATCCGGAGTGACGCTATGCGTCACAATGACGCACAACGGCAGCACATCGTGGCCTGCACCCTAACGCATCGATATGCACAACGCGCACTTGGGCTAAGGGGCTGCGCGACAAGGCCTTGGCATGATTATTGCTATATCATTACTGCTGGGAACGGACACCTTGACGGGCAAAGGGGGCGCGCGGAGCGAGCGTCACAGCACGTCAACAACAGAGTTGATCACACCGGGGAGAAGACACCATGGAATTCACGCTCAAGAGCTACAACGTTCTTGTCTATGAGCCGGAGAGCACCCAACCCGGTCTCAAGATAGCCAAGGCCGTGCTGGAAGACGTGGTCAACCGTTCCAACGAGCTGATCGCGGGCACCATATTGCCGCAGTTCGTCAAGATGGGTCACGTTCCCGCGGGAACGTCGCTGTCGGAGTTCGCCGCGGGCAGCTACGAGTTGAACGGATCGGAATCGCAAGTCACGCTGCTGGAGGAGAACCGCTTCATCGTCAACACCGCTCCGTACGCCGCCATGGGCAAGATTCCCGGAGTTCTCGGCGAGTTCGCGGACATGTATGAGCAGCTCGCCCCCGATGGGATCGCCGTCACGTTCCTCAACACCGCCTACGAGAGCCCGGTCAACGACTTCCAGCGACTGACCGAACTGCTCGACAACTTCCCGGCGATGCGCGAATCCACGTGGGTGGTCACCACCTCGCTGAGGCAGCCGATGCCCAGGCCCTTCAAGGAGAAGATCGCGGAGCTCAAGCAGGGGGCTCCCGGAGGCAAGGGCGGCAAGCACCTGGCCGTCACCGAGGGCCGCCCCTGCACCGTTCCCATCGGCGACTCCATAGTGATCACCGCCAAGGACGAAGCCGCCAGAGTGGTCTACGACCGGCTCCAGTATCTCCGCAGGTGGGAAGGGCGCAGCTGACCCCGCAGTCTCCCCGGCGCCCTTCCGCCCGCGGAATCTTTCGCGACTCACGATCGTTGCCACCTGCAGCCGGCCGGGCTACAATGGGGCCCGTCCCGCGGACGGGTCGTACCGGGGCTGGTCGGGAGTGAGACATGGCTGATGGCAGCGAGCAGCGCAGGCACGTGCGCCTTCCCGCGCGCGGCAGCTCTGCAGAGGAGTTCGACGGTGCCCGCACGGATGATCTCCCCAAGAGCGCGATGGTGTCCGACGTCAGCGAAGGCGGCGTAGGCCTGCGCTTCTCCTGGCCGGCCGGCGAGGAGTTTCCTCTCAGTTCCGACGACGGGTTGGCCTTCCGCCTCATACTCGACGGCGGGCAGAGGCAATTCGACCTGATGAGCGTGGTGCGCCACGTGGCGACCGACGAGTCCACCGGGGTCATCCGCGTCGGCGTGGAGTTCTCGGGCCTTGAGGGGGGGGTGCGCGAGGATCTCAAGAAGGCGGTCACCAACATGGCGGTCACCGCGCTGCGCACCTGGAGCGCCACTCAGATATTCAAGAAGGACCAGACCCCCGAGGCCGCCGCCGGCCTGCCGCGCAGCGAAACCAGGCGCCGCAAGCTCTTTCTCGGCGAGATCCTCGTCAAGCAGGGAGCGCTCAAGCCCGAACGCCTGGACAGGTTCCTCAGCGAAGAGTTCAGCGGACAACGCCGCCTCGGCGAGGAACTGGCGACCAGGGGTCTGGTGGACGAGGTGGCGCTCGCCAAGGCTCTGGCCGAGCAATCCCGTTTGACCTACATAGACCTCGACAAGACCCCTCCGGACATGAACCTGGTGGCCCGGCTGTCGCGTGAGGAATTCACCAGGCGCTGGGCACTGCCGGTCCGCGAGGAGGACGGGGCCCTGCTGGTGGCCATGAGCGCACCGCCGGACCTCGAGACCTTCTCGAAGATGCGCGAGGAGCAAGGGCAGCGGATACGCGTGGGCATTGCCGCCGCCGGGCAGCTGGCCGACTGGCTCAAGCGCATCTACAATCTCGAAGGTGCGCCGCGCCCGGCCTCGATGAGCTTCCAGGTGCAGCTGCACGCCGAATACCGGCTGCTCAGCCCCGACTGGAAGAAACCCCTCGACGCCAGGCCCAGCGTGGGGCTTACCACCGAGGTCTCCCACAGGAGCATGATCATCGCCGGCCCGCTGCCCGCGGGCTTCACGCCCGAACGGATCGCCGGCGAGAAGCTCAAGATGGCCGTGCGCATAAGCTGCCGCGAGCTTTCCGAACCGATGGCCATGGGTTGCACCCCGGTTTCCGTGAGGGCCTCGGAGTACAGGGGGGAGTACCTGCTGGACTGCCGCATCGACAGGTTCCCCAAGAACGGTGAAGGGTCCTGGACCAGGCTATGCCTGGTGCGCGGCACGACCAGGTTTCATCCAGGGGACTTCGGGTAGGGCGGGACAAGCCACCGTCCAGGAGATCCGCGCGGTCTGCTCAAGTTGAAGCCGGCCTGGCCCCGAAAACCGCGTCCGGAGGCAACCTCCCGCAGCAACACTCTTATATGAAGAGCAGCGGCAGCTCCCTGAGTCATAATGACATCCGATCGCGGGCGAGCGCCAATCCGGCCCGACCGGCCAACCTGCACTTGCCGGAAAGGATTCTTCTCATTACACTTAGAGCTCTGCAGGGGGGACCCAGACTGGCACTCTTTTTGCTTGCACGTGTGCATGTCCACATCCCTCCCGGGAGAAGTGTAGCCATTCGAGGTTGGAGGTGTACCGTTGATTGAAGTCGATCGACTCACCAAGCGCTACGGGGACTTCCTGGCCGTAGAGGACGTTTCCTTCAACGTGGAGAAGGGACAGGTGCTGGGCTTCCTGGGCCCCAACGGCTCCGGCAAGACCACAACCATGCGCATCCTTACCTGCTTCATGCCGGCAACCACGGGAACCGCCAGGATCTGCGGCCACGACATCTGGGAAGACTCGATGGATGTCCGCCGCAACGTCGGCTACATGCCCGAGAACGTTCCGCTGTATCCCAACATGCGGGTGCGCGAGTACCTCGACTACCGCGCGCGACTCAAGGGCATGGACCGCTCCAGCCGCAGAACGAAGATTCCCCGGCTCGTAGATCAGTGCGGGGTGGGCGATTTCTACAACGTGATCATCGGCAAGCTGTCCAAGGGCCAGCGCCAGCGAGTGGGGCTCGGTGCCACGCTGCTCGGAGACCCCAAGGTACTGATCCTCGATGAGCCCACCGTAGGCCTGGACCCCAACCAGATCCGGGAGATACGCACGCTGGTCAAGGGACTGGGGGGAGAACGCACCGTGATCCTTTCCACCCACATCCTGCCCGAGGTTGAGATGGTCTGCGACCAGGTGGTGCTCATTCACCAGGGCCGCGTGGCACTGACCGGGTCGCTCGACGAGGTCACCCGCGCAGCCGCCGGCCGGATAATCCACGTGGAGGCCAGGGGCGACGGTGCCAGGATCAAGGAGAAGCTCGAGAAGGTCAACGGCGTCAAGAGTGTGGCCTGGTCGGAAAAGGGCGAGAGCTCGCTGTTCGACGTGGAAAGCCTGCCCGGCAACGACGTCCGAGAGGAACTCGGCAGGGCGGTAGCCGCCGCCGATGGCAGCCTGCTGGAGCTCTTCGGAGGCAAGACCACCATCGAAGACGTCTTCGTGCGCATCACCACGAGGGAGGGCTAGCCGCATGCGCCGCATACCCACGATGATGAGGCGGGAGCTCGTCAGCTACTTCCGCTCGCCGCTGGCCTACCTGCTGGCCGCGCTTTTCAGCGCTGTTGTCCTGCTCTTTGCCTGGCGCGGCCTGGAACAGGGGCCCAAGGAACTGGTCCCCGGGATCATGGGCTTCAGCAGCTTCCTGATGATATTCCTGGTCCCGATCCTGACCATGCGCCTGCTGGCCCAGGAGAAGGAGACCGGGGCGATGGAAATCCTGGTCACCGACCCCGTGACCGACTGGGACATCGTCCTCGGCAAGTACCTGGCGGCAGTCATCGCCATGTGGGGCATGCTTCTGCCGCTGGCCGCCTACGTGATCTGCTACTCGCTGATCGGCTGGGGCCTGGAGGCGCCCAAGGAGCCCTGGTACAAGTTCTGGGCCTGGATACCGCAGTCCCTGGAGTGGGGCCCGCTGCTTGCCGGGATGCTGGGGACCATGCTGGTCGGTGCGGTCTTCGTGGCGGTGGGGCTTTTCGCCAGCTCCCTGACCGCCAGCCAGCCGATCAGCGCGCTGATAGGCTTCATGATCACCCTGGTGCTCTGGGTCTTCGGCCTGGTCGGCCAGTTCTTCGACACCGGCAGGGCCACCGAGCTGATCCAGAGCATGAGCCTATTCGAGCGCCAGCAGATGCTGATCTCGGGGCGGCTCGACACCCGGCCGCTGTTCCTTTTCCTGAGCACCATAGCCCTGATGCTCTACCTGACCGTACGGGTGGTTGAGTCCAGGAAGTGGAGGTAAGCGAGATGCCCGAGAACCAAGCCCCCTCGCACCGCACAGCCGACGAGTTCGGGAAGGACTCGCTGCGCGTGACCACCGCGGTCGCCGCGATGGTCGGCCTCGGTCTGGCGCTCTTCGCCGTGATCCTGGCGATGGTAAACGGTTCGTGGTCGGTGGCGTTCTACGCCCCCTGGTGGATGCTGGGCGTGGGGCTGCTGGCCATCGTCTTCTTCGTGTTCTTCAACTTCGAGTGGCTCGCACAGGTAATCAGCGGCCGCGCGGCGATGTCCGGAGCGCTGGTGGCCGTACTCTGTGCCGGAGCGCTGACCGTGTGGTTCGGCGGCAACTACTTCTTCAACTACCCGGCGCGCAACAAGCTGGCCAAGAAGATCGGGATCGACCCGCTCTACTGGTCGCTGGACCTCACCAAGAACAAGCGCTTCACGCTCAGCGAGAAGAGCCTCGACCAGCTGGAGGAGCTCAAGGACAAGCTGGAGATCAAGGTGATGTGGAGGGCCGGCGGCCAGGAGGGGCCCCAGCTCGACAGCCTGCTTGAGCGCTACGCCGAAGCCAGCGACAAGGTCGACCTCGAGTTCCTGATGCCCGGCAACAAGAACTACGAGCTCGACAAGAAACGCCTGGCCGACCGGCTCAACAAGCACCCCGACGAGATCGAGCCCCGCAGCGTTTCGCTCTTCTACCGGGACCGATTCAAGTACCTGACCTACATGGACTTCATGGAGGTCCGCCCGCGCCGCGGCCGTTTCGGACGCATCGAGCAGGATCGCATCTTCAAGGGCGAAGAGGCCATCACCTCGACGATCTACGAGATGATCGACACCAAGAAGACCAAGGTCTACTTCGTGATCGATCACGGCGAGCACAACCCTGAAGACCGCCGCAGCGGCAACGGCCTGGCCATCGCCGGCCAGCTGCTCAAGCGCAGCAACATCGACTGGGAGACCATGGACCTGCGCACCAGGAAGCAGATCCCCGACGACGCCACCATCGTGGCGGTGGTCGGGCCGCACCGCGAACTCACCGACGAGGAGGTCAAGGTGCTCCAGACCTACCTCGACGAACGCAAGGGCGCGCTCTTGATCTGCCTGGACGACTTCCGCAAAGACGTCAACCTCGGTCTGGACGGGCTCCTGGCCCACCTGGGCCTGACCTCCGGCCGGGACTACGTGGTAGAGACCAGCGCCGACTACACCTGGGGCCGCATGCCCGGCCTGTTCATCGGCAAGGACCTGGGCATGCAGCCCGCCGAGATGCTCTCGCGCCTGCGCGAGGCCAACGTGCGCCCCTCGTTTCGGGGCGCGCGCAGCCTCAAGCGCCTCGAGGGATACCGTGGCGACTTCGCGCCGCAGGAACTGGCCTCGGGCAGCCCCGACAGCTACGGCGAGACGAACTTCGACAGCCTCATGAAGGGCAAGCAGAAGTTCGACAAGGACGTCGACACCGAGGGTCCCATCCACTACGCCTTCGCCTGCTGGGAGGGCCCATCCCCGATGCCCGGCTCCCGCATGAACAAGACCACCGGGAGGGTTCTGGTCTTCGGCGACTCTCACTGGTGCTCGGACCAGCTGATGAGCATGGTGCGCGACAACCACACCTTCTTCATGGCCGGCATCAACTGGCTGGCCGGCAAGGAAAAGCGCATCAGCATCGAGCCCAAGCTGGCCGACAACGACTTCTACAGCATGAAACCCAAGCACGCCCGTGTCTTCAAGATGGTTCTGGTGATCATCCCCGTCCTGCTGGCGCTGGCCGCCGGCTGGGTACTCTGGGCGCGCAGGAGGTAGGCATCTATGCGCTGGAAATCCGCACTCGCAATGGTGGTGGTGGCCACGCTGGTGGTCCTGGCGGTCATCTTCGGCAGCATGGACGAAGACGCCCCCGATCCGGACGAACTCAAGAACCGCATCTTCCCGGAATTCAGCCAGGCCCAGTGCGAGCGGATCACGCTCGTCCGCCACGGCAAGGACCCCGAACCCGGCGACACCGTGATGATGGCCCGCCGCAAGGACGACTGGCGCATGGAAAAGCCGGTCGACTACAAGGCCAATGATAGCGAGGTCTCGGGCCTGCTTTCCAGCATCGAGAATGCCGAGCCCAAGGAGAACTCCCCGGTCCTGGAGAGCACCGCGGAGAAGCCGCTGGACCTGGCCGCCATGGGGTTGACCGAGCCCCGCGCCGAGGTCACCTTCAAGCTCAAGGGCGAGGAGGAGGAGACCACCTTCCTGGTCGGCAAGGAAGAGGGCAGCAAGGACGGCGGCACCTTCCTGATGGTCAGGGGCGGGAAGAAGGTCTACCTCGTCGGGAAGAGCCTGATCGGCGCGATCATGCTCCAGACCGACAAGTACCGCGACCAATCGCTCTTCGACCTTTCCTACGTCGACGTAGACTCCTTCGAGGTCGAAGAGGCCGGCCGGACCGCGGCCTTCAAGAAGGTCGAGGGCGACCAGTGGCGCCTGACCGCGCCGTTTTCCGACCGCGGCAACCGCACCAAGATCGAGAGCCTGCGCGACAGGATCATAGACCACAAGCTCACCGAGTTCGGCAAGGAGCAGTACCGGGCCGCCGATGCCGGCAAGTACGGCTTCGACAAGCCCACCGCACGCCTGGTGGTCTCGGCCGGCGAGAAGCGCCAGGAACTGATCGTGGGCAAGACCGTAGAGGGCAACCCGCTGCTGATCTGGGCGCGGCGCAGCGAACTGCCCTGGCTCTACAAGCTGCGCAAGAGCGACACCGAAGAACTGGCTCGCCTCAAGCTCAACGACTACCGCGAAACCTCGCTGATCGACTTCGATTCCGAGAAGGTGGTCGAACTCGAGGCCCTGCCGCTCAAGGGCACGGCGCTGGCCTTCGCCAGGGACGAAAAGGGCTGGGTCATCAGGCGCCCCAAGGGCGCGCCGGCAGACAGCGGCCTGGTCAACGAGGTGATCGAGGGCATCAAGGACCTCGAGATCAAGGCCTTCGTCGCCGACGACGGCAAGAACCTCGAGAGTTACGGCCTGGCCAAGCCCTTCCTCCGCGTCAAGATGAAGGTCCGCGAGGGCGAGGTCGAAGACGACGCCCCGGGCGACGATGACGGTGGCAAGAATGGCGAGGAGAAGAAGAAGGAGAAGAAGAAGAACCCGCCCGAACTCAAGGCCCTCGGCGACCTGCTCTTCGGCAACGTCTGCCTCAAGGGCGTGGTGCCCGACGCCAAGAAGGACGAGACCTACGTCTACGCCAAGCGCGCTGCGGATCCCGGCGTTTTCGCGGTCCGGTCCAAGACCGTCGACCGGCTGCTCGAGGGGCCGCTGAGCTTCCGTGACCGCCGCGTGTTCAAGATCGAGAAGAAGGACAAACTCGCGCGCCTGAACCTCAAGCGCGGTAAGGTCCGATACACGGCCGAGAGGCGGGACAAGAAATGGAAGCTCTCCTCCCCGGTGGGCGAACCCGCCGACGGGAGCGCGGCCACCCGCATCGTCGACCGCATGTGCGACCTGGTCGCCGACAAGGTTGTCGCCGAGAGCGAAGAGAAGACCACTCTGCGCAAGTACGGCCTGGACAGTCCGGCCGTCGAGATCGAGCTGGCGGTGAGCACCGACGGCGACCCCATCAAGTACCGCCTGCTGCTGGGCAAGACATCCAAGAACGAGGGTGTATTCGCGAGAACCGGCCAGGGATCGGTGATCTACGAGCTGCCCAAGTACGCCGCCGACGATTTGGGCGGCGAACTGGTCAACCTCAGCCTCCTGGACTTCGAGCGCGACAAGGCCAAGAGGATCGTCGCGACCCGCGACCGCAGGGAACTGGTGCTGGTCCGGACCGGCGAGGGCTGGAACATCGAAAAGCCGGAACCCGCGGGCAAGGCCGACGGGGAGAAGGTCGCCGCAATGATCGGCGAGCTCTGCTCACTGCGCGCCAAGAGCATCGCCGCCTACGCTCCGAAGTCGCTGCGGCGCTACGGCCTGCTCAAGCCGGCTGGAGCGCTGACCGTGGAGACCGCAGACGGCAAGAAGCACCAGCTGCTGCTCGGCAGCGGCGCCAGCGGTGGGCGCCAGCGCTACGTCAAGCTCCCCGACCGGGCCAGCGTCTTCCTGGTCGACAGCCGGGTCACCAAGGCGGTGGAGCAACCCGCCCGCGACCTGCGCCCCTCGAAGAAGCCCGATCCCGCCCCGAAGAGCAAGGGCGACGACGACGACGAACCCGCGCCCAAGGGCAAGGCCGAGATCGACGCCAAGGCCAACCCGCGAGTGACCATCAGCACCGTTCGCGGGAACATCGAGATCGAGCTTTTCGAGGACCATGCGCCCAACACCGTGGCCAACTTCATCAGCCTGGCCGAGAAGGGCTTCTACGACGGGAAGAGCTTCCACCGGGTGATCGCCGACTTCATGATTCAGGGCGGCTGCCCCCAGGGAACCGGCCGGGGCGGCCCGGGTTACAAGATCGCCGACGAGATCGACGCCGACGCGTTGGGCCTCGACAAACTGCTGTGCGAGAAGGCATCCTTCTTCGGCATGCTGCAGCGCGAGGGGCTTTCGCGACGCTACTACAGGAAACCGGTCAAGAGCTGGTACGAGAAGCGCGGCTACAAGTACGGGAAGGGTCTGAGCGGCCACAAGATGGTTCGTGGCGTGCTGGCCATGGCCAACAGCGGCCCGAACACCAACGGGTCCCAGTTCTTCATCGTCACCAAGCAGGCCTGCGAGTGGCTCGACGGCAAGCACACCGTCTTCGGCAAGGTCCTTTCCGGAATGGATGCGGTCACCGCGATCCAGAAGGGCGACGTCATGAAGGCGGTAACCGTCACTCGCAAGCGCCGCGTCGCTTACAAGGTCAGGAAACTCTAGTGGCCCGCAGGGCCGAGAAGGGAATCTGGAATGGCGGATCTACCCAGAGTCAAGCTGGCAACTTCGGGCGGTGACGTGGTCGTCGAGCTCTTCGAGGACGACGCCCCCAACACCGTTGCCAACTTCGTGGAACTCACCGAGAAGGGCTTCTACGACGGCCTGGCCTTCCACCGCGTGATCGCCGACTTCATGATCCAGGGCGGCTGCCCCCAGGGCACCGGTACCGGCGACCCCGGCTACCGTTTCGCAGACGAGTGCGAGGGCAACCCCAACAAGGTGGTCAAGCACACGCTTTGCATGGCCAACGCCGGTCCCGACACGAACGGCTCGCAGTTCTTCCTGGTCACCGCCGACGCCTGCCCCTGGCTGGACGGCAAGCACACCGTCTTCGGCAAGGTGGTCGAGGGCTCCGACGTGGTCGACACCATCGGCAGCTGCAAGACCGGCGCCGGCGATCGCCCGGCCGAGCCCCAGAAGATCGTGAAGGCCGAGGTACTCAGCAAGCGGGACCACGAGTACAAGGTCAAGACGATCTAGAGAAACGCGAAAGAGGCGGGCACGCTCCGTGAGCGTCGTCCGCAACGGCAGGATTGGACACATTGGGATGAGGCCCCGCCAGCGGGGCCGGGAAACGAAGGAGAAGAGGGTTCCAGAAATGAAGCTCACGCCACTCGGAGACAGAGTACTGGTCAAGCGCAGCGAGGCCGAAGAGAAGACCGCCGGCGGGATCGTGCTGCCGGACAGCGCCAAGGAGAAGCCCAAGGAGGGCGAGATCATCGCGGTCGGCGGGGGGAAGATGACCGACAGCGGTGAGCGCGTAGCCCTGACCGTCAAGAAGGGCGACCGCGTGCTGTTCACCAGCTACGCGGGCAACGAAGTCGAAGTCGACGGCGAGGAATTCCTGCTCATGCGTGAGGAGGACATCCTGGCCATAGTCAAGCGCTGAGAGCGCCACACGAGGAGGTTAGCACATGCCAGCCAAGATGATCGCCTTCGAGCAGGAGGCGCGTGAGGCGATCCGCCGCGGCGTCGACAAGCTCGCCAAGGCGGTAGCCGTGACCCTGGGACCGCGGGGGCACAACGTGGTCATTGAGAAGAAGTTCGGCGCCCCCACCGTCACAAAGGACGGCGTCACCGTCGCCAAGGAAATCGAACTCGAAGACAAGTACGAGAACATGGGCGCCCAGATGGTCAAGCAGGTGGCGTCCAAGACCAGTGATGTGGCCGGTGACGGCACCACCACCGCCACGGTCCTGGCCCGGGCCATCTACGAGGAAGGCCTCAAGAACGTGACCGCGGGCGTGAGCGCCCTGGCCGTCAAGCGCGGCATCGACACGGCCGTCGAGAAACTGGTCAGCGAACTCAAGAAGCTCAGCAAGGACGTCAAGGGCCGCGAGGACATCGAGAAGGTCGGCGCGGTCGCCGCCAACAATGATGCCGAGATCGGCAGGATCCTGGCCGACGCCATGGAGAAGGTCGGCAAGGACGGCGTGATCACCGTCGAAGAGGGCAAGAGCCTGGACACCACCGTGGAACTGGTCGAGGGCATGCAGTTCGACCGCGGTTACCTCTCCCCCTACTTCGTGACCGATCCCTCGAGCATGGAAGCCGTGCTCGAGGACTGCCTGGTCCTGATCCACGAGAAGAAGATCAGCACCATCAAGGACATGATCCCGCTGCTGGAGAAGGTCGCCCAGGCGGGCAAGCCCCTGCTGATAATCGCCGAGGATATCGAAGGCGAAGCCCTGGCCACCCTGGTGGTCAACAAGCTGCGCGGCACCTTCCACTGCTGCGCGGTCAAGGCCCCCGGCTACGGTGACCGCCGCAAGGCGATGCTCGAGGACATCGGGGTGCTCACCGGCGGCCGGCCCATCGTCGAGTCGCTGGGCATCAAGCTCGACGGCGTGCAACTGACCGATCTCGGCCAGGCCAAGAAGGTGGTGATCGACAAGGAGAACACCACCATCGTCGAAGGCGCCGGCAAGACCTCGGACATCAAGGGGCGCATCGAGCAGATCAAGAACGAGATCGAAGTCACCACCAGCGACTACGACCGCGAGAAACTCCAGGAACGCCTGGCCAAGATGGCCGGGGGCGTCGCCAAGGTCATGGTCGGCGCGGCCACCGAGGTCGAGATGAAGGAGAAGAAGGCCCGCGTCGAGGACGCGCTGCACGCAACCCGCGCAGCGGTCGAAGAGGGCGTGCTGCCCGGCGGCGGCGTGGCCCTGATCCGCGCCGGCCAGGCGGTGGCGAGTTCCAAGATCAAGGCCGCCGAGAAGGTCGGCTTCGAGATCGCCCTGCGCGCGCTGGAGCACCCGCTGCGCCAGATCGCGGCCAACGCCGGCATCGAAGGCGCCGTGGCCCTCCAGAAGGTCAAGGAAGGCAAGGGCAACTTCGGCTACAACGCGGCCGGCGACGAGTACGGGGACCTGGTCAAGGCCGGGATCATCGACCCCACCAAGGTGGTCCGCAGCGCCTTGCAGAACGCCGCCAGCGTGGCGACGCTGCTGCTCACCACCGAGGCCCTGGTCAGCGAGATCCCCGAGAAGAAGAAGGACGCACCGATGCCCGGCGGCGGCATGGACGACATGTACTGAGCCACCAGCAACACCTGTAGCCCCGAGGGCCGGCTCACCGAGCCGGCCCTCTTCTTTGGTGCGCCCGGCAGGGCGCACCGACTTGGAGGTGAGAGTCCTCTACTGGCCCGACAGGAGGGAACAGTTAGCCGGACGGCAAGGGCAGCCATCGCGAGGTGGGGTCTGAAGGAAGCCGCAGGCAAAGCGCTGCCCTGACGAACAGGAATCGCATAGGAGGCGTGTCGGTTGGGTGAGGGGTCCAATGTTCCTGAAGCCCGAAGCCTGTCCGGACGTAATCGGCACGTAGATGCGGCGGGGAGGGACCCGTTTCGCTCGGAAGCGCAGGGACAGATGGAGAGGGTGGTCGAACGCGGGAACATGCTTGCGGCCTGGAAGCGTGTAAAGTCGAATGGTGGAGCTCCTGGAGTGGACGGGATGACCGTCGAG
>Ga0272442_10002412_pt1 | contig 27182 bp, 21 predicted proteins | sample SSMForm2O_FD_200262 | JGI IMG/M metagenome (GOLD analysis project Ga0272442, IMG submission 200262) | Marine sediment archaeal communities from Little Sippewissett salt marsh, Falmouth, MA, United States - SSM-Form-2O | ecosystem: Environmental > Aquatic > Marine > Wetlands > Sediment ... | reverse complement strand
TGGATCGCTGCCCGTCGGATAGATCAGGTCGGCCTTGAGAATCGTTTGCGAAGCCGGATAGGGCGTAGGCGGATAGGAGTGAATTCCCAGTATCCTGTACTCTCCCACGGCATAGAAGAAATCGAAGGTCTTTTCGCTGCCGCTCCCCTCCTCACGGGAGATGATGAAGGTCAGACGGTACTGCCCCGTTTCCAGCAGCGACTCCGGCAACAGCAGCTCGAGCTCTTCATTGAGCAGGGGTGAGGCGACCTGGGTGCTCCAGATCTCCACGCCCCCGGCGGTGGCGAGGTTAATTTCCAGGTTCAGCGCCTTGCTGTCTTCCAGGGGGGAGTGGATGAGAAAAGTGACCGAATCACCAGGGTTCAGGAGACCGCCTTCCGCCAGCGACATAACCTCCACCTGGTGGTCGGTTTCCAGCGGGGAGTTGAACAAAGAAACCCTGGTACAGGAGAAGAGCAGGAGTATACTTAGAGCTGCTGCGAGCCTGAGCCAACGATTCATCTATCTACAATATTAGCACACCTGCTCCTAAAATCAACCCATATTTGCCTGACGGCCCTCAGGCAGACCGGCGGCTGCCTCCAGGTACCAGAGCAGGCCGGCAAGCGTGTCGGTGCCCGAGGTTTCGCCGTGGCGGACCGCCCGCGCCACCGCCGCGTCCACCGCCTCAGCGTTTCGTGCCGATACCAGCCCGGCGGCCGTTTCGATCAGGTAGTACGGGAAATGGCCTTCAAGGACCTGGTAGAGCAAGGATCTGCCGCCGTCATTGGTTTTCACCAGAGCCGCCGCGAAGCCCGTCCTGTCCAGGAACAGCCGGGCTGTTTGTCCCGCCATGGCTTCTCCCAAAAGCAGGCCGGCCAGAAAGTCGTCCCCCGAGGGGGTAAAGCCGATGCCCAAACCCACCAGGCGGTCAAGGCCAGTCAGGCGCGGTCCGCCGCTCGCCGCATCCCGGAGAATCTTCTTCGCGTGGCGGGCGAAGGCGTTGTCCGCAGCTTCGGGGGTCATGACGCTTAGCAGACCCCCGCCCCTGCCCCGCGTAAGCAGGGAGCGGCGCAGCGCGGTGCGCCGCGGCTTCGGAGGGCATGTCCCGGGAGCGAGCCTGAGGGCGCTGTCAAACCAGGGAGAACCCTCCAGGGTGACGGAGCAGGCGCCGGCGGTCAGGCACCGCCCGTCATAGCCGGCGCAGCCGCCCGCCGCCAGGCCGGCAGGGAGCTGCCGCTTCGAAGGCCCGAAAAGTCGCGGCTCAAAAAGCCGCGGAACCTGAACGCTCAGGGCGCTCATCTGCTCCCGGCTCGCCACCAGCGAAATCAGCAGCCCGTCGGGGCGGCGGATGTTCAGCGCTCGTTCATAGACGCTGACGATCCGCCCTTTCCAGGGAGAGCAGTGGGTGAGCAGCCCGCGCTCCCGGGCGGCGAAGATGATCATAAGCGGGTTCTTCCTATTCCCTCCATAATTTTGCTGCTGAAGCAATTCGGACGCATCTTTTCGGCAATTTGGTTTATTGTAATTGTAAATATCTTTAGGGCCAAGGAAAATCTTGAGAAAACGCTGCACCGGCTGGCGCAACTGCCGGCGGGCCGCGGACGGTCCATTTCCATGCGTTCGCTTTACATCATTTCCCTACTCTTTTATAATAAAAACGGCTTTGGGCGCGATGCTGCGCCGTTTGGTTGCGAATGCGCAGTCTCCGGGGGAACTCCGGGAGAAAAAGGTGGCAAAAACAACGGTTGAGGTAAACTGCTGCTAGTCTTTGCATCTGTGTCGTTCAGCGTATTGCTAATCCTGCTACACCTCCTTGGTATGACTGCATCCCGTTTCTTCCCTTCACGTCCGGTGGGTAAAGTTCAATGAGGAGTTATTGATCCCGATAGCATAACAGCATCGATCATAATCAATTTTTACTAAGGAGGATCGTCTGTGAGCATTGCCGACAATTTCAAGGAGATGGAGAAGGGATTCGACTTCACCCAGGCTTTGGCTGAAGCGGACCGTTGTCTTCTTTGTTACGATGCACCCTGCTCCAAAGGCTGTCCCGCGGAAACGGAACCCGGGACATTCATCCGTAAGCTGCGCTTCCATAACATCACCGGGGCTATTCGCACCATCAAGGAAAACAATATCCTCGGCGGTGCCTGTGGTGTGCTCTGTCCCACCGAAAAACTCTGTGAGAAAGAGTGCGCAGCCACGGGTATCGGTGAGCCCATCAAGATCGGGAAGATCCAGCGCTTCCTGGTGGAGCACAGCTGGGACCTGGGTTTTCAGGTCTTCGATAAGCCGCCGGCGCGGAAAGAGCAGGTGGCCGTCGTGGGTTCGGGGCCTTCGGGCCTATCCTGCGCGGCGGAGCTGGCGCGGGCAGGCTTCGGGGTAACTGTTTTCGACGAGCATCCTGAGCCGGGCGGGGTGCTGCGCTACGGCGTCATTCCGATCCGTTTCGACAATAGCTTTCTCGAGAGGGAACTGGAAGACCTGAAAGTCCTGGGTGTGAAGTTTGTCTGCAACCAGCGTATCGAGGGCCGGGGCGGAGCGGAGAAGCTGCTGGAGAAGGGCTTCAGAGCGGTGTTCCTGGGCCCCGGTCTCTGGGAAGCCCACCGTCTCCTGCCGGAAGCCAAGGAGCAGCCGGGCGTGTACAGCTCCGTCAAGTACCTGGAAGCCCTGCGCAAGGGTCGCTTCGCTGAGCTGGAGAAGGATTTCAAGGGTAAAACCGTGGCCGTGATCGGAGGCGGTTCGGTGGCCATGGACTGCGTGCGTTCCGCCGCCCGCCTGGGAGCGTCGGATGTCTACCTGATCTACCGCCGCAGCTATGTTCAGATGCCGGCCGAAGAAGACGAGCGGATCGAGGCCCTGGAGGAAGGGATTCATTTCCTGCTCCTAAACCAGCCCCTGGAGTACCTGACTGATGGGAGCAAGGGCCTTGCAGGCGTGAAGCTCGTGCGCACCCGGCTGGGGAAGCCCGACGCCTCGGGGCGGCGGAAGCCTCTGGCCGTGGAGGGCTCGGAATGGGTTTTAGACGTGAACCTGGTGATCGAGGCCATAGGCAACCGGGCGGTGGAGGATTCTCCGGAGTGGTATCCCGGTCTGGAGGTCAGCGAGAAAAAACTGATTAAAACCGCGGACCAGACGGGGAAGACCGCCCATCCGGCCATTTTCGCCGGCGGCGATATCGTCCGGGGACCAGGCCTGGTGGTGGAGGCTGTCCAGGATGGCAAGCTGGCGGCCCGGGCCATCATGGAAACCTTGAGCAACGAGGAGGAATCGTAATGGCGAACAAGAAAGTCGATTTATCCATAGATTTCCTGGGGAAGAGGTTTTTAAATCCTTTCATGCTCTCATCATCACCGGTGTCCAACTCGGCGGAGATCCTGGCCCAGGCCTTCGAGGCCGGCTGGGGCGGCGTGGTCTACAAGACCCTGGGGGCGGACAACATCAAGATCATCCATCCCTCGCCGCGTATGAGCGGCTATAACTATCATGCCAAACGCCTGGTGGGGCTGCAGAACGTGGAGCAGATCACCGACAGAACTTTGAAGGATAACCTGGCTGATATCCTCTACCTGAAGAAGCACTATCCCAAGCATGTGGTTGCGGCCAGCCTGATGGGCTTTTCCAACGACGAGTGGGCCTACCTGGCCAAGGCGGCTGAGGACAATGGCGCGGATATGCTGGAGCTGAATTTCTCCTGTCCCCACATGGCGGTGGAGGGCTCCGGATCCAAGGTGGGACAGGCCTTTCATCTGCTGGAGAAGTTCACCGCCACGGTGAAAAAGGTCACCACCCTGCCGATCATCGCCAAGCTGACCCCCAACATCACGGACATGACCGAACCGGCGCTCTACGCCAAGAAGGGCGGGGCGGACGCGATTTCCGCCATCAACACGGTGGCCGGGATTTCCGGGATCGGCCTGGACGACTGGGTTCCCCGGCCGAACATCTTCGGTATAGGCGCCAGAAGCGGCTATTCCGGCCCGGCGGTCAAGCCTATAGGCTTGCGCTTTATCGCCGATATGGCGGAGTGCCGGGAGCTCGGCCTGCCCCTGTCCGGCATCGGCGGCATCGAGACCTGGATCGACGCCCTGGAGTACCTGCTGGTCGGGGCTTCGACCATTCAGGTGACCACGGGCATCATCCACTACGGGCACCGCATTGTAGAGGACATGATCGAAGGCTTGAGCGATTACATGGTCTCCAAGGGCATTTCCCGGGTGCAGGATCTGGTGGGCAAGGCCCTGCCCAACATCAAGGAAACCGACCACTTCGATCTCGGCCGGCAGGGTATCTCCTCCTACGACCTGGACCGCTGCATCGGCTGCGGCCAGTGCTACCTGGTCTGCAAGAACACCGGCGGCCAGGCCCTGGAGTGGGACGCCGAGAAGCGGCGGCCTTCCCTGATCGAGGAAAAATGCCTGAGCTGCATGATCTGCAGCTTCGTTTGTCCGGTGGAGGGGCTGATTACCTTCAAGGAGATGCCCAAGGACTGGAAACGCCGGGATACCGACCTCATGGATCCCGAGTTAGTAAAACAAGTCAAGCTTGCGCCCTTTGCGGCGAAGGAGTGAAAGGAGAGAAGATGAGCGTATTATTCAAAGGCGGCACAATCGTCACCGCCAGCGGCAGATACAAAGGCGACGTGTATGTGGAAAAGGAGAAGATCACCAGCATCGGAACCGGCCTGGATGTCAAGGCTGACGAGGTGGTGGACGCTGCGGGTAAATACATTCTGCCCGGGGTCATCGACCCGCATACCCACATCTCCATGCCCTTTATGGGCACCTACGCCCAGGATGATTTCAAAACCGGCACCCAGGCGGCGGCCTGCGGTGGCGTGACCTGTCTGGTGGACTTCGACCTGCAGCAGGAGGGAGAATCTCTGCTGGAAGCCCTGGAGCGCAAGAAGGCCCTGGCAGACGGCAAGGCGGTCCTGGATTATTCCTTCCACCCGGCGGTCATGGATCCGAGACCGGAGGTGATCGAGGAGATCAAAAAAGCCTGCCAGGAGTACGGCACTCCCAGCTTTAAGATCTTCATGGTCTACGACTTCCGGGTCGACGACGCCACCATGGTTCGGCTCCTGGAAGAGACCAAGAAGCACGGCGGCCTGGTCCAGGTTCACGCCGAAAACGTCTACGTGATCGATCACATGAACCGGGTTCTGGCCGAGCAGGGCAAGCTCACGCCATACTACCATGCCAAGAGCCGTCCCAACCTGGCCGAGGAAGAGGCGATTCACCGGGCCGCCAAGATGGTGGAGCTGGCCGATTCCCGCATCTATATCGTTCACTTGAGCTCCAAGGAGGGGCTCTGGGTGGTCAAGCGCGCCCGGGACCGGGGTATCGATATTTTCGCCGAGACCTGTCCCCAGTACCTGACCCTCGACGAGGAGCGCTACAACGAACCCGACTGGCAGGGCGCCAAGTACGTGATGTCCCCCCCCTTGAGGACCCGGGAGAGCTGTGACGAGCTCTGGACCGGCCTGGACGGGGGCGACCTGCAGGTGGTGTCCACCGACCACTGCCCCTTCGACTTCAAGGGCAAGAAGGATATGAACGGCACGGATGACTACAAGAAGATTCCCAACGGCGCGCCCGGCGTGGAGACCCTGCTCATGGTCATGCATACCGAAGGCGTGGTCAAGGGCCGCATCAGTTTGGAGAAGATGGTGGCCGTCACCTCCACCAACACGGCCCGGATGTTCGGCCTCAAGGACAAGGGGGAGATCGTGGTGGGCAAGGACGCCGATATCGTGGTCTTCGACCCGAAGCGCAAGTTCACCGTCACCACCGACAAGCTGCACATGAACGTGGACTATACACCCTGGGAGGGCTGGGAAATGACCGGCATGCCCCAGGCAGTCTATTCCCGCGGACTGAAAGTGGCGGAATGGCAGAAGGACCGCATGCAGTTCGTCGGCCAGGCCGGCAGGGGAAAGTTCGTCAAGCGGGAGCCCTTCAGCGGGTTCTAATCAGGATTCGACCAGCACATCTATGCCGGAGGCCTTTGCCTCCGGCTTTTTTTTCTGCGCAGCAGCAGCAGCAGCAGTAGCAGCAGCAGTAGCAGCAGCAGAAACCGGCGGCGCTGTTTTTCTATAAGAATAAGTCTTCAAAAACCGCCGTGAAAATGAAGCAAAGGGTTTGAAAAAAAGATCAAACAGATATATGGTTGTAATAGCTTGGTATAACAACATTTTTGAGATTTCTCCGGGAGATTATTATGTTGACTTCGTTAACTTCGTTAAGAAAAACAACCTGCCTTCTGCTTCTGCTGCTGATCCTGCCGGCGCTGCTGTTCGCTCAGCAGGTTTCCGAGAAAAAGGAAATCGCAGTCTTCAAGCTTGGATATTACAGGTGGGATATTCCCAACCAGGTGCTGGGTAATATCGACGAGGAAATAAAAGGCGTATTCATCAATATCGGGCGCTTCGACGTCATGGGTATGAACCAGCGCCTGGAAGAGGGAGACCTGAACGAGTTCATCGCCAAGCTCAAGGAGCTGAAGGAGACGCAGGTCGAGATTCCCGCGGAAGTCCAGATGGGCAGAGAGTTTTTTACCGAAGCCGATCTGAACCGCCTCATAGGCAGCTTTGTGGTGGTGATCCCCTCGGTTTCCAACTACATCCTGGAGGAATTGGACAACGGTGACTACGAGGCCACCATCAAGACCTCATTCACCTTCTACAACGTGGAGGAGGCGCGGACCTTCGCCCAGTTTTCCGTGGAGACCTCGGCCCAGTATGAGAGTGCCGACAAGGCTGTGGGCCAGGCGATCAATTCGATTCCCCTGCAGCTGACCTACGAGATCAGGAAGGTCCCGGAGTTCCAGCTCAAAACCGGTATCCTGGAAGTCCAGGGCGCCGAGGTTTTTCTCGAGTTCGGCCGGGACATGGGGATCAAGCTGGGAGACGAGTATGTTCTTATCTCCACGCAAATCCTGCAATCCGGAAAGTCCTTTTCCTCCGAGCGGGGGCTGCTGGTGGTCAAGGAGGTCAGCGAGGAGGTTTCCAGGGCCCAGGTCCTCTACGCCAGGGACGGACTCCAGGTGGGGGACCAGCTCCAGGAGGTACCCCGCCTGGGCTTTGATACCTCCCCCTACGTGCGCCTGGCCCTGGGTGCCGGAAAGGATGGCAAGGCGCTGCCGGTTGTGGGCTTCAGACAGTCCGTGCTGCGGGGTTTCTACGGTTTCCGCCCCATGGTCGGCATGGAGGTGCCCTTTATCCGCAACATCTTCTGGGGTATTCCGCTGAACTTCTATGTGGGTGGGGAGTATGACATCTACCTGGGCCGCCTGCAGGTCATACCCATGGCGGGCTTCGGCATGGGAGGCGCCTATCTCTGGTATCTGGAAGACGGGGACGAAGAGGACGACGAGTTCATCCTCAGCCACCTGGGCGGGATGGCCAACTTAACGGCGACCTACCTGGTCACCCGGGACATCAAGCTCACCGCCGAGGCGGGGTACATGCACTGGTTCTCCCTGGATCCCACCTCGCTGTTTTTCGACAGCTCGCTGCTGTTCAAGAGCTACTACGGCCTGTTCATCGGCGCCGGGCTGAGTATAAAATATTAAGAAGGAGGGGGAGCCATGAGAAAAGGTATCCGGGCGGGGGCGGTGCTGAGTACCGCCGTGCTGTTGCTGGTTCTCTCCTGCGCAAGCGGCCCTCCCGCCGCCGGGGGCGCTGAAGCGGCGGACAGCTTCGTGTTCGAGGGCTACGGGCAGGACGCTTCGATGCTCACGGCCATGAACAAGGCCAAGATGAGCGCCGTGCAGCAGGCGGTGATCGACCTGATCGGCGTAGCCAATGAGAGAGCGGGCCGGGACACGCTGGAGGAAATGCTCTACAACACAGCCAATCCCAATGCCTACGTCTACACGGATACCTACGAGACCCTGCGCAAGGACAAAGTGGGGGAGGAATATATAATCGAGTGCCGGGTGAAGATCAACCGCGAAGCGGTGGAGCGAACCCTGAACGCCGCAGGCCTTACAGGCGAAGGCGGCGCAGAGGCTGCGGCCGTCCCCGCGCCGGCTGCAGCGGCTGCAGCGGCGGAACCCGCGGCAGCGGCCCCGGCGCCTGTGGCGCTTACGCCGGAGGAAAAGAGAATCATCGACCGCTATGTCCGCAACATGACCTACATGGTCTACTTCAATGAAGAAACCGCCGAGGACCCCTTCTACGCCAAGACCGCCGTGGGCATCGCCAATGAGTACCTGACCTCCAATGCCCTGGAGGCCATCGATATGACCCAGGTGGAGAGCCTGAAGAAGGACCAGCAGCTGGTCTACGAGGAAGAGACCGGCCAGGCCATCTCGATCATCCAGTGGCTGGCCCAGAAGTTGAACGCCGACGTCTATATCGAGATCGACGGCCGCACCAGCGGGGAGACGGTGGGCGATAAATACTACGGCCAGGCCAATGTCACCGTCAAGGGCTTCGAGGCTTCCACGGGACGCCTGCTGGGTTCCCAACCCTGGAACAGCCCCAAGACCTTTTCCACGGCTTCCGAGGAAGCGGCGCGCATCAACGCCCTGCAGACCAGCGTCTACAAGGCGATGCCCCACGTGATCGGCCAGGCCCAGACTTATATGGCCAAAACCCTGCAGGACGGGATCAAATACGAGCTCATCGTGCAGAACAGCGTGGACACCCGGCTCATGTCCAGCTTCAGACGCAAGCTGGCCAAGGAGGTCAAGGACATCGAGACAGTGAGCCAGACGGCGGAAGAAACCCGCTACAGTGTTTACCTGATCGGCAGCATCGAGGACCTGGCGGATATGGTCTACGACGTGGCCGAAACCCTCCCGGGGATGGAAGGCATCGAGCTGATCCTTTTGAGGGGAAAGAGCGTTACCTTTGATTCTGGAATGTAAGAGGCGTTGCCTCACAGCAATAAATGAAACCAGGCTGGTAAGGAAAAAGGAGTATGATATGAAAAAACTGTTGAGCCTTGCACTGGTGCTGGCTTTGCTGGCCCTCGTTTTCGGCTGCAAGAGCGCACCCGAGGAGCCCAAGGGTTCTTTGGAGGTCGAGGGCATGGCCTATCCTCCCAAGGTGCTGGAACACAAGAACAGCGCCCTGGGCGGGGATCCCCCCGACTGGGCCTTCCTGGACATGGAAGAGTTGGAAGCCCTGGACAAGTACGCGGATTTCTACGTCTTCAAGTTCGACCAGATCGGTGAGAACCTGGAAGGCGTCAAGGCCTGGACGCGCAGCTTCGTCGCTGCCACCGAGGTCTCGCGCATAGTTTCCACCCGGGTGATGAGCAAGTTCGCCGGCGCCCAGGTGGGTGACCGGGACATGGTGGAAACCTACATGGAAGAGGTGGCCAAGGTCCTGTCCGTGGCCCAGTACTCCGGCGCCCGCCGGGCCGGTGATTTCTGGGTTCTGCAGCAGACCTTCACCGACAAGGGCGAGCCCGACAAGCGGATCTACCGCTACTGGCTGCTTTACACCGTGCCCAGGGAGCAGATAGAAGACGCCATCGAGCGGGCCCTGAACGAAGAGGATCAGAAGAACAAGCCCAAGACCGAAGAGGAAAAAGTGGCCCGTGACCGGGTCAAGGAACTTTTCGACGAGGGTTTGTAGGAGAAGGGGCGGGAGACCGTCCGGACTCCTCTCCGGCAATTCTGCCGGAATAATAAAAAGATACACAACGCCGGGGGGATCTTTCCTCCCGGCGGTTATCGAATCACAGGAGAGATGGTATGAAAAGGGTAGTTGCCGGCCTGAGCGTGCTGGCTGCAGCGGCTGTTTTCCTGCTGCTGGCGGGTTGTGGTACTTCTCCCTCCGCCGGGGCGGGCCCGGGGCGGGTACCTGACTGGGTGCTCAACCCTCCCGAGAGCGACGAGCAGTACTTCTATTTTAGCGGATCGGGTTTGTCCCCTGGACCGGGAGGCTCCCTGGCGGAAGCGGAAGAGATCGCCCGGGGAGCCCTGCTGGATGAAATCATGCGCTTTCTGGGCGTGAGGATCACCTCGGAAACCACCGCCACCGCCAGGGCGTCCCTGGACTCCTTCCAGACGGATGTCATCCAGAGTCTGACTTCCACTGCTTCGGGACGCGTGACCGGTCTGGAGATAGCCGACAAGTACGCGGACCAGGGCGCCGGCGGCACCACCCTTTACCTGCTGGCACGCTACAACCGGGTCGACCTCCTGAAGGAGAAGGCCCGCCTGGAGGGGATCTTCCAGGAAAAGATCGAGGCCGTATCCCGGCCCGAGCGGGAAGCCCAGGAGCTGGCTGCGCGCAAGCTCTACTACCAGGCCGCGCTGAGCTATATCGAGGCCGCGGCCGCGGCCTACAAGTCGGAGCTGGAAAACGCCGCCATCAAGTTCGAGCGCAACATCACACGGGCAACCGAGGCTGTTCGTTGGATCGGGCTTGTAAAGCTGAACGACAACCTCAAGGTCGATATCGGCAGCCCCTTCGCCGAGCCCTTCACGGCCAAGGTTGTGGCCGGCTCCACGGCGGAGGATCCGGGGATCTCAGATGTGGCTTTGAGGGCCACCTACAAGCAGATGAAGTCCTCGGGCCGCAAGGGCGTACGCAGCCAGGTCATCAAGAGCGACAGCCAGGGGTTGGCGCGCTTCACCCATCCGGCGCCGCAGTTCGTCGGCAGGGAGGAGGTCACCATCGCCCTGGACATGAGCGAGGCCCTGGAATCCCTGGCGGACGTGCCCAGGGAGATGCAGGACTTGGTAGACGGGCTGGAAGAAGCGGTGCTGGGCAAAAGAATCAAATATGTTTTCACCTCCGTTTCCCCGGCGGCGGCAATCCCCACCGGAGTGGCGGTGTTTGACCTGGACGCTTCGGGAAGCCCCCTTAACTCCTCGGAAACCGCGGCCGGACTTTTGGCCGGTATGGGAGAGGTGGGCTTTGTGGTTCAGAGCCTGCCGGTGGCGGTGACCGGCGTGGCCGGCAAGCAGGACGCCCAGGTGATCGCCCTGATGCGCAAGTATTTCAGCGAACAGGTCGAGCGGGTGGTGTTCGGCAGCGCCCGGATCTCCGATCACCAGCAGGACGGCGGGATCGTCATCATTCAGGTGACCGGGACCGTCAAGGTGGCGGACCTGGACAGCGGCGCGATTTTGCTGACGGTCAACAAGATGAAAAGGGCGCAGGGCACGAATCCCGCATCAGCGCTGGCCGCGGCCTTCAAGCAGCTGGGCGACGATATGGCCCAGACGGTGATGAACCAATTGCGATAGCAGTTGGTTCATCAAGCTCCGCGCCAGGGGCAGCCGGGTCTCACGGCCCGCCTGCCCTTTCTTTTTGCCCGCCGGGGGCGATCTGCGGCCGGAATCATCCCGGGCGCATGTCACTCCTCGGCAGGCAGAACGCCGATGGTGAGAACATTGATGAGGATGGTGTTGCCGCAGTTCTTGCAGGTCAGGGGCACCAGCGGCATGACCGTGGCCTCTTCATCGCTCTCCTGCTCCGCGACGTAGCTTTTGAGCTCGAACACGACGTCCACGGTGTCCCAGGTTGTATTGCCGCAAACGGGGCAGATTTTGGGATCCGGCCATTTAGCGTCCAGTGTGGCGATGAACCGTTCAACCTGTTCCTGGGTCAATTTCATGACAAAGAACTTCCTTCCACAAACAAAGTTTTATCCGCTTGAGCGGTCGGCTCCGGTGTTAATAATACCCCGTCCGGATGAATATTTAAAGTAACCATCCGCCATGCTTCCCGGGGCGCAGAGGGGCCGGTCAATGAATTTCTTGCTTTCATGATTTCGGCGAATTAAATTAAAAAAGGACAACATTATGAGCGCAACCCGGGATATTGAAACAATAATCCGTCAACTTCTCGGCCGCCAAAAGTTCGCCGTGCTGGCCACTTTGCGGGAGGGGGTGCTTTTCCAGAATCTCGTCGCCTTTGCCGCCGCCGAGGACCTGCGAAAGCTGTGCTTTGCCACTGGCGTCTATACCCGCAAGTACGGAAACATCAGCCAAAATGCTCAGGTGGCGCTGTTCGTGGACGACCGCCGAAACAGCGAGGGTGATTTCGAGCATTGCCTGGCCCTGACTGTCAGGGGGACCGCCGGCTTACCGTCATCGAAAGAGATCGCAGCCTGGCGTCGTATTTATACGACTAAGCATCCCTACCTGGATGGATTCCTGGACTCACCGGGCAGCAGGCTGGTCGAGGTTTCGGTTCAGCTCTATTCGCTGGCCGATTCATTTCAGCACGTGCTGGAATGGCAGCCCCCCGGGTGAGCGTTGTTCTGCCCCTTGAAAAGATCACCCCCGCCGACCGCCCCCTGGCGGGAGGCAAGGCCTGCAGCCTGGCCCGCCTGGCCGTAGCCGGCCTTGAGGTCCCGGGGACGCTCTGCATCACCGCGGAGGCCTACAGGCGCTACCTGCGCTCTTCCGGCCTGCCGGGCAGGATCGCCCTGGAGCTGGCACGCAAGCCTCTCGAGCAGATGCGTTGGGAGGAGGTTTATGACAGCTCTCTGCGGATCCGCCACAGCTTCACTTTGACTCCTCTGTCCGGGGACCTGGCCGACGAGCTGAGCGCCGCCCTGACTGCCCGTTTCGGCGAGCGGAGCGTGGCGGTCCGTTCCTCTGCGCTGGCCGAAGACTCGGCTTTGCACTCCTTTGCCGGCCTGCACGAATCTTATCTCAATGTCTCGGGTACGGCGGCGATTCTGGAGGCCGTTAAAAAGGTTTGGGCTTCCCTCTGGTCGGAGTCGGCACTGCTCTATCGGCGGGAGCTGGGCCTGGAGCCGGAGCAAAGCGCTATGGGAGTGATCGTACAGGCCTTCGTACCCGGCGAGGTTTCAGGAGTGGCCTTCGGGCGCAATCCCCTGAACGAGGCGGAAATGGTGATCGAGGCCGTCCCGGGGCTCAACCAGGGCCTGGTGGACGGGCAGGTCGAGCCGGACCGCTGGATCGTCCACCGTGACAGCGGCGAGGTGAGTTTCAGCGGGGCCGCCGACCGCAGGCAGGCGCTGCGCGCCGACGAACGGGGCGTGGGCCTGCGTTCCCTGACGAGCGAACGGCGGGGACCCCTGCTAAATGCCGTCCGCCTGGTTCGAATTACCCGCCTGTTGGAACGTTGCGAGGAGCTGTTCACGGTTCCCCAGGACGTGGAGTGGACCCTGGCGGACGACCGCCTGATTCTGCTTCAATCGCGCCCGATAACCGCCCGGGCGGCCCGGGAGGGCGCCGCATCCCCTGCCTGGCAGCAAAGCAGCGCCGATCTGCAGATCCTCAGGCAACATGTTGAAAACGAGCTGCTTCCGGCCATGGCCGCCCAGGCGGAGCACATGGATGCCGTCGATTTCGCCCTGCTCGATGACAAGGCGCTCTCCGCGGAGATTGCGGAGCGCGCCCGGATCCTGGAGCACTGGCGCGGAGTGTACAGTGAAGAGCTCATCCCCCTGGCTCACGGCGTGCGCCTGTTCGGCAAAGTGTACAACCAGCGGCTTAAACCGGCTGATCCCTTTTCTTTCCTCGACCTGCTCCGCCCCGGGGAGCTGGAAAGCTTGAAGCGGAACCGGCTGCTGGAAAAGCTGGCGGAGCTGCTCCGCTCCCGGCCGGCCCTGCGGGCCGCGGCGGAGCGGGGAGAGCTCACGGGGGTGTCCGATCCCCTGTTTAAAAAATTGTTCTCCCGGCTGCTTCGGCAGGCCGGCAACCTGCCTGTTACGGACGAGCCGGCCGGGGAAAACCTGCTCGCCCCCCTCCTGCTGGAGCTGGCGTCCGGCTCCGCCAACCGGCGCAAGGCCCGGAGGGGTCAGCAAGCGCAGGTGGAGGAATATCTGGCCGCTTTTCCGACCGGGGAGCGGGAGGCGGCCGCCGCATTGCTCGACCTGGCCCGGGCCAGCTACAGGCTGCGGGATGACGACAACATCCACCTGGCGCGGATCGAGCGGCAGCTGCGGCTGGTCGAGACGGAAGGCCGCCGGCGCCTGGGCGGCCGGACTAAGTCTGATTCAGTCGCCGCTATCCTGCGCCGCAGCCTGGAGAAGGTTCCCGCACCTACCGTGCGGGAGCAGGCCGAAATGCCGGCGGCTCACTCCCGGCAGCTCGTGGGCCAGCCCGCGGGGCGGGGCCTGGTGACCGCCCGTGCCCGGGTCATCCTGGAGCCAAAAGAGCTTTTCTCCTTCCGCAGGGGAGAAATCCTGGTATGCGATGCCCTGGATCCCAACATGACTTTTGTGATTCCCCTGGCTGCGGGCATTGTCGAGCGCCGCGGAGGTATGCTCATTCACGGCGCCATCATCGCCCGGGAGTATGGGCTGCCCTGTGTTACCGGCATTCACGAGGCCACGCGTCGCATCACTAGCGGCGCCCGGCTGACTGTGGATGGTTATCTCGGCATCGTCGTAATCCACGATGATTCGGAAATTCACGGCTAATAAGGAGGAATTTATGGCGAATCTGAAAACACGTTACCTCGGCCTGGAGCTCGGGAATCCCTTTGTCGCGGGGGCTTCCGGCCTGACCGCCCGGATGGATACCATCCGGCGGCTGGAAGATGCCGGGGCGGCGGCCCTGGTCTGCTCCTCCCTCTTCGAAGAGCAGATACAGCTGGAGAGCTTTGTTCTTCAGGAAGAGCTGCACCGCTACGACAACCGCCACGCGGAGATGCTCGACCTGTTTCCGGATATAGAGCACAGCGGCCCGGACGAGCACCTGATGTGGGTGCGACGCGCCAAGGAGGCGGTGAGCATCCCGGTGATTGCCAGCCTGAACGCGGTCAACCAGGAGACCTGGGTGCGCTACGCAGGCCTGCTGGCGGAAACCGGGGCCGACGCCCTGGAGCTGAACTTCTACGCAACCCCGGACAGCCTGGAACGCAGCGGCGCCGAGATCGAAGCCGAGCAGGTCGAGATCGTCCGGGAGATCCGCGCCGGGGTATCTTTGCCGCTGAGCGTGAAGCTGAGCGCCTCTTACGCCAATCCCCTGGCCCAGGTTCGCGCCCTTGAGGAGGCGGGGGCCGACGGCTTCGTGCTTTTCAACCGCTTTTTGCAGCCGGATATCGATGTAGAGGCTGAGCGGAACGTGCTCCGCCATGTTCTCAGCACCCAGGCGGACCAGGGCCCGGCGCTGCGCTACACCGGTCTGCTGGCCGGGCGTATCCGGGGGGATATCTGCGCCGGCTCCGGGATCATGCAGGCAGCCGACGCCGTGAAGATGCTCCTGGCCGGGGCTGCCTGCGTTCAGGTGGTGAGCAGCCTCTACAAAGAAAAGGTCTCCCACCTCTCAACCCTGAAGCGGGACCTGGCGGCCTGGATGGAGAAAAAAAACTACGCCGGGCTCACTGATTTCCGGGGCAAGCTTTGCGCCGCCAACAATCCGGACCCCTGGGCTTTCCGCCGGGCCCAGTATGTCCGCCTGCTTATGGGGCGTGACCAGGTGCTGAAAAGTTATCCGGCTCCCTGAGTGCAGTGGGCGCTGCCTGCCCGGGGGTGGATGTCGGGAGAGGGCAGGCAGTACCTGCCGGTTGGAGGCATTGGAATAAAATACAGCACGCCTATGGCGAAAATTTGATTTTTGTATTATCGTTGATAGTGCAAAGCGGAAAAGCAGTGCTGAAAGGAACCCGTCCGGAGATTCCGTTCGGGCCGCTGTTGCTGCAAGATCCGCAACCGGGAGGGGAGTAGATGGAGGCGCGCTTTGAGCGGAACCCTGTGTGGACTGTGCCCTCTCCATGCCCGGCTGCTGCCGCTTGGCCTGCTTCTGCTATTACTTGCGCCTGTCGTCGCCCCTTCCCAGACTGAAAATCCGACGCCCCCGGTTAAAATTCTGGTTTTACCTGTTTCCCTGGGTGAAAATTCAGACCCCGATGTCCGGCAGCTCCTGGTCGCCGCCATGGAGCTGCAGCTGGAGCAGGCCGGGCTCGAGCCTGTGCGCCTGTCCGCCGCCGGGGAGCAAGCCCTGGACGCCCGTTACAGCGGGCGCGGCGAAATCGACTTCGACGCGGACCTCGACGAGCTGTCAGGAATTTCTTTTCGGGCCGGAGCGGATTTTTTGCTGATGGGGGGCTATATTAAAGGGAAAGAGGAGATCACACTCCAGTTTTATTTGGCGGATGTTGCGGAGAACAAGCTGCTGGCCTCGACGGCCAAGCAGGCGCGGATAGATTTCTCCCTGGACCGGGTCATGTTCCAGGCGTTGGAAGAGATGCGGCCCCGTGTTGAACAGCCCATCGCCCGGGTGGCCCGCCGCAAAGCGGCGGCCGTCCCGGCCGGAGAAAGCGAACAGAGCGGCAAGGAGCCCAAGGAGGTGACAGTGCCGGCTGCGGCGGTTCGACCGGAAACAACCCCACCGGAAGCGGAGCGACCTGGGGAGGGTCTCGATAGAAGCAATGCCGAGACCAGTTTCCGGCTGCACGAGTTTTCCCTCGGTTTCGCACCCTTCGTTCCCCTGGGCTGGAGCAGCGACACCTTCAACCTCAGCTATGCACCCTTCGTCTACTGGAACCGCCGTTTCGAGGCCGGGAGCGGTGTTTGGGGCTTCGGCGCTTTCGCAGCGGTCAACATGCTCGAGCCCCAGGAGGTCGGACTGGCGTCCTTTGTGCACACACTGATCAGTGCGGGGGTGGATCTGCGCTATACCATCACGCAGGCCCGTCGCCTGAATGTGTTCGCCCGCCTGTTCGCGGGAGCAGCCCTCAATGTTTCCGATTTCAGCAAGCTGCCGGATCCGGAGGATCTTTCCCGCTTCATGGCCGTCTTTGCGGGGGGAGGGGGCGCCATGATCGCCTTTTCCCCCAGCGTGGGTCTGGCGATGGACGTTACCTGTCAGACCTTCGTATATTTCTGGCAGGAGGAAAAGGGAGGGGATATCATTCCGCAGTGGATCATTGGCTTGTCACCGTCGCTTTACATCTACACGCGGCTTTAAGAGGAGTTCCTATGGATCCGAGGTTGCCACGTAAAGAGTATAGAAACCGCCGGCTGCAGCGCCGGATCGGGCTGCTGGTGCTGGCGGGATTGGCGGTGGTCGGCTGCGGGCGTCTTTCCCTGCAGGCCCTGCTGGAGAGCGAATCCCCGGGCGACTTTTACGTCCAGCCGGGAAACGCCAACCTGCAGGTTGGCCGCTCCCTGGCCGTCAAGGCCGCCGGCGGCTTCGAGCCCTATACCTATCTGTTTCTGACCCCAGGGATCGGCACTTTCGATGAGCAGAGTCTGGTCTACACCGCACCGGATACCCTCGGGGACACGATGGAGGAGGTGGAGATCGAAGCGGAAGACGGCCTGGGCAACACTGACAAGGTGTTTTTGAAGGTCTACACGCCCCTGATCCTGGATCCCACGGAGGCGACTGTGGCGCTCGGGGCCGTGCTGGACCTGACCGTATCCGGGGGCGTGCCGGACCCGGATACCGGGGAGTACCTGTTCGATTACAACGGGCCGGCCGGGGTCTGGGAGGAGTTTCCCCCCGACGCGGTGCGCCTGACCCCCTCGGCTGTCGGCAGCTACAGCCTGGGCGTGATGGACGCCATCGGGAATTATACCGCCGCCGCGATCCTTGTGGTGGACGCCGACGCCCTGGCCATCAGCCCCACCGCCGCGGTGGTCCAGACGGGCGGTACGGTAAGCTTCACCGCCACGGTGCCAGTTGGCCACAGCTACACCTTTTCCGCGGATGAGGGGACGATCACCCCCACTGCCAATCCCGCGACCTACACGGCCCCGGGCGCCGAGGCTATCGCTACGGTCACGCTGACCGACGACGATACCGGCGACAGCGTCACCGCCACGGTTTACGTGCAGCTTGACGAGCCTGAAGACCTTTATGTTTTGCCCTCCTACACCGAGATCCTGGTTACCCAGCAGGTCGAGCTGGTCGCCGCCGGCGGCCTGGGGCCCTACACCTTCAGCTTCAAGCCCGGAACCGATCCCAAGGGCACGCTGGAGCAGACCGGCCCGGCCACAGCCACCTACACCGCCCCGGTCGACTTGCCCGCCCGGGATCAGATCATGGTGGAGGACGCGATTGGCAGCCCGCCGGTCTACGCGGTGGTCAAGGTAAGCAAGAAGTAGGGTTTAAGGAATCGATTACTGTAAAAGAGCCGTCAGTGTGTCCAGCAGCTCGGCGAACAGGTCTCCCTGGGGCGTGCTGTAGCCGCCCTGCAGTGCGGGGAGCGTTTCCCGGCGCGCCGCTAATCCCTCCAGCACGCGAATAACGTCCTGCAACGCCTCGTCCTGGGCCCGGGCCCGCTGGTCCGCGGCAAAGGCGTCCAGATAGGCCTCCAGTTCGGGGTAGAGGTCGGGGTGGCTGCTCTTCATGGGCTCCGAGGTCATGGCCTCCCGTACCCGCAGCTTGGTTTCCACCAAAGCCAGGACCTGCTCCTGGGTGACCCGTCCGGATACGGCGTCCGCGGCCGACGCGACGTAGCCGCGGCGCACTGCGGCGAGGCGCTCCGACAGGGCGCGGCGCTCCGCCGCCGCGGCGCGGGTCCTGGAGAGCTCAGCGGTCAGGCGCCGGATCTCGGTACGCGCCGCGCTCAGGCGCCGCTCGGCCTCTGATGCGGCGGCAGCCGCGGCGGCGGCGGGAGCGGCCAGCAGGGCTTCGTGGCTGCGCTCGAGGTCCGGGACGGCGGCCAGGGCCTCTTGGTAGAGCGAGCGGGCCGCCTCGAGGTCTCCCGCGCTTGAGGCCCGGTCCGCCTCCGCTACGGTGGCGCTGACTTGGGCGAGCAAAGTCGCGGCGTCGGCCCCTTCAGATTCTCCTTCTTCAGCAAGGCTCAGAGCGGCCCGCGCCGCGACCAGCTCCCGCAGGGAAGCGATGGCGAAACGGTCCCGGGGCAGGCGCTGCCGGAACGCAGGCATGTCCGCAAAGGCCGGGGTGGCCAGGAAATTCTCCAGGCTGTCCAGGGCACTGAAAGCCGTGTCAGTACGGCCCGCCTGCATTTCGCTCTCCACCAGGGCCCAAGCGGCGCTGAGCTGCTCCAGGACCAGGGCTTCCTGCTGGCGGTTTTCCCGCAGCAGGGCGAGCTGAGCCTCGATGCTGCTCCGCTCCGCTTCCAGCCGCCCGGTCTCTTCCCGCAGGCGGCTCTCGAGCTCGGCCTCCCGCTGCAGCAGCTGCTCCTGCAGGCCGGCCAACTCGGCGTCCCTCATGGCCAGCTCCTGTTCGCTTTGTTGGCGCAAATCTGCGATCTCGACGCGGTTCTCCTCCCGCAGACGGGCTTCCAGGTCACTGAGCTGCTGCTGAATGGCGGCCTCGTCGGCGCCCTCGTTCATGAGCTTGCCGCGCTCCTCTTCAAGCAGGCGCTCCAGGTCCGCCTGCAGCAGGGCTTCCCGCTCGCGCACCTGGGTTTCGCTCTCCAGCTGCAGTCGGCGCCGCTCGGCGTCCAGCTCCTCCAGGCGCCCGCGGATAGTGGCGATCTCCCGGTCCTTTTCGCTGAGCCTGGCTTCGGATTCCTGCTTGACCGCCGCGATCAGCTTGGCCTCGGCGGTGAGGAAGCCGGCGGATTCGGTCACCAGGCTCGCCTCCTGGCGGTCGAAATAACGGATCAGATAGAAGCCGGCGGTCATGAGCATTACCAGGGCCCCCAGGTTGATGAGCAAAGGAATCAGGACGCCCCGCTTTCTGGCGCTGAAATTAAAGGTGTCGTCGGTGATTTGGATCTTGTTTTTTGCGACCACCCGGTTGATCTGCCCGATGATCTCCACCTGCTCGTCGAAGCTGAGATCCGAGGAGATGCCCGCGGCCCGGACGGCGCGTTTTTTTTTGGCCTCCCCAGGCGTTCCGGGGCCGCCGGTCTTTTCTTTGTCCTGCTCCGGTGAACGGGCCATGGTTTTCACCTCCTAAAAAAAGGATAAGCTCCGCAGTGCCGGCTGGCAACTCTTTTTGTCCGGGAAGGTTGGATTGACGGCAGCGGCCAGGGGCACTATGCTTTAAAGTGCCATGAGGATACGCGCCAAGTTCGTCCTCGTTGTTCTGCCCCTGGTCATAGCTCCCCTGCTGCTGTTCGGGCTGACGGCTTCGCTGGCGGCCAGGAATGGCATCACCCGCATCGCCGCGGGTTTCCTGAAATTCAAGACCGAGGAGCTGACCAGCTACGCGGCCACCCAGTGGAACCTGCTGGTGGAGAATTCCCTCACCGGGCAGGAGGATTACGTGGCTGTGTCCAAGAGCGCCGTGGCCTCCTTCGCCCGCAGCCTTATCCGCAGCGACACGGAGCTGATCCTGGCCGTGGAGACCGGGGGAGAGGTGGCCCTGCAGACCGGAGACGTCGAGCTGACGGAGCAGGAGCTCATCCGCCTGGCCGAGCTGGCCGCAGCGGGTGAGGAGGGCTGGCAGCAGCTCAGCCTCGGGGGGCTGCCCCGGGTGGCCGAGACCGCCGTGTTCGAGCCCTTCGGCTGGTATTTCCTGGCCAGCGAGAGCCAGGAAAGCTTCTACCAGGCGGTGAACCAGATCTACCGGCAGAGCGGTCTGATCCTCACTCTGACCTTAATCATCGCCCTGGTCCTGCTGCTGGTTTTTTCCCGCTACCTGACCCGGCCCCTGGGCAGCGTGGTGGGCGCCATGAAGGAGATCATCTCCTCCAACGACCTGTCCAAGCGGGTGGAGCTGCTCTACAATGACGAGACAGGGGAGTTGGGCCATACCTTCAACCTGATGACCGGGGAGCTGGAGCGGGCCTACAACCAGATCAAGAGCTATGCCTTCAAAGCCGTGTTTGCCAGCAAGCGGGAGCAGAAGATCCGCAACATCTTTCAAAAATACGTTCCCGCCGAAGTGATCGACCAGTTTTTCAAACACCCCGAGTCGATGCTGAAGGGAGAAAACCGGGTATTGGCGGTGCTCTTCTCCGATATCCGGGGCTTCACCGGCATCGCCGAATCTTTGACCCCCGCCCAGATCGTGGAGTCGCTGAACGCCTATTTCAGCCTGATGGTGGATATCATCCTCAAGCGCCAGGGCATCGTGGACAAGTATATCGGCGATGCCATCATGGCCTTCTACGGCGCTCCGGTGCGGCACGAAAACGACGCCCTCCAGGCCGTGTACTCCGCGTTCGAGATGCTGGCCATGCTCAAACAGTTCAACCGGCGCCAGGCCGCCCTGGACCGGCCCCGCTTCCGCATCGGGATCGGCCTCAACTACGGCCTGGTCACCGTGGGAAACATCGGCTCCGACAAGAAAATGGACTACACGGTGATCGGCGACATGGTCAACCTGGCCTCCCGCCTGGAAGGCCTGACCAAGATCTACGACATCCCCTTCATCGTCTCCGAGTCGGTGCATAGGAAGATCAGCGATCTTATTCCCTGCCGGCTGATCGACAAGGTGGCCGTACTGGGCAAGAAGGAGGGGGTAAGGATCTATCATCCCCGACGGAAGCTGACCGCCGCCGAGATCAAGGGCTGGAAGCTGCACCATGCGGGGATCCGGCTCTATTACAAGCGGGAGTTCGCCCAGGCCGAGAAATATTTCCGTTCCGCCTGGAGCTATCTCCCCGAGGATCCCATTTTGAGAATGTTTCTGGCGCGTTGCAGCAACTTTCAGAAATCTATGCCGCCGGCCAGCTGGAAAGGAACCGAGGTCGTTTCCGAGAAGTAGCCGCACAAGGAGAAAAAATGGCCAAAAAGATCATACTCCGGGCGCAAGCGGTCGTCCTGCGGGCGGAGCTGAACGATTCCGAAAGCTCCCGGGCGCTGGCCGCCCTTCTACCCCTGGAGCTGACTGTTAACCGCTGGGGTGACGAGTACTACGGCGATTGCGGCCTGAGCCTGCCGGAGGCCGCAGACGCCCGGGAAAACATGGAGGTGGGGGAGCTGGCTTACTGGCCTCCTGGAAAGGCTCTTTGCGTGTTTTTCGGTCCCACCCCGGCCAGCCGGAGGGGCGGACAGCCCCGGGCCGCCTCCGCTGCCAACCCGGTGGGCAGGGTTCTGGATGATTGTTTACCCCTCAAGGGTTTGGGTTCCTCGTTAGTGATGAGAGTGGACGCCGACCTCTGAGAACGCCCCGGGCCTAAGGCTCCGTGGGCGGAAATTCAACCGCCGGGATGTCGCTTTTTTCTCCCTTCCGGAAGAGGTAACCCGCCCCGCGGACGTTTTGGAAATAAACCGGCCGGGCCGGGTCGGGCTCGAAGTAGCGGCGCAAACGGACCATGAAGTTATCCACGGTGCGGGTCTCGAGGTCCTCCTGTACCTGCCAGACCTCCCGCAGCAGCTCCTGCCTCGAAACCACCCGCCCCGCGCGGTCGGTCAGGTATTTGCAGAGCATGGCTTCCAGGGGGGTGAGACGGAAGCGCCGCTTTCCCGCCCGGGCCGACAGCGAGGCGAAATCGATCTCGTTGTCTCCGAAAACGCTTCTCCGGGGGCGGTTCTCGTACCAGCGTTGCCGCCGCAGCATGTTCCTGATCCGGAGGAGCAGCTCCTGGAGATGAAAGGGCTTGGTCAGGTAATCGTCGGCGCCGATCTCCAGGCCGCGGAGCTTGTCCGCCTGGGCGGACCTGGCCGTGAGCATCAGGATGGGAATGCGCGGCGAACGGGCGCGCATCTTCTCCGCGACCTCGAAGCCGTCGATATAGGGGAGCATGATGTCCAGGATCACCAGGTCGAACTCCGCGCTGGAGAAGCACTCCAGGGCCTGCGGGCCGTCGGCGGCCCGCACCATCTGATAGCCCTCCTCCGCGAGGTTGTATTCCAGGGCGACCGCCAGCCCCTCCTCGTCTTCCACCAGGAGGATCTTGCCGCCCGTTAGGGCTTCAGCGCTCATTGGCCTTTCCCCTGCCCCGCCGTCCCCCATGCCGGGGGCGGTAGACCGGCAGTTCGATGATGAAGGCGGTGCCCTGCCGGCGTCCCCGGCTGCGCACGCCCACCTTCCCGCGGTGGGCGTGGATGATCTCCCGCACCCAGTACAGACCCAGCCCCGTGCCCTTGACGCTCGGGCTGTCCGGCTGGTAGAGGCGGCGGAATTTCTTGAACAGCTGCTTCTGGTCGCCCGGGGATATGCCGATGCCCCGGTCGGCGACCTCCAGGGTGAAGCGCCGGGGTCCGCAGGCCATGGTCACGGAGATCCGCGCTTCCCCGGGTGAATACTTGACGGCGTTGTCGATCAGGTTGTTTAATACCCGCTTGAGGGCTTCCCGGTCCACCCGGCAGTCGCAGGGCGCCCGGCCCCGAATTTCCAGATTTTCCGGGGAGAGCCTGAACTGCGCGGCGGCTTCGGCCAGCAGCCCGCGCACCAGGGGCTCGACGCCGTGTACCTCATAACGGAAGGGGCTGCGCTTCTCCTCCAGTCCGGCTATCTCCAGGATGGAGTTGATCAGGCCGTGCAGGCGCCCGGCGTCCTGCAGCATCAAGTTCAGGAATTCCTTGCGCCTGGCGGGTGGGACTTCCCGGGACTGCAGGGTTTCCAGGTAGAGCTGCAGCGAGGCCAGCGGCGATTTCAACTCATGGGTCACGCTGGCGATGAAGTTGTCGTACATGCCGGTGAGCTTGATCTGCTGGTTCAGCCTGCCGAAGATCAGAGACATCCCCGTGGCAATGGCCACCAGCAGCACCAGCCCGCCCACCAGGGCGGCGATGTTCTTGCTGCTGAATACAAGCTGGGGATAGAGCTTCTCGCCCACTTCGGTGAAAATGATATAGTTGGACACGTACCAGTAGATCCAGAGTCCCAGCAAGGCGAACCAGGCCAGCTGGGCGAGCACGAACACCAGGATGGGATTCAGCCGCCGCCGCTTGTTCACGCCGCCGCCCGCCGCGGCGCGGCGATATTTACATACCTTTTACATTGTTCTCTGCTCATATGCCCTATTATAGTCCTAACACATCTCCGCGCCCAGAGGAAGCGGAAATGAACAAACAAGGAGCGCTGCATGAAGATTTTGCTCGTTTATCCGGAAATACCCCAGACCTTCTGGAGCTTCAAGAAGGCCTTGAGATTTATCGCCAAGAAAGCCGCCGAGCCCCCCCTGGGCCTGCTGACCGTGGCCGGTCTGCTGCCGGAGGAGTGGGAAATGAAGCTGGTGGACCTGAATGTCTCACCGCTTTCGGACGAGCAGATTCTCTGGGCGGACACTGTTTTCCTGGGCGGCATGAGCATCCAACGCCGTTCCTTCGAGGCAGTGGCGACCCGCTGCAACCGCCTGGGCGTCAAGGTCGTGGCCGGTGGGCCGCTCTGCACCATGCATCATCAGGAGCTTTCCGGGGTGGATCATTTCGTGTTGGGTGAGGCGGAGATCACCTTACCCCGCTTTCTGGACGACCTCCGCCGGGGAAATGCCCGCAGGATTTACACTGCCGAGGGCTTTGCCCCCCTCGCCGCAGCGCCGCTTCCCCGCTGGGAGCTTCTGGAGATGAAAAAATACGCCACCATCGATATCCAGTACTCCCGGGGCTGTCCCTATGATTGCGAGTTCTGCAGCATCACCACCCTTTACGGGCACGTTCCGCGCACCAAAGCAACCGCCCAATTTCTGGCGGAGCTGGAATCGCTTTACGCCATCGGCTGGCGGGGAGCCGTGTTCGTGGTGGACGACAATTTCATCGGCAACCGGCGCAAGCTCAAGCAGGATTTCCTGCCGGCCCTGATCGACTGGTCCCGCAGGCACGGCTATCCCTTCGGCTTCAACACCGAGGTCTCCATCGATCTGGCGGATGATGGGGAGCTGATCCAGCTGATGGTAAAGGCGGGATTCAAAATGGTATTTGTGGGTATCGAGACCCCGGATGAGCGGGGACTGGCGGAGTGCGGCAAGCTGCAGAACCGGAACCGGGACCTCCTGCAGGCGGTGAAAACCCTCCAGCGCGGCGGCCTGGACGTGTCCGGCGGCTTCATCGTCGGCTTCGACAGCGACGGGCCGGATATCTTCGAGCGCCAGATCCGCTTCATCCAGAACAGCGGGATCGTCACGGCCATGGTGGGGCTCTTGAACGCCCCCCCGGGCACCCGCCTCTACAAGCGTTTGCAGGCGGAAAACCGCATCATCAACACCATGAGCGGGGACAACATGGACGGCAGCCTCAATTTCCTTCCCCACATGAAGCCCCACCTGCTCATGGCGGGCTACCGCCGCATATTGCGCACCATCTATTCTCAAGAGGAATATTTCGCGCGCATCAAGACCTTCCTGGCGGAATACCGCCTGCCCGACGTGCCCGCTCCGCCCCTGAAACGCGAGAGTATCGCGGCGCTTTTCCGGGCGGTCTGGCACCTGGGGATCTGGGAAGAGGGCAAGCGCTATTTCTGGAAGCTTGTTTTTTATGTCCTGCGGCATCACCGCCGTAAATTTCCCCAGGCTATCCAGATGGCCATCTACGGCTACCATTTCCGGGCCCTCGCCGCGGCGGTCTGAGAGCGGTCAGCCGGCTTTCCCGGCCGCCGGGCGCTCCAGCAGCAGCAACAGCACGCTCTTGAGGATGTAGAAGCAGAGTAAAAGCAGGAAGACGAGCCACCGCCGGGCCTGCGGTGCTTCGAAGCGCAGCCCCGTCTCGCGGCTTGCTCCGTAGAGCTCTTCTGAGGCCAGGTTGACCGCTACATGCTCATCTCCCCGCCTGTAGACGTAGGAGGTGAGGTGACGCTGCACCAGGGATAGCCTGCCCTCCGGATGGGTTTCGTAGGCCGGCGCCCGCCGGCGCTCCAGGGCGCTGAGATAGACGATGGGGGTCTGGGGGTCCGGCTTGCGGGCGGGATTCTGATAGAAGAGAGTGACGCCGGGCAGATCGAGCCCGAGCAGCGCTCCGGGGAGCTCCGCCGCTGCGGGACGGGACAGGGAAGCGGGCAGGGGGTGGATGTAGCTGTCTATGGCCGTGTTCCCTGTCGCTGCGCCTACAGGCCCGGCTGTCGCTGCGCCTACAGGCGCAAAGGTGACCAGGGCATGCTGGAAAGTCCCGGCACTGCGCAGTTCCCTGCGCAGCGTGGAGCGGATTTCTCCTGGGGAAGATGGACTTTCCGCCCGGTAGGGCTGGTCCAGCAGCAGGAGATCACCGTTCCCCTCCTCGAGCTGGGGCAGCACACCAAGGATGATCCGGGAGAAATCTCCCACCGCCCGGGCCGGGGTGGCGGGCTCGGCCAGATTGAAGACAAAATCCATTTCCCCGGCGGCGAACCTGTACAGCCCCCTTTCAGGGAGGAGGCAGAGCAGTGAATCCGGGCCGGCGCTGATCTCGGCATCCGGCACGGGAACGTAATCGCCGCTGTCTTCCCGGTAAACGCTGACCTGCACCTCCTTGTTCAGGTTCCGGAGCTGAAAAGTGAGGCGGAAATTACCGGCGGCGAAGTCGTAGTCGATGCTTGTGGGGTAGAAGAAGCTTTGCGGCCGGGAGCGGCCTACGGTTTGGAACTCCAGGGAGCCGCCGGAGGCTGCCGCGTGGTCGCTCAACACCACCACCCGCCCGTATCCCCGCTCGAAGAGAGCTCCGCAGGGAGAATAGTCCTGGTTGAAAAAACCGAGATCTTCGCGCAGCCTTTCCGGGAGGTTTTCCAGGCCGCCCCGCCGCCGCATACGATTCAAGGACAGCAGCCGGCTCCGGCCCCGGTCGGGATCGAAGGCCAGCAGGTAGAGATCGGCGCTCTCGAACTCTTCTTCACAAGAGCGGCTGAGGGCCTCGTTTAGGGGCGTCTCTCCCGGTGCGCCGAGCAGCATGGAGTAGGAGCCGTCCACGCAGACCGCCGTGCGGTCGGCCGCCGAGCCGAGCAGCCCGGAAAGAAAGAGAGCCGTCAGCAGCGCCAGGATCAGGTCGAGGATGATGTCGTAGTAGAGGTGAAAGGTGCGGAACAGGAAATCTCCCAGTGTCCGGTCCTGGAAATCGGAAAGCAGGGTGTGGGTATAGACGAGCCGCTGCTTTCCCCTCAGGTTGACGAAAAGGAGGAGGAAAACCGGCAGGGAGAGCAGCAGCCAGATGCTGACGAACTCAAGCATAGAGGTCTTCCAGGATCTGCCAGTAGAAGGGCGTCCGCTCTTCTACGCGGGTGAGGCGGTAGTAGTGGCAATTCTTTCGCCGGGACGCCAGGGTATTCAGGAAGCGCTCTTCCCGCTCCCTGATCCGCCCGGCGTTGCTGCGGTTGAAAGCGAGTACCAGGCGCTTTTTTTGCTCTTCGTCCAGAATTTCCAGCTCGCCGTAGCCGGGGGAGATTTCCGACAGGGAGGTGAAGAAGTGGATCATAAAGCTGCGCCGGAAGGGAACCTTGAGGGCGGAGCGGTAGCCGCGGTCGAAAAAGTCGGAGAAGAGCAGTACGGTGCTGGGTCCCCAGCGCTGGCGCACCGTTTTGAGGACCGGTACCAG